>Ga0181612_183360_pt1 | contig 21641 bp, 12 predicted proteins | sample HoacroProtozoa21_FD_119630 | JGI IMG/M metagenome (GOLD analysis project Ga0181612, IMG submission 119630) | Hoatzin crop microbial communities from Cojedes, Venezuel. Combined Assembly of Gp0051906, Gp0051904, Gp0051908
CTAACTAATGAGATACACTGAATATATATTTCAACATTCTAACATTACACAGAGGTGATCTATTATTGCCAAGGTCATAAAAGATGAGCAGATTCAATATTCTATATTGACATCTATTACGTAACATGAAGAGGATTCCGAATCACAATGGTGAAAAAGCATAATACTCTACTTCTACTCGAGAAGACATCTTATACCTGACTTCAGGTGCATCAATATGCCAGAGTGCCACGCAGACACAACTGATGTTTTTCAAGCACCAGCTCTCGAATGTCTGCATTACCACGACACTTGCTAGAGCTAACAGAGTATGCAGCCTCAGGCAGGTCCATCAGGCCACTGTAATGCATCCAGCACTAAAGTTAAAACGTCCATATCCTCACACTGCAAGGAAGTATCTCTAACAGCTTCAGCATAGTCATTGTTTAAGTAAAATGCACAAAGTCATGAGGAATTAAACCTTCATCCTTTGAATTTCTTGCTAGCATCCCATGCATATTTATTTGCAATACAAACCTCTGGCAGCGGAACAAGAGGCTTATGAACTACTTAAACCTATTTCAAGACCTCAAATTAGAAGATGGAAAGACACTCACAGGTCATTGTGCTATCACTACAAATTCCTACTTATCGGGAGCTCCTTCGCAATGCTGTCTACATAAATCCATACTTCATAGCTGCATGAAACAGCTTATCTTTCAATGCACTTAAGCCCTTTCCAGTGTTCTCACTTAAGGTGAAAATGTCCATGGAGGAAGTTATAAAATAAACAATTGTATCAGTTTCTCACACCTGGAAGATCATGTTTATGTCAAAATTCAGGAGAGGTGTAAAATTTCAGCCTGAACATTACAGTTTCACCTCAACAGCCTTATACACTGAGGCGCTAGTAAAATGAGGCAGAAATTTATAATCCATTAGAAATCTTTGTTACTTACTCAAGAGGAGCAGGTTAATACATAAATAGTGTTTTTAATCATCTTGAAGTCCAGCAATCCTGAACAGAAGGCAAGTGGAGGGAAGACTGGGTTTAAGGAGAGGCAAAAAATGCGTAAAAGAAATGTTTTTTTCCAAAAGCTCTAGACAGGCACTCACAGGATCAGGGGGTCGTGTGCTGGCTCTGCCATTAACCCAGTGTGTGGCCAGGACCAATTAATTTCACCTGAAACCAAGATGGCCAGAAAAATATAGTACCTTAAACAGCCAAGACATAGAAAGGATACTATTAACTACACAAACAAGGCACAAACATTTAGGAAGTCTTTCAGAGAACAGTGTTTTCTCACCTGTCTAAAAAATTCCTAGGACAATGATGTACTTACCTAGATGGTCAATGTCAGATATTTACATAATACAAAGTAAAAAGATAAATTAAATATGAAGTAATTAACCGACAGGGATAGAAACAAGCTCAAAGTATACAGTTTAGTGGCTGAAAATCTGAGCAATTTTTTTCCAGCTGGGCTGTTTACTGCAATTACTTCGACATACAACATCATCTTTCTAATGATTAACAACACTGTATGATGATTTCTGAGCTCTTATTGTAATCAAGTTCTGATTAACTGAAGACTTTACTGATGTGCATGATTTTCCCCCCTTTTTTAAATCTAGCCATGCTCAGGCAAGCAGCTAAGCAGAAAGAAAAAGACAACTTGTAGCAGTACATTTTTGTAGATGTCTGTAATAATTTATGGTCTCAATCTTACTTCCCTAGGTGTCAAACAGCACCTACTCCCACCTGAAAATAATTATCATTCCTCACCATTAACACGGTTAAGCTAATTAGCATATATAGCACCCTTTCTGGCTGATGATTCACAAAGGAGCACAGATGTTGCCTTTAGAGGGAATACATTTCACATACCTCTTCAGCTCAAGAGCAGGGATTTCCTGTGGCTAAAAAAGGCATTTGTAAATGGCTACTGCCAGAATAAGGAGACAAGGGGAAAACTTATGAACTCCCAGCACTTAAAAGCTTTACTATATTTCCATAGTTAGTATAACTTCCCAAAATATGCCTCCAAGCTTATCACCATCCAACTTCAAATTCAGGTGCTGCATGCAGAAGCCTGGGCAAAACAGTTTATTAGTTCTGTTCATCACTCTCTGCATGATATTTTTGGAAAGTTTCATTCAACTGAAAATGTTTCAAAGTGCAGTAGGCAGCCATGCTGCTATGTTACCCGGTTTGATACAGTTGCTCCTGTGCATTTCAAACGGCTTTCCAAACTCGAACTCTCTGCTCAACACCCAGCATTTGCAGCTCCTCTTAAAGCTGACAGTGACCCTATGAACGCAAATACATTTGCATCCAATCCAAAATATGGTGCATTTTCTCAAAGAAAGATCCTGTCGTGGTGGCTTAGTCTCTGGGTGTTTTCCCCCACCACTCTTGTTTTAGGTAAAACATTTTATTATGAGACTTCCTTGGCCACAGTAGTATCAAAGATGCTGTCTGAAACACTCAAGATAATCTACATGATCTACACTACTAAGAAGTGTAATAAGTGTTAGGAATGTAAAGTAAACCCTCCTAAAAATCACCTTTTGCTGTTAAAACTGTATTCCTTAACTGTGTTGCTCTACTTCCATTTAAGTTCTCCCAATCTTTGCATAAGACACTAGCTGGTTTAAAACTAATACAGTATCTCAACTTCAGACAGTGACTTGCACAAACAATGTAAGTTCAATTGCTACCATTTTATTTAGAAGGACTATATTTTATTTTTCTCTCCTGCTGCTTTAAAACTATGAGGGAAAAAAAAGACTAATGTTCATAGACACATAAAGCCAAAATATCAAAAAGAATAAAGGCTCTTGGAAGCTCTGATTCACTTACAGTGTCATAAGTTTCACAGATCAAAGATTTTTTATTTAAAGTTCTTCTGTGTTGGAAGATCCTGGTCACAAAGGCTGAAGACACACAAATCTGTCCAGAACCAGTAAGGATTTGGCTACAGAACTGCATTTGCCTTGGACAAACACAGACGAATAAAAGCTGCACATCAACTGAAAAAAGTCCAGAGGAAAGCAGCAAGAATAAAAATACCACCAGAGTGGAAAGAGAGAACTGTTTGTTCTTTTTTTCCATAGGCTGTAAAGGAGAAGGCTGGTTTTCAGCACCAGGAAAGCAGCTGCAAATTAGACAAAGTAAACAGATGACAGTGAGGACAATCCTCTTATTTCCACTGACAAAGAATGGCTGACATCACTAGCCTTTCTCATTTTCTCAGGTACAAGCAGCTCCGCTTCCCCTCCCACCCAGCATTAGATTGATCTAAAATTCAACGAAAGCCCCATAAAATAAAACAAGTCTTACAGTATTGGCACCTCTCTGACTGCTAACCACGATATTACATCACCTACATAACATACAGGTATGCATACACAGGTATGCTCACCAGCAAGAAAGAATTAAGTCATCCCATACAGTGTGACTGACCTACAAGAGACCTCTTCCATGACACGTCATCTCTACAAAAAAATAAATCAAGCTTTGTGCACGAAGATACAGGTTTCTTATGAAAGATAAAGTGCCCAGTTACGACAGAAACTGCATAGCAATCTGAGACAGTCTCCTCAGAACCCCTTGGAAAAAACTCAGTCTTAACAAATAATCATAGTGTAATTTATTATCAAGTACCTGCATGTGTGATTATTCAACATAGTATAGGTAATATAAATACATAAATAGCAAATGGATACGGTACTTCTTAGTGTATATCAAAGCAACTAAAGAAATCAATAACATTTTTTCCACTCAGTAAATATGAAAATAAAAACAAGTTACTTGACTTAATCAACATCTTGAAGTAGAGCCCTAGCACAGGCTGCAGTAGAAATCTGAGTTCTGGAGTCTCAGTCAGTCCTACTTTCAGTGGACACATGTAAGATGACACAACATGGTACTTCAGGAATAGTGTCTCTGTTGTAAATATGGAATTTTTCTTCGTATTGAAGTAAACTAAACCATGTTTATAAAAAGTCATTTCCCTTGAGAAGTCACATTTTAATGAAAAACTCTTTTTTAAAAAAAGACATGCTGATAAAACATTTTCACTCAACACGAATACACCTACAAATACATACAGCACACACTCCGCATCAGCCTTCATCAGTACTGCTAGTGTGAGTAATAAGGCGTTTTTTTGTTTCCCTGATTCTTATAACCTCCTCCTTTCAGAAACAGCTCTGGGACTACACAGTTGAATCCCCCAACGACTTAAGAGCATATGTATTCTGTTCCTTTCACAGCTCATGATTCATTTTTGGAGACATAATTGAGAATATCTATCAAAACCTACAAGCATTTGCTGACCTGGGAAAAAATGTCTTCCTGGGACTCTAAAGTAATACACTGGACTAAGACTTCAGGCATTGCTATACGCTTTCTTGTTTCTGGGTCAAAAAAATCATAAAGTTCAAACTACATATAATGAAAACCATAAGCCTGTTATACAGTTTATTAGTTATAAGAAATCACACTTGAAACCAGGACTCCATCAGGAACGTACAATGAAATTATATGACAAAGGTAGGAGAAAAATTAACATGTTTGTATAGGTGTTTTAAAGAGGTGCCAGCTCAGTCAGGGAAGACAAGAGGCAGCGTGGTAAGCCATGATTGCAGGACAGCAACCCAAACCATGCAGTTTCTGCTTCCAGGGAATAATCACATGAACGGAGACTCAATTTTGTTTAGCAGCCCAACAAATCTCAGTAAACTTCAGGCAGTCCGAATTCATCACAGATTGGTTTATTATGTCTGGGAGGAGTGAGGTTTGTTTTTTTCTCTGGTTCCTACACAAGGCCAACGTGTCAATGTGCTATCCCAGGCATCATATCATATAACCCCCTAACTCCTAATTAGTTCCTCTGAAAAGCAGTTCAGGCTCTATTTACCTTTTTCTAAACTGATTAATTCATACCATGTATTAAAATCAAATAATTTCACTTTCATTGACTTTACCCAAAACATCCCTTACTCACTGATCTTCCTAATTATTTTATTTATCCTTTTTAAAGCAATTTAGATGTTACCTCAGTTACTGAACAGTACTGCATCACTAAAACTTCAATGCAAACAGAGAAGTCACGTAGATTTCTCACTCAAATCAAGGCAAGGAGCCTAAAACGAAAATTTCAGGCTGAGCCTCTTTGTTCCTTAGTTCTTCACATGTGAAAAGGGTAACAGAACTTCCCTAATATACAGGGGTGTTGTCAGAGTAAGAACATTACAGGTTAAGAATTGCTCAGATAGTATAGTAATGGAGGACAATAACTAAGACAGCATTTCATTTATTCAAAGCCCTACAAACAGCATAAAGCTTCAGAAATCCTGCAATAGGCATCTAAAATGCTGAAGTATTCTTCAATCATTCTAAATACATACTACCAAGAAGGAAGAGGTTTGTGGCCGAGTGTAAACCAGCTTTGTTCTTAGGAGAAAAAAATGGTACTTCTATCATCCTCCTTTTTTTATTCTCCTACTTCTATCCCTGTGTTCATTTCCACTTTACACTGTAGTAGAAGTTAACAGTGTAACTCAAAGCTTTGTGAATATATGTTTGTTCAGTAAACGAGTTAAATGTGTTTGCATAACTCTTGCTAAAATAAGATTCAGCCTTTAGTGAATGGCTACACATCGGCCATTCCTCTCTACAGATACACATCAAAAATAGTGAGAGTAAAAGAAGCACATAACCGCAAAAAGTTTCCAACCATGAATCTTATCACAAAGAGGAGAGCGAGCCAATTCGAGCCAGGGAATGCGAGGAGAATGGTACAGCAAAGAAATCACTCAAAAGATCCAATATATTTACATGTCAACTTTGCATGTAATAAACACAAGGACAAAGAATTATGATGTGACTGTTTCAGAACTAAGAAATGTATCAGAAAAAATTCATAATGCCCACACACTACTACTGATTCAAATGGAACTGCTTATGAAATGAGATACTGAATAAGGTCAGTTAAATTAGCTCAGAGGTCTTAAATAAAATCATACGCAAAAGTGTTGGGCAGTGGCCTAATTCTGTTTCCATCGAAAAAGTTAATCAAAGAATGCCACGTTTTACTTTGGTTTCCAGTTCCTGAGGGGATTACATTTTGATAGTTTTTGCTTTGCACAAATGCTTGCAGAATTACAGAAAAAATCCTGCCTGAAAATGGACACCTTCTAGCATATTCAAACAGGCATTCAATGACGAAAATTAACTCACCTCCACCCCCCCTGCCAGCGTCACTTCCCTCCAAAAAACAACCATGCCACTTTGAAGCCATGAGCAAAGCTGCTTACTAGACAGTATTCTGAATATATTTAACCTGCTTCTTGCCAAATCACAGGGCAAGATACATTACCCTATAAAACACCTAGAATGGACTGGCCTACCGACTACATTCTCAATGCATAATACCCCAGGCATGCAAAACTAAAAAAAAAATAGACAAAGCAAAAAAACCCCTTACACTTCTTTTCTGATTTTTAAAGACTCCAAAGGCACCGACTGTACACATTGGCTGGGGTGAACAACAATCTGGAGCTATCCTCACACCTCTGATCCGATCCCCTGCTGCCCTAGTCCCAGCTATCTACTGAATTCCTCCTAACTACTCTCCTTTGGTGAAAGAAGAATGACATCTTCTATCCTAGCCTCCTATTTATAGAATCACAGAAAGTTTTGGGTCGGAAGGGACCCCTAGAGGTCATGCAGTCCAACCCCCCCGCAGCAAGCAGGGACACCGCTAACTTTCCTTCATTTAATGGCCATTTCCTAAAGAAGAATGAGACACACCTAGGCGATGAACCACTTCACTTTACCTGGCCTTCTCTAAAATCTTTCAAAATAACCTGTTATTGGTGCTTGTAGCTATGACACATGCAACTACACAGTAAAGCAAACGTACCAACGGAATCGCAGAATCTGAAACAACTGCTGCACGCATGCATGCATTAACTGCATCAATGACTCCTGACATCGGCGCCACCCCAACCGTCTAATTGCCAAGACTCAAAGCAAAACTTCAAAGCTGGCAATTGCTCTGACTTTCATTTAGAGACTTGGCTCAAGCAAAGATTGTTCCTGTGTTAGCAAGGGACTAATAGTTTTCTGACTGTGTGGGTATAAATATTCCTAGCTTAAAGGCAGCTCTTTGAAGTTCATAATCTGTTCTCTCCTTCTTACTGTTATTCAAGAAAAGAACATATGTGTAAATGCTTTATCATGGTGACTCTGTCTTGGCATTGCCTTTGATAATGTCTTGGTATGTCTTGTAAAGATGATAAAAATTCTAGCTGTGGGGAACCTGAACAAGTCGCCGCATGCTTTTTTTTACTTCTCTGCTGTTTATACGGTCAGCTTTCTGCAAAGTGTTTACGTGGAGCATTATTAGCGTCACACTTTCTGTTAACATTACAGCGAGGGGTGTTTCTTCCCCAGCACTCCCACAGAGAAATGCAAAGTAGCAGTGTTCTTCCTTCACTTTTCCACCCTTCTTTAAATCAATAATTCTGTTTATTGTGCTAATGGCCATGATGTTCTTGATGGGCCTACTTGTAGCATACAGCACAAGCCTGGAAGAGTAGAAACTCCATCTCTTACATTCCAGTTACCATGACTGCGTCAGAAGGTTAGAATACTTGTGCAAGATAAGCCACGCTTATACTTAGTCTCATTTACTGCATTAGCACTGTACTAAATGGAATTACAGAGGTAATTATATACTATGTCAAAAATAACTGTAGCTAAGCAGAACTACCTCTGCTCCCACTCATTTTTCCTTGTGTTAAGGATAAGCACAAAAAATTCTGCCTGAATGCAAATTAAGAGCTTATTTACTCAAAATTATCAATTACAGTAATAATTAATAACAGACCAATTTGAATAATAATTAACTATGATTACTGCTGCTCAGAAAATAGTATTCCAAGTACATCTGGGGAAAAATACTGTATACCAACATGAGATACACTTGTCACAACCTATTAAAACTCCTGTCACAAGAATTCTTACTGGACCACAAAGCAAGGAAAAATTGCTATCCAAAGAGTTCACCGGTTCTAAGAGCTCACCCAATATTCAAAGAGTTTCTGCCTACAGCTGACTGCTTTAAGCAGCAACAAAAGTATGACACAAGCTTACCTTTACATAACTTCCAAAAACAGAGCCTTAAAAAATTCAGACTTCCACTTATTTTTTCCCTTTGTAAAGGGAAGACGACATTATACCGACTTTATCCTTGTATTTATTGTATGTAGCATGGTGTTTAAATACATAAATTTTGTTGATAGATTGTTACTTCAATTAGTTGACTGGCTGATTTTCTATAATTACAATAGTTTGTCACTAGGCTGTTTTCTCTAATTGGTCGCCTCAATTATATAAATTAAATTGATTTACAGAAGTGTGTTTATACAACTTACCTTCAGTGAAGAATCTGAAAATGGAGCTCTCCATAGGCTCTTCAGCTCTTTGACCACCCCATACATTTTCCATTGAAAAGCATCCCCTCTCAGTCTGTGGGAGACAGACAGGAGAACACTGAGGACAACCTAAAGCAAACACAACCTAAAACAAATATTGCTTATGCAAAGTTGTTCTTCCTTCAACAGCTGGCATTTTGCCTAGCCTGTATTTTGGAACACATTGCCCCTCCTTAAAAAAAAAAAAGTAAGAGCAATTACCAATTTTTGTCTGTGGCAAAGAGAATCACATGGAGATGAAGATATTTGTGGTTTATTTTCAGATCTGCCACTAACTTGTCATGAGCCCCTGGGGACTCCTTTAGCCTTTTGGCATCCCAGGTAACTCAAGCGCAACATAATTAATTCAAATATCTAATTACACATTCACTTTCATCAGGGGACCACAAAGCGACTCCCGAATTATTATTATTATCAATAGTTCCAAATACCAGAGGTCACAGTAATGCTGTTAGTGAGCTCAAGCCCACCATTTTAAAATGCCTCACTATATAGATAATCTAAGACATAAGGCATGTCGGCTCAACTGCTAAAATGCAAAAGCCACTCAGAGCCCAGTCTTCTCCTGGGATGCACCTTCTGCCAACACCTACTGCAGGACAAAATGAGCGTGAATTCTTATTACATCCAAAGCGTAGCAGTCTGCCCCAACTCCGCTGTAATAAAGATGAGCACACTAGACACGAGTCAGGAGAATCAAGACCTCAGGGGCAGCGCTGAAACACACCTAGATGTGATAACTGTTCAGATCCAAACCAAAGAGATTTACTTCCACACCCTTAGAATATAATCCCAAAGAAAGTATAAGAGAACACCTTAGGATTGTCCCAGTTTTCCCACATAATGCTCAATTTCCCTATTTTCACATCACACAACATAATATCACAAACTATATTGTTATTAAAATAATGGAAGCTTTAGATTTTCAAAAATAGAAAACAGCATTGTGTTCTTCACAACCAAGACTTATCACACAGAAATTACCTAAGTGCTTACAAATCCTAAGCAAACAAACAAAAAGAAACAAAACCAAAACCAACTTCTTTAAAGCTTAACCTGTACCATACGAAGAAATGTGACCCAAAAGTAATTTAGAATTGAGAACGGCTTTCTGTCAAACATAAGGTCAATCCACTAACAACCTAGCATAGGCCTTTTTGCTGTTAAAAAAGTCCAAATGAAACAGGATTTGCATGGAACTTCTTAAAAAAAGGATGCTGCTCTCATTCATGGTGGCATATAAGTCTGGAGTCTTTTGCTTCAGCGAGACTGAACTCAGACAAACATGTGGGCAAAACTAACATGAAATGTTACAGAACTGCGTACCATAAAACCTCAACCTTTAGCTCAACATGTTCTACCTTTTGTCTCATCAGGTTACTCGATAGTTTTGATAACAGCAGAAAGAAATTTTTAAGTTATTTGATTGATACCTTAGAACCGAAATACTACCTCAGGAATGGAGTCATCAGAAAGACCCGCATAACCTCTAAGATGTGGATTTGATTTTATTATGCTCAGCATGTATTACCTGCCTGGAATAGCTCACTAATTGTCATGCTGCCCACTCGCATGTCATTTGGATGCCTGCCCCAGGGCATAGGTGCTGAGCAGGAAGATTTTCTCTTGCAGCATATGGAATAATCCAGTGACTCTTGGCTCATTAGCAGTCAGTCACATCTCCGCAACACCAGCGCGCATGCGTTACTGCCACATGCCGCTTTACATCTTGGTGCATCCTTTTGCCTTGGATATCAGAAAGGCTCAAGAAAGTGTTTTCATTACTCTCTGGTTTTGCTTTTCAAGCTTCAAGACAGCCACCTGGCCAACACATCCTCCGGTAACTCGCCTAACCTCTGGGCTGGATGACACCTTTGCTGCATTGTATTCCTCAGTATGTTATTCAGAATAGTAACAGCAAGTCTGGATTTCCTCCTCCCCACTGTTCTCTCCTTAAATAGCAAAACAATATTGTAAAAATCTCCTCTTGCCCAAACACACCCATTCTTTGCTCTGTCTACTTTAATGTGATTTCTCCTGTTTCTGTAAGTTATGGCGGCCACTTTTAGCTACTCCGCTGGTCTGCAGGGGCTGTGACGGGAAAGGGCCAAACGCCGCGTCAGGAAAAGGCCGTTCTCTTCCATTACGGACTGCCTCAACAAAACACGGGCGGCACTTCTCCCGAGACACAATCATTTTGCTGTTTATGAGTATTTAGGTTCTCCATAGCACAAATAAAATTTTAAAGAGCTGAATGCCTTCAAAACCTGCACATCCCACTGAGACTTGTTTAGGAGCTTTCCAAAACTTTCTCTTTATACCTGCAAACAGCGAAATCCCACAGGAGGATTTGGCACCACTTTTTCTTCTGATGTTTGGACTCATGTCCACTCTCACAGGCAAAACTGTCTCAGGTCGGGGAATTTCACTTCATTTAGAGTCAGTTACCATAAACTTTTAATTACCGGTTGTGGTATTGAGAAATAAAGACAACCAAAAATTAAGCAAGTGCTCAGAGAAAACACCGCAGCTTCACCTCCAGCACCTCACCCTTTGAGCCTCCCTCCCTTATCTCCATCTCTGCCTCCTCCTCTCCTCCAGCGTCACCTCGCGTGCCCACGCCCCGGCTCCACCTCCTCCTCACAGAGCAGCCATGTGCTCCTCGGCATCGAGGCTCCAGGCAGGCCGGGACTCCATTTTGTCTGCGGCGGGGCCGGCTGCGGCGGGCTGGCGCCCCCCGCCTGCCACACCCGGAATGGCGGACAGCTGCGGGCGGCGCCGCGCGCAGGTTCCCGCTCTCCCGTTGAGGTGCTGCCGCCCGCTGTCCCGCCGAGGTCGGAGCACAGCCCGGCCGGGCCCCGCGGCTCCTCACAGGAAAGGGGTTTTACCCCCCCTCGCCAAATAGAAACCCCACGGCCGAGGGAAGCCAGAGCAGCCCCGCCGCCAGCCTTCCCCACAGGGCCAGCGCCTGCCTCCCGCACAGCTGCCAGCGGGGCTCCTCTCGCAGCTACAAGCAGCTCCAGCTGCAAGGCTTCCCCATTCTTAAGTCTGGTAACTTAACCCTTTTATCCATTCTTCAGGTGAATAAGCCTCGTTCCACATTAATACGCACAGAGTCAGGCATTACATCGAACAGTGGATGCAAAAATCTCACGGAAGGTGGTCAGCCATGCTGAAGCAGCGGATACACAGCAGAGGTGCTCCAGCCATGCACTCGTAAAGCTTGTCAAAACATTACCAACGTTATTTCTTCACCCCCTCCCAGCTCATGAATGCTTTGGAAAGCAGTCAGAGGTTCCTTAATTAGGGATTTGTCTTGAGACACAGCTGCTTCTGAACACTGCACACTGGCTTGAAGCATCCAAATCATGGAGGAAAGTGTTCTGTGTCAGCTTCTGCTGGAGATAACAGCTTTATTACCAAAGTCTATGTTATGTACTCACACTTTTCTGACAGCTGGGGAAACCGCTTTGTTCATATAACCAGGAAAATAATACAAACACAGAGGAAGGTGTTTACAAGCAAATGTTGGTGCTCTGAGGTGAGGGCAACCTGTGGGCACCGTGGTCTGGCAAAGAGGACCACAGCACGGAGAGTGTTCTTCCTACGGTCAGCAGAAGGGGAAAACCCAAGCCAAAAATCATCTCTGTGAGGGGGCTCCTGAAAAAGAGCAGGGCCCTGCAGATGGAGGACGCTCTGGCTGCGGCAGGAAGGCAGAACACCACTGCAGACATCACCAAGGGGAGGGTTTAACAGAGACAGAGACTGGTTTTGGTTAAAAGCAAAACCTTTGGTCTGTTTCCTCTAAAACTAAAACATCCTCGAAGCCAGGGCCAGAAATTAATGTGTTTGGCATATCACTGGCTTAACTCGTGCCAGCTGTGCGAGGGACAGGCTGCTTTTCTGTGGTCATGGCTAGAGGACAGAGCTGCTCATGCTTCTGCAAGCCCAGGGCTGTCTGGTTTATATTGGGTTGAGCTAAATCTCTTTGCTGCAAGCAGAAATAACTTTATTATTTGAATTAGGTGGCTGGGCCCCCTGGATATCCTCTTCACTCAGTGAAACCAGGTCTGTCATTAGGATTTTGCAGTAGGTGCTACCTGAGGTGCTCTAAGCGTCCCTTAGAGAGCACAGTCCTATCTCAACTACAGAGGGAACCTCAGCAGACCAGCTTCCTGACTCAAGTGTTTATGGTCCGTATGAAACTTAGCCAGGATGAGTGCGTCTCACACTTTCAAGTTTCAAGGATATTGGAAGAGACGCGCATAACTACAGCTTGGCTACAATACTGATTTGAGCTGCAGTTCCGTGGCAGCTTAAGTGGGTCCATGTCATACAGCTAACCTGGCACAAAATTAACCCAACCAAAAACAGCAATTAGCTTTCTGCTAAGCTTGCTGACCTCCGACAACTCTACCCAGGGTCAGAGAAGCACTGGAGCTGGCACTAGCAAAGGTAGAGGACTGTAACACCCAGCAATTAGATTAGCACAACATTAAAGGAGAGGCAGACCACTACAGACAGCTGCAAGCTTGAAGTAATGATGAAAGTTTATGATATCGTACCCACCCTGGAAGAACTCCAGGATTCCCTCTCAGGGACTATATATTCTTTATAATGAAGCTCTTCAGGGCAAGGATCACGTCTGTCTGTGAGGAGGAGGCAGCAATAAGAGAAAGCGGAAGAGAGGATGAAATACTGGATGAAGACAGAAATGATCTGGGTCTGAGTCTGTTTCCAGCTGTGATAATTCAGACACTTCTATTCACATATTTAGAATGTAAAGATAAAATTCCTTCTCCTGCCCTCTGTCAAACTGAGGTCCTGAAGTTGTTCAGGACAAGAAGGGTTTTACAGTACCTGCCTCAGCTAGACACCATTCTGATGCTGGTAAAAACACACTAGTGCAATATTAAATCCTTGCCGTAAAGACAGAAAGAATACTGGAATACAGCTTAGGGAAAGAAGTGGCTGAATACAGTTTTGTATACCATAAGGAATCCAATTTGGAGCCTAAAGCAGAGAAGAAAATGACAAAGGTAATATACTTGAAAAAGTTTCACAGAAAGATACACTGGAGAAATCTATCCAGACCATTTATTCCTCCGTGAACAACTGGATAGACTCATTACAGATTCTGCCTTTGTTGCTCTATAGAAATGAAAATGCTAATTGGTTTACTTGAAGTTTAATTGAAAATTAATAGAATTTCACTAGAGATTTGCAGAATAGGACTAGAGTTAAAATGATATTTGATTAAAGTCACACTAAAAATGTACTCAAGGACATTCTGAAGACAGGAGCAATGGCATTCCTTTTTAAAGTGGAAATAAATATTTATCATTAGTAGCAACCGTCAACAAAATCCACTGTTTTTAAAGGAGTATAGTAACACATAGTGATACTTCCAGCAAGCCTGTGCCTTTCTCAACACCCAAAGTGAAAAGAAAAAAAAATAACTTATTACTTTCTCCAGTTAACAGCACCTCTTTATCCCTTCTTGCATCTTCAGGGACACCCCTCAAAGTGGTCCTACCTCCCAGCTGTTACTTCTCAAGGAAAGATCTGGCAGTCTGCTGGAGTTCCTGAATTATCTTTCTTTTTATTTCACTAAGACCTACATTTCTGGTCTTTCAGGCAAGGTAAGACTACTCAACAGTCGCTCGGTGCTTATAAACATAAGCAACACTAAAAAACTGAAGTAATGCAGCGGGAATGTAATCATCAGCTCCACAGGCATGGGTTCATGAGCATCTGAGACAATTACAGGACCAGGGCTGTACCAGGATCCACTTGGCCCTTTTAGCAATCTGGAAGTGCATAAGAGAAAGCCAAAGTGCTGCCAAATGTGTTTCAATATAACACAGCTTCTTGTTCTAAAGCTCCATGAGCTTTTCTATCAAAAAAAAGGTGACAAAAAAAAGCCCCCCAACTGAATCCAGTCCCATACTTATTACTGTTTTCTACTGGCTTAACGCAAATGCAAGCCAAGACCCGGTGATGATTTGCATAACCCTGAACTACTGAACACTGCTGCAGAACCTGGAAAAAGCAAGACCTTGACTTTAGGCTCTAATTGCAATAGTTGTAGCCTACTGCTTTAATTCCACAAATACAAACCCCTTTGCCCTTAAAAATGTATACATTATTCGTTGTTGCAAAAGAGCTTTGTGAACAGTCCATTGACTAACAGACTCTGGCTGACATCAGACTTGAATTTTATTTTCTTTTAGGCTCTAAGGAAGTTCATCCTTTTACATGGACCAGAATAATCAAGACAATGGAACAACCAGCATAAAAGAGCACCACATTTTGGACAAATTGTGTTAAAAACTATACTGGAAGAACCATAATTTTTTTTTTCTCCTTCTGAAATAAACATATAACTGAACACGGCCACTCCATTTCACTTGGTTTTCTGTGAAGCTTTGGTAATAGATGCTGGTTGGGTTAACAGTTTTGGATGCTTAAGATCTTTAAATAGGATGGGAGGAAAAATGCAGAGGTGTCAATGGTCGACACCAGCACTGTGGAATAACACAATGCTGGCCAAACACCTTGTTCATTATCACCCTGTAATAATGGAATAATGGCCAGGAAAGATTTGGGTGGCCGGGGAGAGCAAAAGCTCCACAGAAGGCAGATCCATCTTCTTGCCATCTTGTAACACATACTGCTTGCAAGCACTGTGTTTATCCTCAACAGCGAATATTTAAATCCTCGTAGTGTGTGCGAGCTATGCATTTCACAAGGAAGATGAATATTCAGGCTTAAAAGCAGAAGCCTAGCCAAGATTATACAGGAAGTTTCCAGGGAAATCTTGACCAAATCAATTAGAATTTGACCATTTATCTGTACATGACAGTGTTCTCAAGCATTAGAAACGAGATGCTCAACTGCAAATTGAGTCCTGTGCCGTTGCTTTCCGCCAAAGAAATGAGGTCAGGCTACAACTCTTCCCTAAGCAGGGTTCTTAGAGACTTCTCTTCCCACAGACTTGGATATCTATCTTCATAAAGATCTAGAAAACTAATAAATATTGAACACTGTCTTTAAGTGACAGTGCGATCGGCCAACGTTCACCAATGGTATTTTCACAAAAAAATGCTTTAAATAAGGAGGAAAAAAATTGTTGGCCAACTGTAGGAAAATCTGTGCTTGAATATCATCAAATACTGGTATGAAATGAGTGTACAATACCTTTGTGGAAATTAACTGGATCAACTGAATATTCATTTGATTGACTGAAATTACATTTCTTCTATGATTACTATGGCAACTGTTTGGATGGCATTTGATATTTACTTGAAACATGTTACTATTTCAATACTATCATGAAAAGTGGGTCATCTAACTGCCATCTCCATGAATACATATATGCACATTTACAAATTCTCCATGCCTGACTTAATTGCTTTCCTTTCCAGTCAAAGCTAAATCAGCACTAGAAGAAAATATCTATTGATCTGAACCACAGGGCCATCTGTTCGGAATATTGTCAGCAGTAGGCTCCACAGAAAATAAAGACATTCTCTTAAATTATCAGCTGCAATAGCATTACTATAGAATCCCTCGATCAGTTTTCCTAGGAGGTCAAAAGAAGGTAAGAGATTAAAGATTTGTTGGAATTTAAAAAGCATGGTTTAGCTATACCACTTCTGTTAATGATAAAACCAGATTCTTCCGGATATTCAGCAGATTTTCTATTTAAGGATCTGATTGAGCACCTGCATTTTCAAAAGAACTGGCACCAAGACAAAGTGTCCAAGGTGCACCAATGACCTAACTAAGAACAGTGTCACTCTCCAGGTCAATAATGACTAGAGCATGGACTAGAATTTAAACCACAGCAAGAAATTTTCCTATTTGTTACCTAAATTTTAATATTTGGGAATCATTAGCTTTTACTGCATGCAAGTTGCCAATACTTATAATGACAAAGGATTAATTGCAACTGATAAAAAAGCCAACACTGGATTGCTGCACTCCAAGTGTTCACAACGAGTATGAAGTCATAGACAGTTATGTCAAAAATCTGTGCTTCCAGTTTTCTACTCAACTACTGCTTGTGTATAACCTTTATTGCTAATAAAAAGAACCCTAAAAAATACATATACCTTCTTTACAACATGTAGCAGGAACATACATTACCAAAGCGTCAACATTCATTTCTACTGAGACTCTTTTATTCCATTTCAGCATTACAAAAAGTCAGTAAGATTCTCTATCAGAATAAAAGCCTTGATAAAAATGGGAATAACGTCTATGTGATCTCTTTTTGCCACAACTAAATTAAACAAGGATGAAGCCAGTGAGCTTCATAACTCTGGGGTCAAATAGAAGTAATTACATCATAGAAGTCTATTTCTTCTTTGAATACTTTCTCCGTCGAAAGGAGTTCAATACACAATAGGGCCCCACATATTTCATAATTTTTGGTCAGACTACAAATGGAATAGCTATGGCGCCTTCTCCCTCTAGCAAATTCTTTTCTGGACATACATTCCAGAGAAAACAAATTTCAGCAATAAAATTCCTGTCGTGTCTAAACCACCAAGCAGTCTTTTGGTGCACAACCACAGCTTGTCTGTCATGCTCTCACGGAGTACCTAGCAGATGTAAACCCGACTGGAAAACTTTAAACTGCAGTTCACTGAACTCCTAGAGCAGTGAGAAAACTTAAATAACATGTAATAAAGATACCACATACCTGCTATGTTTTACAGAACTGGATCCCTCATCCCCTAGAGAATTAGAAGATAACAGAATTTGAAATTGGTCTATCACTAAGAATTACAGTTAAAGCACTATCTATATCAGGAAACAAATGTTACTATTTCTTTCATCACTAGCACCCCTCTTCTCCTAATAAGTCTCTGCCCAGCAATTTGGCCTTCTAGAAATGACTTCCCAGAGAAAAATGAATCAGAGAGGTGCGACAGTGCTAAAACAATTCTTAAGAGTTCCCAGATGAAAAATGCCTGAGCATGAATCACCGAGAAACCCTGCAACTACTGCTCTTCACACAAGAAGAAAGTTCAAAATTGGAGCGACCACAAACAATGCCTGGCTGCACGCTTCTGCTGCGACTCTGCCGTGTAAATAGGCACTAGGATTGTGATGAGTGACAGCTGTGTAATAGATCTTGACCAGGTTAAAATCCAAGGAGTCCCTCTGCATGTACTAAGCGATAGGGATAACAATCCCAGCATAATCTTTGTAAACAAAGGAAAATCTTTGCCATTCCCTGAGTAATGCCAACGGAAGCCAACATACCCTTAGCAGAAGAGACAAAGCCCCAAATAAAACTCCTTTAGCGTCGTCACTTAAGGAAGTAAACCGTGTGCCGTTAGTATTAGGTATCAAATCCTTGAGCCATCATGGGAACCCCTAAATATTCAGTAATAAACAAGGGGAGCAAAAGAATTACTGAAACAGTCTTCATTAAATCCCCCTAATTTCCCTTATTATCTCTATTTTATACTTCTCCTTTTTCATGCCTAGCTTTCATCCAGCACATCAAGAAAATGAAGGCAATATAAGTCTACAGGACAGACTCAGTTCTCCATCCCCCATGATATCTCACCATATTCAAACTACCACCTTAATTTTCAGAGCCCTTGCTGAACTTCAGAAATCCTCTTCTCCAGACAGCTTTGGGGTTTTTTTGCCACCCCCAAAATTATTTTGTTTTGTTCCATGCTACTTCTTTCCCTTAGCTTTTCTTGCAAAACAAACTAATCCTTTCATTTCAAACTCATGTCATTATTAAAGCCTCTTATTTTGTTGTTGTGCTGCATCTGTTCCAGAGCCAGATTTCAGCTTCCTACTCAAGTTTTGCACCTCAGAGTTTAACCTATTAGATACATTTTGGATATAACAAAATTGATCTTTGTTTTTCATTCAGAGATGCTCACGTGCATCCTTGTCTACTAAACAGAGGGCAGACTAACTATGAAGCAACAAAGTCCCATTTAATTTCATAGGCTTAAGGTGAAAGTCAGACTGCAGAGGATCTGTGCGGGACATTTTACACTGCTATGACCTCCACCACCAGAGTTCACAAATAAGGAGTATTTGTAGTAAATTAAAGCTGTCACAGCTTGCACCACAAATCCCTCCTTTTAATATCCAACATACATCAGTGGAAGGAAAAGCCTAGTACAGTTCCTGAATGAGCAACTATGAACTTACAGGACTATTAAGGTTTAATCCAATGAGCTTATCCTGGCATTGCAGCTAGGGTTGTATTCAAGAATCAGAACACCTAAATTAGATGCAGAGACTTGGGGCAGAAAAGGATTCGCAGCCTACATGAAGATGCTCATTGCCTTTGATTGGTACCGTAATCATTCTTCCAATTTACAGCACAGTAGCTAGTTACTGTCGGCGTATACCTGACCTAAAACATTTTGCTCTTTAAATATTTAATGAATCCCGTCACTGGGAAGTTATCAATACGCTACTAGTATGCATGACATGTTCGAATTCGGTTGTCCCAGAAGGCAGTTGCTGATCACTAGACTGCTAAAGTAGAGTAACCTGAGTTGTACGTGAATCTTTGATCAAACATGAAGAGCCAATGTTAAACAGCTGTAAAGAAAGGAGAAGAAGAAATAGATAACAATACATCAGTCTCTGCTAGTTAGACTCTTGGGCTTCATTTTTTGCTAGGGCCCTGAGGGGGTGGGGAAAAAAAACCCACGCTCATTTGGAACTGCTTAGGAATGAGAAAATATCTTATTAATAGAAATCAGTAGATTTATTTTTTAATAAACATTTCTTCCCTTTTCAATGGAACAAAACCCCACCTTTACATCACTAACAAGCACAGGAATCAAACACGCATACATTACATGGACAGCCAAACCTAAAAGGTTTTTTTTGGTGAAAGCAGTCACCGTCAGCAGGTTGATGACTTCAGAGTTTCACTTCACGTTTTGGTATGCTTCAGTATGTGCCACTGCACGGGGAACAGTGCCATGTGAAATAGGTCAGCTGCCCCACATGCAGAAATATTTCTTTTTCTGAGGAGCAGGGCATAAGAATGTGAATGGAAATCTGATAGAACAACACAGAATTAGCAAGATAGCACAAGCAGCAACTTCTTTCTCAACAGTGAAAGAGACTTAGAAAATCCACATTTCTGAATGGCTCTTCACACCCCATTTCTACGCGCTGCACAGGTATGGGTACATCACACACACGGCTCCTAAGCCAGCTGACCAGCTGCTACCGCTCAGCAGGGTAAAGGAATTCTGCTGCTAATGGAAGGAACTCGATATCCTAAATGCTAAGCTGACTATTCCCAGTTCTGCCATTGAAACTGCGGAGTCTCAGACACATTGCTGCCCACATTCATCCCTTTGACCCACAGTTTCTTTTGTCTGTTTAGTTAATAGAAGCGTCTTGCCTCCACAGACCTTGTGGAGACACACATTCAGCATGCAGTGCATTGGGGCCACGTATTTTGTGCTGCTGGGAATGAACATAATACAAATCATCAAATAGCAGTAAAATGGACAAGAGCAGTAATTATACCAGCTAATGGCTGATCTGAGCTGGGCAGTCTGTATACATTATTATCGTAATTCAGTTAAGAAGATCTTAACAACAACATCCTCTAATGAATGTGCCTGTGCAAGGTCAAGCAAAAACAGTAACGTGGCGAGAAGGAAGTCTTTAAGATGAGCACTCAGGGAACCATCACTAATACAGGCAACATCAGACACTCCGGTGAGAACACAGGGTCCCCAACTGAGTATTCAAATAGAAACTGGTCAACCAGGAACATTTGAAACCAATTACTTCTTTCCCAAGCAATTGTAACGGAATGATTATGCAGGCAGAAGGAAAGGAGAGAATTAAATGCATTGGAGGAAGCGTGGGAGGACAGCAGCTCACTCAGTGATAAGATGTACTCTGTGCTTTTAATAAGTAGCAACAAATTGCACGCACCCAGTTAAAGTCAAGCAGTGAGGCAAGTACTTGACTTTCCTGAACTGGGTCCAAAAAAAAAACCAAAAACCTATTCTCACCCTTGTTGGCCTAAAAAAAAAAAAATAATAACAGTTTCAGAGAGCACAGAGGTGCCATGATATTTCTCGTTATCTGACATATCTCAGAAAGGGAGTTTGTCATCGTCTCTCCCAATTGAGTCATCAGTACTGAAATGACGAGCTTAAAAACCTCCTGTTTCTACTAGGTATTGTGTGCATGTGATTCTGATGTAGGTTTTAATGCATGTTACAAAAGAATTTATTTTTCTAACCGATGCAGCAGTGAAGCGCTAAGTTCTCAGGAGAGATGGATAGATCAGGGCTCCTCCTGAAGTTGTATTTAGTATTGTTTTAGGTCTTGTTTTTATTATTACACATAACCTTTTCACTCAATCTGACATGAAACAATTCTGACAGGTTTATTAAAACCTTTTGTTATTACACTTGACATTTATGAAGGGTAGATGATAAATAAGCAGAGGAATGACATGTTTGCCAGAAATTCAGGCTCTGGTGAGAAAGTCTTCTCCCTAGCCTCCTTTCGAAATGAAATCTCCCCTCTTCAGTCATTCAGGTCTCTCTAGGAAAAAAGATGTAGTTTTTTCTGTACTTGAACAACTGGTTTGGTCTTGCTTTTGAATTCCAAACATCATGACTGCTTTGTTTCCAAACCACAGAGGTCTTATGCAAGTAAAGATTATTCATTTTATTTAAGCAACAAGACAAAGGGCAGTGAGTTTTAGTGTAGGAAAACTGCACTTAAATTTAATATAGTTTGACATGAACTGTAGAGATTTGCATTGCATATTGCCCGAGAAGCTCTTCACTAGGCACTAAACTGCAGTCACTGGTAGGGAGCAACATGGAAAGCGTAGCACTAGCTCAATACTCACACACAGAAAGCACGCAATTCATTAGAATACTGTATTACTCCACAGGAACATATTAGAAAATTATACATAGTGAATCTACTTATAGTACTCCATGCCCCAAATTTTTGAGGCAGAAATAAAAAAAAAATTAAGGGTAGACATTTGTGGGGCACACCAAATGTAGTTACAGAATCACAGAATCACAGAATAGTAGGGGTTGGAAGGGACCTCTGTGGGTCACCCAGCCCAACCCCCTGCCCAAGCAGGGTCACCCAGAGCAGGC
>Ga0181612_119647_pt1 | contig 21640 bp, 12 predicted proteins | sample HoacroProtozoa21_FD_119630 | JGI IMG/M metagenome (GOLD analysis project Ga0181612, IMG submission 119630) | Hoatzin crop microbial communities from Cojedes, Venezuel. Combined Assembly of Gp0051906, Gp0051904, Gp0051908
CAGCCTTCCAGTACCTGAAGGGGGCCTACAGGAAGGATGGAGAGGGACATTTTACAAGGGTGTGTAGTGATAGGACAAGGGGGAACGGATCTAAACTACAAGAGGGCAGATTTACATTAGATATTAGGAAGAAATTCTTCACCTTGAGGGTGGTGAAACACAGGAACAAGTTGCCCCGAGAAGCTGTGGATGCCCCCTCCCTGGCAGTGTTCAAGGCCAGGCTGGATGGAGCTCTGAGCAACCTGGTCTAGTGGAAGATGTCCCTGCTCATGCCAGCGGGGTTGGAACCAGATGATCTTTAAGGTCCCTTCCAACCCTTACCATTGTGTGATTGTAAGGATAGTGCTCATTTTTCAGATTTGCATTGATTCTTAAAGATATAAAAGCAAGGCAACTGAGGGCTGGGGGCAACACTGCTCAAACTGCCATAAGCAGCGCTAAGAGCTGATGCTTTCTGATCCAGGCCTGACGGACCCCAGGCACGTTCTGGTCCCCCTGACAGAGCAACCGCAGAGCAAGGTCCAGCATAGGCTGGCTGCCAGCCAGCTCTGCAGCTTCTCGGGCAGGTTCTACAGCTTGTTGAATGCTGTGCTGCCAAAGCTACGCTGACACTGATACCTGTACCACCTGATAAGGTCAAAATGCATCTACACAAGCTGCAATCCCTACGGGAAATGCAGTGCTTACACACGGGTGCCTCTCCCAGCCCCGGCTCTCCACTACAAAACAAGAAGTAACAACATTTCATCAACAGGGCTTGAAGGGATTTATAAATTCGAGGGTTTTTACACATCACATTGATCTTCAATTAGCACAGAGTATTTCAGATATATTAGCACATACAGCAACTGAACTGTACTCGCACAGGACTAGGTTGCTCGCAGAATCCCCTACCCTGACAAACAACATCACACACGATGCTGTTCAGGCACTTTCAACTTAAGCCATGTTTCAATACATTAAATGGGCCATGAAGAGTGCCAGAGTTTTCCTACATTGCACATCATAGAAGTTACTCTTCCTTGTTAGATATCCGTAAATAAAAGGCTGTAATGTCACAATATACAGGACAGGGGTGCCTAGGTTATTTTTAGCCCAGACCAGCTGACTGGTGTAGTTCAGAGTACTAAAAGAAAATTTATCTGGTAGAAATGGGAAAAATATGGAGGTCACATGGAATTTATTTACAAATTGATTTGTAATTATACTATTAAATGACTACACTTAGCATTTAAAGAACCAAAAAATTGTTTCAGAATTCATTTTTTTGTGTATGCTAAAATGACTGCTGGTGGCAAAGCAAAATAATGGAGCCCAAAGATCCTGCCATTTATTAATCACATTTTTGATGCAAGTACCATCATATAAGGCTTTAATGAAATCAAACAGCACAAAGTACTTTTCACTTATTGCTAATAATAAAATACAAGTAACTGAAAAAAATAAAGGTCTTGCTAAAAACTCAACAAGAACTAGAAGGATTTACTTCATTTCAAAAAATCTGAATAGTGAAAAAGCGTGAAATATGAAGCTGAAATTTTTCAAACACATGCAAAACAATATCCTGTGAAAGTTTTAGTTTCTTGGAATACATCCCTTCTTGATGTTTGACATTCAAAGTGTTCTAAAAACACCGAAGACCTGTAGCAGAGTGTAAAACCAGCTGTCTGTACACTCCAGGACCCACTGCCTGCTATCCTGGGAGGGGAGGGTGCCCAGGCAGGTTCCCAGCTCTCCCGCTCACAGCACTCGCCCTCTGCCATGGTTCCTACTGGTCTCTCTTCTCTGCTTCCCCTTTCTCATTTCCTTCTCCTACGTTTTCACGTGAACAGCTATCATGATGGCATAAATCCAAGGCAGGTAAACCCTTGCCAGACACAAATCCCTTCCAGGTTGGGAGAGAAGAGAATGAACCCACACAAGTTTCACCACAGAAGTTGGAGCTCTCTGGGCTCTGAAGGCAAGGTAAGGCAAGCCAAGGCATTCCAGGCTAAACTCCTCTGCTCCAGCACAGCCCTGCAAGGAAGCAGGCTGGGACGCAAGCATTTGCCATCTCCAAGAAGTAACGCACTCTCCCTCCAGCTTGAGAGCTGCTAAACTAGAAAGAATCTGACTCAAATTGTGGTCAAAGAAAGAGATGAAGATAAAAAAAGGTGTTCCAGGATGACAAAAGCGATGTCACTAAGAGCAAATACCTTTAGAACTGAGAGGGTTTATAGCTACAAGTATAGCTATAATAGTTTTATAGCGTATAGTTATATGCTGTATTTTTAATACATCTCTGTTTCATTCCATCAGCTTCAAATCAGGAAACATCCCAAAGATGGTGATAGAATGCTGAATTTGTTGCTATCTGCAGAAATTAGTTACTATAAATAGTTTTTCCAGGCTTTTTAAGATGCAGCTGTACCAAGTTTCCACCAGAATCAAAATCACTAAGGCATGCATTTTACTGCATCATTGTCTACTCCACAAAGGTTGTGACAGTACCCCACTACCACCCCATTTTTTTTTTCTGAAGACATCTTGGTCACACATTTTAATCTCATTATCTTTAAAGACAGTGCACCATCTGGAACAAGCTTTTAAAACGTGTCTTCTCTATAAACAGAATCCAGCGATGATAACAAGATTCTGTTAGTATGACTGGATAAAATTCTGCTGTGTTAATCATGACCCAAAAACAGTGCCATGGTCTAGGAGAAAGATCCTAAATTTCAGAAATATGGTACAAACCACACTCTAACCTTGATATATGTTTGCCTCTTCAGCCCTAACACATAACCTTTCATCTGCAAACAGCTATTTAACAAAGTCAGGCTAGTAGACACTATCGGTATCCGTAATAATTTGCAAAGACTCTCAGACCCACCTGGATTTCCTAAGTTAAATCCTGTAATGGACTAAAACAGAGGAAAAGCTGCACTGACTTTCCAACCTAAATACATAAAATCTTCTAATTACGAAACAGAATTTAAATCCACACCTGTCAAGCAAGTGATAAAATGACAATACTGGAGCAGTGAGAAGCTCGGGTCTGGCACGGGCAGGGTTGTTGCAGTTTACAGAAACTCATCACAGAACTGAAGCAATGCCAGCTAAATGGATGATCTCAGGAACACGTTACTGGGGAGCAAGCAGCCGTTAAGAAAAGTGTCCATTATACATTTGTTCTAACTTAAACAACCTTAGAGTCACGTAGAATCCTACAGAAGGCAAAAGAGGTTTAGAAGAGAACACACTTCCCCATCAGAAAACTGCATGGAAGCGTAAGATAACATAACTCATTCTTCAGGTATAACAAGTTATAAAAATAATTCCTCACTGAAAAGCCCAAATTAACTGACTCTGCTTCTAGACAATGACCTCTTCTACAATATCCTTCTTGAAAAACCACAACTTCTCACCAGCCAGAAAACCCACACCTTACCCTGCAGAATAAAGACCGAGGGCAAACACAGGAGCAGCTCTGATCAGGCGACACTGTACAGACCAGCGTACCACTGCTCTGAATTGCACTGTTCTGTTCATGTACTGACTCATCCCTTTAATATTCAAACTCCTTTGAACAAGGGTTCTTGTAAAGCATAAACACATCTTTGCACAAGACTCTGTACAACAACGATGAAAACAACAACAAAAAAGTCCTGTCTTACATGTTTCATGTCCATGATTCTGACACAATCTGTGTACCTAGGCACTGCTAAACGTCACTGTTTTACAGGTGGAGACTGTAGTAGTCTAACACACAAATGAGACTCAATGCAATTACATTTTTAATGTTTTGGAGAGCCTTAAATCAGTGACAGAAAAGCAGAGTGCTACTGTCTAAAGACAACATTTAGAAAAACCAGAGACATTTTTAGCACAGAGTACCATAGGTACGTTATGATCTGCAAGTCCATGTACGAAAAGAAAGCTTAAGGGTATGCATACACAGGCATTAAGCAAAACTAGAACATCTGGATCTCTGATAAATTCCTGCCTGTAAACATAGCGGTAATCTGTAAGTAAAAAGCTGTGGTATCAGAGATCTCAGGAAACAGCACGCAGATTTTTTTAACCCTGAAATAAAACACCATCTTCACAACCGATTCTTTTTGCAAAACTAATCTGGAGACACAGGCACAATTAAAAAAGAAAAAAACCAACACGCTGGTTTTGTGCATTCTTCTACAGAAAGCTTAGAGTTTGCCATCAACAGAAAAACCATTTTGGACACAGCTGTTTTGAAGCCCAGAAAACCTTGACATTTTAAAATGTTCAATAGAATTCTTGTGTAAACTGGTGTCATGAGAGAACTTAATAAATAAGATATACAGAGAAAGGTTTCCACACCCTAACTCAGCTTGAAAGCCATTCAGGTTTTAAAACCAGCACTTACTGATTTTAGAACTATTATGCAGATACTACGTGTTAGATAATAACCAGTGTTCTACCTCCTCTAAAACCAAAGTCCAAAGTATGCATTAGCAAAAAGATTTTTCCTATTTTCAGCCTGAAATTTTTGATGGCTTCATTACCAGGAGTGCTGAAAAGCTGATATTTTATCCTGTGTTAACAAGTAATACAGAACTCATTATCCTCCTTCAGGGCTTCCACTTCAAGTGCCACATCAATGCTTTGCAAAGTTCTGGTGCTGTAATTGCCACTACGCTTTTAAGAACAGGTAAGTGAGGCTCATGCCACTTGTGTGGAGACAGCGTGAGATGGTGAAGAAGGGAAAAGAGTGGAGCACTTGCATCAGGGCTACATGATGAGCAGCTTTAGAATTAGGACATGCTGTTAGAAAACACAGTAGGACATCAATTTCTAAGAGCAGCCATGTGGCCTTGAAAAGCATCCTCATGGCAACATAGATTATGCCATTAAAACAAATTAATAAAATATCAAAGTTGAGGGCTAAGCAAATGTTAAAGGGTTGATTCATAGCCTTAATGATTTCCTTTTGAATGCTGAAATTAAGGCAGCATTCAAAAATAAGGAGGCAACATACCTAGTAAAGTCAAGACTAAATCTGGAATTCTAAGCAATTAAAACCTATAAAGCTTTAACTCTTGGAAAGCTACATACGCATTCAGGCTACTGCCCACCAAGTCGCACACAGGCAGATTTCAAACTGACAGAAAACCCGAACAAACTACAGAATTCACTTATGCAACAGTCACAGAAAAAAAACAGCTGGAGAGAAGCCACACGAACCCAACTCCGACTAGGTCTGCCCGCATTTCTGAAAAGAGCTCATTCACAGGGTTCACACTTGGTTGTTCAGCACAGCTGTTTCTAAAGCCACTCCCCATTCTAGTAATGTTTTCCCCCACCCTATTTCACAAAAGACTTAAACATATTTCCAACAGATGCGTTTTGTACTCCAGTAATTTAGTGATATTTCCTGATGACTGGTTAAGACAAAAGCTGTAGCTGGTTGATCCAAAGATTGCATCTGCTACCCTGCATCTCACCATCAGGTCAGAACGAATTTCTAACTGCAGAAAGAGATACCACAGAAGAATAAATTGCTATATTTTTAAGCCTCAACCTAGGGATAAATAATTTGCCTGTGCTACAAGAGCTAAAATTAAGGGCTCTATTTTTTTCAAAATAGGCTGTAATAGAAAAAAAAACCAAACCAAAACAGAAAAAACCTTACACATTTTCTTATCAATGTTATAGATAGCAGGACAGAAAACACCTCTGATCATTTTCTCAAGCAAGATCATTCCCCTTCCCATCACCCATTCTATTTCTGTCATCCTCTTAATTTAATTAAGCATGTACAGCAAAACAACCTGAATGGAAGAACTCCTTCGCCCTAAGACTCCATAGTAACTAGAGACAGAACTTGGTTCAAGAACCAAGTTTCTCCTACTGCAGTGCACATACCCAGAGCCATCACCTGAGCTTTCCTTATACAGAACAGCACAACAGCGAAGTTCCGTGTAAAGTGACAAGGACTTGTCTGCTGAGAACAAGTTTTAAGTATATCATATTCTGCTCTATTGATAACTATAGTCGAAAATAAGGGGGGGGATGGTGAAAACAACGAACCATCTCCATATCTTTTAAGCCTGGCAGAAATCTATTTGCTGAGAAATAGAGAGTGCTTTTGCTAACAGGATCACCACTGTGTAGCATGATAAAATAACCCAAGTTATTTCACGTAGTGTATTTACGTACTATACACGCACATGGAATGAAGCCATTCTCTGAGTTACCCAGGAAATTAGGGTTGCATCTTCTCACTACTGCAGTTTAATTACTGTTAAGGGAGATGTGTGTATAATGAGAAATTTTTTTGCATAGTAAGTTGGCCACTCTCTCCTGATGAGGTATCTATTATACCCAATGAATGTTTCAGATGGCATATAAAGCTCTGTCCTTACATATAGACATAACAAGCATAATTTAAATTTTATCAACTATTTATATAACAGAATATTTTTATGTAATATTTTAGGAGATATTATCATGCTATTAAATTGAAATTTCAATACCAAGCTCAAGCAAATCATTTCCGCTTTGAAAAAATACATATGGAAATTGATGTGATAATATGGGCACGTGTCAGCACACTTAGTGTCTTCTCTAGGTTACTAAATCTTCACTATCAAGGGCATCTCACTTTACTAAATATTAATGCAGAATTCTGCATAATATGAGGCTTCAGTTATGAAGAGGATCTCTTCACTGCAAATAAAAATAAGTATTAAAGCCTACACTATTAACTACAGATTAAGGTCAGATCCCAACAGTTGTTCCATATAGAACATGCAGATATTCACTGACCGCAATACTGGTGATTCATACAAAGCAGCTTGCAAGATCCAGGCTTTAAAATATTAAGAACATTTATTAGCTCAATATAAATACAATCCTACACTCTTACAGAGAGTACCCCTAGCTGCAGAACTGATACGAATTGTGTTCTGGAAGTTCTGGAAGCACATCAGTCATGCTACCTGCTGGCCAGCCTAGTTTCTGTTCTCTACACTTCGCACTTGATGGTTCTAAAATTAACGATACTGATTTTATCACCGACTTCCTTTTCATTTTGCCACATTAAATGTCAAGTGATCCGTATGTCTGACACTGCCCTTTTAATTATTACAACAAAAGCTTAAAGGTGATACCACACACATCCCCCTGCCCCTTCAACGCAAGGCTCAATAAAACATAGGTAATGGCAATAATTCAAAGGTCAACATTTGCAGAAGTTGGATAAAAGCCAAGAAAAAGCAACATTTATTAAAAATTTAATTCTACGATTATTACTGTGTCTAATGTATTGATTTAAATTACAAAATAAGCTCCATGGATAGTGTGTAGAAATTCATTAACATTTACTGAGCATGTTTATCAATGCTTTTTGCAGAAAGCTTGTTTATAAAAACCTGCATAAACCAATTAGACCTCCCCAATACATTAACAATATATGATGAACTCTTTTATTCCCTTAATCAATCTTCAGCTACACATTTACTTAAATAATCAATAGCCAAAAAGATGCTGTGTCCATGAATTTATAGCCTTGCATCAATTGGTTCACTCAATATTTTCTAACATGAAGTCTCAGTCACTGTCAGTCACACTAACCTACCCACCCACATTTTATTGTTCTGTTATCAGGATTCCAAAGCACTTAAGATGACAGCAGCAGTAAAAAGCCTTGGGACTTCATATGCCCATTCTGGTGACTGGGTTGTTTAGAAACTGGAGCTGTACGTGCAGCATGTGATTTTAATATGCACAGCAACAATACCACAGACTCAGGGAGAAGTTCAAGGCACAGGAAGGAAACAAAAGAAACTGAAGTCTAAGACCTTCTGCAGAAACCAGGAAAGGAATGCAATGGTGACAAAGCTTTGTCCTCCCTCATCCCAATATAGAAACAGCTCTATTATCAAATATTTTACAGTGTTCTTATTACATTTTCTGTTCTAGTAATAAAAAAAAACCTTGTACTAGGACAAGGCATATTGAGCAAAAAGTCAAAGTCAAGCATATCTGCTCTGTTGTATCTGTCCCAGATACTAAAGCAGCCCCAGGCCTCCAGGGATGTCCTGTTTGACAGGCTTTCAGGAGTAACCCGGAAACCAATGGACCTTGTTGTCTTCAGGATACTTTTTGTCAAGTATCCAGACCCATAGAACCTATGTAAAGCATTTGCTGCCACAAAATGATGCTGCAGCATATACCAAATTATGCATAAATTACAAGCCTTAAATATTTGTAAAATAATGGATTTATATTCTAAGATGAAAATGACACCAGGCCTCGTACCAGGTTTAATAATATACAACATAATTCTGGTTTTGAGAAGTTTCTAAGAAACCCAAGCTCAAGCTTAATAAAACGAGCAGAACTTTATACAAACATGCCAACTAAACTGTTCCTCATTATGCAGCATCAGGAAGCTGACAAGACTTCAGCTTTGGAGAAATCTTAGAAATAAGCTTTGCTGACTTATACGTATGTGTCAACAAGGGCAGGCATCAGTTTTACAGCCTGTGAGCTTTATCAGGCACACCTGGATATCTACAGCAGAATAAAACACTTCAAAGTACTACTCAGTGAAACAGCTGGCAATAGCATTCAGAACACCAGAGCATAAAATCATCTAATGCAAGAGCATGCTGTGCAGTCGGGGAACGACTGTACAATCTATTAGGAAACAACACCACTTCTAAGAAAAATGTATAAAACATACCCACCACTTGCACTTGAAAACCCTCTTCAGCAGCTACGCAGTTTTTCAATGCTCTTTTTTAGAGGTAAAGCAGGGATATTATTGCGTAGGCAATTCAGAAACTAACACTAAAGAAGCTATATTATTTGTTCCAATATAGAGGTCAGAAGTAGACAAGCAAATAGCAACACAAAGAAATAGATTGCCATGAAAAAACACCACCTTTTTGCCCACTGATATACTGGGATAAGAATGGAATTTTAATAAATTTTCATATTTAACAAAATATATGTTTATTCCCCAGGGTCTTCAGACAGTTGCAACAGTTGCATTTGTTTTTCACGGACATGCAAAGGAAGGGAGACACCACAAGAAACAGTTTCACTAAGCTGCCAACTAGACTTATTGAGCCTTTACTGAATTTTAAAGGCTCGCACCTGAGGATCTCCCAATAACATCAAAAGGAATTCTGAGCAATATCTTGGCATGAAAATATTTGAAACATAATAAATGAAATAATTACGGTTTTCTCCCTTCTTTCTGCAACGTTACAACACTTGTCTCAACGGGCCTACGCACATACAGAAGAAATGAAAAATATCTGTGGACAGGATCGTACCTATTGCTTTCTACTGTGTTTGTATCCACTTTTATTAACAGAGAAGTTCCATTTTATAAAAATACATCCAAGAGATGTAATTTGTAAAAGCTGATGACAAGAAAGTAAGATATAAAACTGACATACTTGGAATGCTCTCAAATTTAATTCATTTAAAGTACAAGTTAGCAAACAAGGTAAGAGCATTCCAAAATCTGACTAATTTTAGGGCACATCATAAAATCAATCAACTAACTTGCCACGATGGAAAAACTTGAAAAATACATATATACCCCTTATAGTCAATACTGTTGTATAAATCTATTTATATATTTGTTGTAACATGATTATTTTTTAAGATTTCCTCCAAGTTAAACAGATTCAGGGAGCTGTTAGATTGAAATCCATATATTTTATACAATCCTGGAACAGCAGAAAATTGAGATGCCCAGAACCTGTCATCAACTAGCAAGATGTCATCATCTTCTCACACAAAAATTCTCTGTGGCTCGAAGTTTGCATGCAAAAAGAGGAAAAGCAGTTCAAGCAACAGGCACTAGAGACCAGGCACCAGGTAACACCTCTTCGCCCAGAGAATCAGAAGCGGCTGTGGAAATGCATGCAGTATGATGCAGAAGAAATGACACTGCAATTATGAGGGGGATCGTTTTGCACTTTCCAAAAGGTTGTTTCAGCTAATCTGCAGGGAAAAGTGGTAAGAATGCAGATCATGATCACCAACAATAACATCTAGGAAGCAAAGAAACTTTTAAAATCAACCCACTAAAACACTAGCATACTAGCATCTTTCCATGAGATAAAGCTCACTTCTGCACTCTCTGCCAGAATAGATTCACCTTTTTTTAATATTAATGACCAATTTCTTGAGGACAAGAATAATTTGAAGTGGATTCTGGCAGATGTCCTGGTGAGTAAAATGACAAAACACAAACCCGGCACAGACTACAAGCTGAAAGAAGATGATAAAGTATTCTTCCAGCTCATCCTTGTACATGAATATTGTTTTGTTTGCTAAGGAACAAAAATAACATATAGCACACATTCCAGAAAAGTTAAAAGTGCTATTAATTTTAAATGAAAATGAAGAGTGAAATATCTGTGCTCTAGAAAGAGAGTTATGTTGAGAATAAAGTTCAACTCTCCAAAACAAGAATGTCTATCTTCATTCTGTACCTTGTGGTATGCACTTTCCCCGCATTTATTAGTAAAATAAGGAAGGACTGTATCTGATCCACTTTTTTGAGTCACTACTCTTTTTTTTTTTTAACATACACTAAGTAGACATGCTCATGTACATTACTAGTGGTTCTGAAACCCAAGCATATAGAACCCCTATTTCTAAACAACGGATCTTTGTAGATTTAAAATTTGAAAATGTTTATTTAACTAATATTCATTATGCTATCATTTTAAGAATCACATGGAGGGGAAAAAAAATGTCTAATTTTCACAAACACAACCTTCATAAGGTTTTGCCCCAGAATAAAAATTGCAACTTCCAAATACAACTACAAGCTTCACATATCTATATGCAAATGCTCACAATATATAAAATATTAATAGCTTTATACAATTCTCTTGATTGAAGTTAAAGAAAAAAAAAGGGCAATGGCCACAACTTTAGTTAAATATTACTGTTTTGTTTTTTGCATATGGGCTATTTTCTTGGCAAAAAGAAAACAACTGGAAAATTATTATTATACAAGGTAAATAAAGCCTTGGATGTGTCATACGAGCTGTTTGTGTTGACCATTGTCCATCCATGCACACTTCTGACAGTTTCAAAACCTATATATGTGTTTTTGAAAATCTTGACTGGCCATCGTATAAAGACAACTATTAATTAGAACTTTGCAGCTTTATTTTCAACTAAAAAGTAGCAAATTCAGTAATAATGACCATATTTTTCATGTTTCTAGATTAATTTGGATTTTCAGTTCAAAAAGTGTGTTTCTGTATCCGTCTAAATAAATTGTTAAAAAAAAACCATTTTCTAAGCAATAAGGGACAAAAATAATAATAATTGCAGTAAGCTTCTACATTTAGAGGGACATATTCCAGACTTCTAATAAACCTCATATGATGAAAATATTTGAATTAGTAGAGACAGTAATGTGGTTTCAATATCTACATGAAGCCACTAGAAGACAGTCTGAAAAAAAGGCCTATGTGTCTGCAGTGCCTTACAGTCTAAGTTATATCACTGCAGAATGGAACCAAAAAAATTCATGTAAATTGAATTATAATTAAAAAATCACAGTAAATGACAATGAAATCCACAGAAAACTACGTACGCACGTGTTCGGTTGCCTGACTTACAAGGTAACTGTTATGAATCACATTTATGGAAGGCAGTATTCATAAATAACCTGTAACTGAAAAATTAACAGCTGATAACCGACTCTCAAGCACTCCCAGTCTCTACAAGTCTTCAACAAGCACTGCTGAAAACAGTTAGAATTATAATGTTTGGCATCTACAAGAATTTAAAGACACTTAAAAGGATAGTTCCTGTTACTAATTATACACAAGAGTGCTTTACTCTTAGGCTTCTACGCTTTCTACCGCAGATGTAAAAGCTGAGGAACTGAGCCCAAAGTATTTAATAAATAACTTATTATTTTTACCTTTCACCCCTAAAGAGAAACAACCCACAAACAAGAACACAAAAGAAATAATTATCAATGCAACCCAACAGGGAAATCTGTTATCTTCATCTTTCTGCAACTTTCTTTCCAACATTTCATTAAATTCTGCTCATGGCATAAGTCACTTACATCCGCAAAAATCTTCTATAAAATTAACACCATATGTGACTGCATATCAGCAGCTGATGTGCAGTATTCCACCAAAGCAGAGGGGAGAATAAAGAATATGCCAAACTTTATCTTGCCCAGGACTCAGACTGGTTTATCTGTCAACTCGGAATGAGCTATCACTCCCACATGTTTAATTAAAAGCTGAAGAGCTTCACAGAATTGCATCCAGGGCACTAGAACAGTCAGTTTCTTTTAACTGGAACACGCTGCTGGGACATCCAACCGATTCGAGTAAACAAAACAAAACTTAACATGTTAAAAGTGTGGGAAGGGTGAAGATGGTTTTTGCCCTTGAAATGTAATTAGAGAAAAAACTTTTGCTGCAAGATAAGGTTTAATTATGTTCCAGTTTTTATGAGCACAATATCACCAAGGAAATTTTCTAGAAAAACAGAAGTACAAGGACATATTTCTCTATTTTACTGTCATGTTCTATGTTGAGTGAATCATCTAGTTAGTGAATTGTGTATTGTGCATCTATTTGATATATAGACTTTTTTGTAATGTGCGAGATTGTAGTAAAAGAATCCTCTCAAACATGAATGTAAGTTATCTTCCCTCTTCTGCCAAAGACGCCCTGTTGTCCTTTCTGTAGTGCCATGATGCTCAGAGGCAGCACATCCCCTTCCCTGCACAGAAGGCAGTTGCTGAAAGCATAACCTGTGTCCACACTATCGAGGAGTGCTCCAACAGGAAGGGATTTGTAGAGCAAGACAGTGCTAAGAAAGAGACACCCATACAGTCCACATCTCAGGGGCTTTGTGCTGGTGAGCTGCGGCGTGATCTGTGAACCAACTGCCCTTTGACACCCAGAGGACATTAAACATGCTGCTGTAAAGCAGTTCTCCCTTTGGTATCACCCAAAGGGAAGCCACCTGGCATGCTCCACGACCACCCAGCAACGCTGAAGCACTGTAAAAGCAGGGAGGACTGGGATACGCATTTCCAAGGGGCTTTCCTGATCTGAACCAATACTAATGGGTTTGCACTCAAGAGTCAGGGGCTTCATCTGCATCTGTCAATGCTGTTCCCAGTAAAAACTTCAAACACGGGTAATTTTTCAAAGATCTCTGAGTTCAGCTGTGGGGACAGAACAGAATCGCTGCTTACGCTGGTATCAGGCAATCAGCAGGACCATATTTCCTCATACTATGGGACATATGTCACAAAGGGAAGGAACGGGACAGCCAAAGGAGGGGAAGAATAAATAAATAAGAGCTGACAAGATAAATGCACAACAAGCATCTTATCTGCATCCTTATAATCCGTATGCCACATTGTCTGCAGATCATTACTGTCCTTTGAGAAGGAGTCTACAGATAAATAGTCCACAGATTAGGCTGAGGGCCAAAGGAAAGGACAAAGCTGGCTAGAGGAATCGCGGAAACTGTCTGTGCAGATACAGTGTATGCTCCCAAGTGGTTTTCGTGTTCAGTTCTTTTTTTTGTGAGGGAGTGTGTATGTATCTGGTTTTTGCTCTGGGCGTTCCATTTTTTAACAGACACCTCCAAGTTTTATGCATGAAAATACATTAAGGAGTCAGCTGCTTTAAGTATATCTGTACTAAACGTCCATCTCAGAAGATTTCATGCTGACCGTTAAGTTACATAGAAAGCATTAATTTAGTGACTCTTAGTCACTAAGCATCAGACTTTTAGGGGCTTCCATGGAATTTATTCCTTAATCTCAGGTTTATAGCAGTGTTAGTTGGTGTAAACAGTAGCACATGACTAATCAGTATTATAAAGAGCACAAAGAAAAAAACCATATTGTTCAAACTGTGGTCTGTAATATCTGATCTTACTAGAAAAATGATAACGAAACCAGAGAAGCAGTTCTAGCATAAAGAGGGGAACTTGCCTTGTAACTTATCCACCCTTTGGCAGTAACATTTCCAAGCAAGAAAGACAGAAAATATTTTTGAGAAGCAACACAGCAATGTAATACATTTTTCTTTATTAGGATTTTTTTGTTGTTACAAAGGAAAATCAAGACAGTAAAATGAACAAGAAACTGTTGGTAGGGCAAACAACTATCAGGATGGAAAATGAAGAACTAAGCCTTGATCCACACACAATAACAAATTAATAGTGCTGCTTCCTCTATAATCATGTTAGAACTGAGGATTAATAAAAACCGTACATGTCAACCAAGTCACAGGTGTTCAGAGATTTCATTGGTTCAAATCTTCAGATCACAGGTATAGCATTAACAATTAGTTTCTCAACCACCTCTCTACAGAGACCTTTAATACACCATTTTAAATGGGAACAGAGGATTTAAAAAGGAGGAAGCATCAGTGGGTTCTTTGGTCTTTTCATTGTAGAAGAAAGGCCAAGAACTAGTGGATAAAAGACAAAGCAGAGGAAATGAAGTGCTGGTTTAATGTGCCAATGTTATAATATTTGCAAGGACAGTAAAAAAAGAGTAAAATCCAACCATTTCCACTTTTAGTGAGGTAGTTACTATAGATGTCTAACCAGCCAGAACCAGCAGTGTTAGGAAGTGCACCCAGCATGACAGAAGCTGTTCCAAAAACCTTACCACATCTACTTAAGAAAAAGTTCAACATTCAGAAAAAAATAGTCTGAAAATAAACTGAGGGAAGATAGGAAAAAAAGTGGAAAGAGCAACAGTTTCATGGATCAGCTAAACATAATAATCTGCTTTAACTGATTTCTCTCATTTTTATTTATATAAATTAGAAAACAAACATGGAACTCTTCCTTAGCTAGTTATTACCCTTAAGACAAACGTATTTCAAGGCTAAACTATAGCAGAACACTGGACTTCAACAGACCCTGCAGAAACCATGTAAAAGAGGGAAAACTTGCAGTTAATAACTACAAATTTTGACCATTTGAGAGAGAATTAACAACAGGCCCTTAATCAGGAGCACGAGCTGATCGCATTTATATGATTAACCAAAAAAATTTTCACCTCAAGGAACTAACTGAGCCTTCAGTGCTGAACTTCAACCAACCTCTAACAAAGCATAAACACATGTTCCTCAACACACATTCTTCACGTTAGTGAATCACTGTTTGTCATGCTCTGTTCACCAGAAAAAACTTTTCTCACAAATCAAACAGAAAAAAACTGTTATAAGGTTATACACAGAGTGTAACAGTGACTACCAAAAGAATGACAAACCCAAAATTCAACTTAAAAATTTGCTTAATTTAAAGCCTGCTTTGTTAAAAGAGGAACTTTCATACTGTGGCAGACAGAGAAACGGTTTAGATTATTCCATTTTTCGCATTCCTCTTGCAGTATTTCCCAGTGCAGAGAAAAGCTTTCAGCACTACAGACAGCTTGCTGTCCTGCTTGACAATGGAAGAAAACAAAACGAAGCCATAACTCAAATAATCTTACCATCATGCTTTCACTACCACAAAGACAATCAACAGAAAACGGCAAAACAAAACAGCATAATAAGGACTCCTGCTTCAAATGCACAGAATTTTAGGATAATTCATGCTTGTGTAAATCAACGATAAAGCACAAATCTCAAACAGCTAAAGGCTTCCTAATAAAAGGAAGCAGTAAAAATACATTTCTTAGGAGAAAGTTAATCCAGCTGAACCCTTTCAAGTTCATTTTCAAATTCACACATTACTAAAGACAGGCCCCGACTTCTTCCACTGCTACTTCTTGACCCTAAACCCTCTCTCTGAAAAACTGATTTGCGACAACGCAACAGAATTCTGCAGCCTCTCCATGAAATAACATGTCACAACGCATAGCTGTAGACATAAGTAGCCATTCTGAACATGTTTGTTAGTGTACACAGTAGCTAGCCACACTAGAATACATGCATTAAGACAGACAAACGACTTATGGACTGTCTCTTGCTAAGCATTTGCGCGGTAATAATGCAATTGCAACCTGAACCTCTGCTGTATTTAGGGCATTAAAAGCCATACCAAAATTGAATTTATTGTCTTTTGCAAATTCACAGGGATCCCATAAAAACAAGGAGAAATAAATATTTCTGTGAAACTTTCTAACAAAATAAATGAAAATATTTCTCTTTAATTCCAAGGAACTCATTTAAATGTTTTTACACAATGCTGAAGGTGAATGCTACAGCAGAAACACAGGCATTGAAATCAGACACAGAAATTATTACATACAATCAAAAACATGTTCCAAGGCTCAAAGCAAGCCTGATGAAAAAAGGTATTAATGGTCAAGAAAAAGATCATTATGGGCTAGCATGAAGTTGTAATGTAAACAAAATCTAAATTTGAACATAACATATAAGTCCTTTCTTTTGAGGGCATATCTTTAAAAATAAAACTAGAACTGCATTTTGTGAGATGCTTTTTAAAGGAAGTTTTGAAAACATATAAAAGCATACTGTGTTAGCTGCAATGTTTAATACTGCATAAACACCAATTTCGGACTTTTGTCTAATTAAAGAACTACTCACAAAAATATTCATAGAATAATTGCAGTTTCTCAAAAGTAGAAACATCATTTGAGTTTGATACACTATTATTATGGACCTTTCCTCTTCACTTTGGAAACAAAGGCCAGGGAAATTTAAAACAACTTTGGAAATCATAAAACCACCCAACTGAAACCTGCCTGACACCAGGTTTCTGTCTAGCAGGAGGTTTTACAGTGCTCTTGAGTAAAGACCTAAGAAACTTTCTTATAATGGAAAATGTGATGGACCAAGAAGTGTAGTTATACTAGGAGCTGTCACTGTGATATTCTTTCCTTTATGTCATACTGAAACTTCCATTTTGTTCTTCATTTGTCATTCTTTTCTGTAAAGGTAGTCAATTAAAGAAACTAGGGGTTTTTTTTGCATCCTACCTTCTGGTTTCACACTTTTTTTTTAAATTCATGTTCTCACTAACTTTGATCACTAATTTGTCTTTCCAGCTTCAGCTGGTGACTTCTTAGAAGCTTCAGAAAGTTGAACTGAAAAATTTTATTCACCTGCTTAACTTTGTCATGAAAGCTGTATTTTTCAAGACTATTCTCCTGAGAATATGATCTCTTTGATTTTGATTACAATCAAATTTAATGAATGACAGCAAAAACCCCACTAAACATTATTAGTGTACCAACAATAACTTGCTACAAACTACATAAAATTTGAATATTTCTTAGAGATTTTGACTCTATAACAACAGAAACAAGAACACTGAATACTGCAGTCCCCATCAAAGAAAAACTGCAGAATCTTGCTCTGATGCATACAAAAGTCAGGTCTGAACGTATTTAGATTGCTCTAAAGTATCACTTCAGAAGCATTTCAAAATAAATCAAGCTCCTCTTCTACTCTTGGTTGTGTTCATGCATGGCGTTTGGAGGGAAGATGAGACTGAAATCAAAATTTTAGCTAGCTTTATAAAGATTACTCCTCATCCAACAAAACTATTCCTAGCTAACTAGAATTACAATGGTAGAAGAAATTCTCGCCACATAATCCAAAATACTGGAAATGAACCACCATACCAAATTGGATCTATGGCTCAGATCGGTGAATTGCCTCCAATTTGAGCCACTAGCTGCCTGGCTGGAAGACAGGAGAAAGCTGACACTGTACAAACTGCAAAGCTGAAGATAGATAAGTGTATAATTTAAATGTAGCCTCACGTATTTTCTGTATATGAATGGACATCTCTAATGAACATCTAAATAACTCCTTAACTAGGAACCACTGAGCTGTCCTGAATGGAATTCAGGAAACACCGTTCCACTCCCGACTGAGGACTACAGACCGAGCCATAGCACCACTCTGGATGTGATGAATAGAAAAAACTGGGGGATATCTGCAGAATTCAGTATTAACATCTTGGGACATAGAGGAATTTGTATACAAGATTCATAGTAAAACCACGGTTACATGCCTGCCTTAATAAGGCATGCAGTGGTTTCAGTGTATGTGTCTCTCCGCAAGTTTCTACTTGCAGAAAGAAAAATATTTATTGCAACATCTTTAAAAAGCATCATTCTTTTACATTCAGTTTCTCAGAGGTTTAATTTCAAGAAGTATCAACTAACATCAACTTTCACAAACATGCCACGGAACCCATATTTTCACCAACTACCAAGTAAAAGCAACATTCAGGATACTCAAATATGCTCTAAAGCATCAGCAAATAACCATTAAAAATGTAATGAAACAAACAACCAAAAGGCTAGCTAATGAGTACACAGTGTACATCTGCAGGTGAAACGACAGGGAAGAAACTGGGGGAAGAGAAAAGGGTAACAAAAAGCCTCATCCTAAGTAGGTAAACATATGACATAGAAAAAAATAAAAATAGCTGGGTGTGGTTATTTTATGATTAAATGCTAAATAACAATAAGAATTTGGCAAAAAAACAAAATATGTGAGAATGCAGCATATCACACTCTGGCTTTCATGTACATAGTTATCTTCCATTACAGCAGCTTTCAGTTTCTCAAGGTTGGTAGAATTTATTAAATCAGTGATTTTGCAGGGGTGGATTTCTTTGTAATCAAGTATTACATAAGGCAGAAAAATGCTGCTTGTCCTAAAATGTAGCTCAAACTAAAGGTCCTCCTAAACATACAGCGTACAAAAATTAAAAACAGGGAGTTTGGGTTATGAAAAAAAGCCATATGACTAAAAAGTGAATCCATTTTCCAAAACGCCCACACAGACAAGAGCTTCTGATGGGAAAAATAGTCTCTGCAAAAGCTAAATTGCACAAATTATTTTCACGAAAAGTTAGAAGCTGCACTACATGTGGATTATATGACATTTACCACGATGGGATTTGAAAAAACCAAACAACTTTTTGTGTTATTACAGTATGAACAATTATTTGATTGTTCAATATATATGATATAAATACCAATAGTTATTTCATTGAATAATTGTCTGCCTTTAGAATTTACATAGGCAGCAATGCTTGCTTAGTTTTTCCAGGCTTGTTTCCTTCTTGCTGCAGACAAGTTTTGGCTGCCTTCAGAGTAAGATGCAACAAAGTGCGCTCTAGCCAACAAAGCAGTTGTGGCTTACCTTGGCACTGAAATCCTTGTTTCCCAAATCCCCTGCATAAAAAAAGAAAAGAAAAAAACTGTCTTAGTATGTTTAGTTATAATTTCTTCTCACCAATCTATAACAACATAAAAATAGCTTCACATTAAATTACTTCAGGTTTTGCAAAGACAGCAACAGATTTCAGAATATACAACACAGACCAGCCCACCCATTTCAAAGCAGAGGACAATAGCCATCACCAGCTATGTAACTTCAGCTTCTGGCAACCATTTTTTTATTTTTATTATTTTACAAGATATTTTGGATCTACAATTGTCATCATCTGTGATTACTGCATAATATTTCAACTCATTTAATGCCACATGTATACTTAACAGCAATGTAAAATACTCCAGGTTCTAGCAAAGGCCCACAAAACAAACCAGACATAGTTTTCCATCCAAATTTTAGGATTGCATGCCAATGCTGCTATGTGGCTCAGCTGGAAACCAGTTGTTTGTTGTAGAAAGGGGACAGGTGAAAGGTTTTGCTTGTTTCAATACAAATGAGAAGACAGGCCCATTGGTTTCACGCTGATTGTTCTTCCAGCACCCTTGCTTCATTACCCTAACGAAACACAAAATGTGCATGTAATACTTTACCAACAAATACAGTGACACACAAGCACTGTATGTGGTATCCAGAGTTCCAACAGATATTATACCTCTGGCAAATTGCACTATTGTTGATTTTATTTGTTTGTTTATCTTTAAACATTCAACACTCTTTCCACAAAAATAAATGTTTTGAGTATCCTTCCTATAAACATTTCTCTGCATTTTCCCATTTTTCATTTGGAGAGCTGGAGCTCCTTGTGCCCAAAGACAAATGAACCAAAGCCATGAACTGCAGAAGCCAGCCAGTAGGCTGTATGCAATTAACAACATGAAGTTTAATTATGAAGTTTGTGGAAATGTTTTTAAAACAAATGTGTCTACACTTTTCCCACTTTATTTAGAGAAGGGACAAAACCTTTAGTACACTGTTACTTCAGGTGGAAACTGAAATGACACATCTTCGAGCTTTTCCATAAGTCTCTATGCAACAGTCTCTACCTGTTACTGTTATAAGCGGGCCTAAACTGAGAGAAAACAAAAACATGAAATTGTTTGTTTAGTTGGCAGCTTATGTGGCTGTACTATGCTGTCATTCTGCTGCTGTTGTCTCTTGTCTTCGCAAAAGTAAAAAGCATGTACTGCAAGTATGCAAATGCAACTGCAGGAAAGCTGACAGCAGGACTAAGAACATGAAACAGACTTTAGATAATTTCTCATCCTTTTAAACAGACTTATTTGTAAAGAACATTTCTGTATTATCTACTCTAAAAGCATAGCCTTCTGTGTTTGAGCTGAATTCACACACTAACCAGCTGCAGTCCGCTCCACTCCCTGATCAGTTACAATGTCTTTTAAAAAAATATCAACACTTCGCAAACAAAGCAGATAGGTGAGAGCTGTTTAAGAAGATAGGGAGGCACTAAACTATTTCGGTAAATATTACCTGGTCAAATGTAAACTAAGAAAACAAATCCATTTGTGTAGTTCATTGAAAGGCAGTATTTACTATTCTTTATACCTTAAGACATATATTAATTGCCATGCGTCACTTTGTAAATAGATGAAGCACTTTTTGTGGTGTATGATGCTTATTCAAGAGTTGTCCATCTTCAAATGAAGAAATGAAACAAAAGTTTTCAAGTTGTCAGATGCTCATTTGATGAATGTTAAGAGCTTCCTTCAACTCACCAGCAAGACAAGACGGAAGAGCCCAGCTACTCTTGCCACCTGTCAGCTACAGGATACCCTTCCCCTCTCAAATCCGTCCTGTCATCTCACGACAATATCCCACTTCGGTTTTTAATTATGCCAGATATCTGCACAAACAGTCCGACAATAACCATGCAGTGTTTTTTCACACCTCCCAATTCATTCTGTTTTAGATTAACTTTGAAGTAGTTTCTGAAGGTCTCTCTCTTTCACCACACTAAAATTTGCAATTTTTTTTTTCAAATAGGAAAACATAATTAAAAAAAAAAACACTCAAGAAGTTATCTTGATTCTTCTGCAGCGTACCATCTCAGTTTTCCCTCCTTTTCCTCTCCTTCCTTACTCGGCGATAATTTCTGGAGCAATCACAGCCTTTTCTTCAGCACACAAACCGAGGAAAACTCAGAAGGGAAGGCAGAGGTCTGTGCCCAGACGCATGAACGCAAGTGAGCAGAGCAAGACGCCTGCCGCAGACACCGAGCCAGCTGGGCGCAGACCCCTCCGGATCTTTTACAGCTCCGTCCACAGTAAATCACAGCCCTCCCTCTCAGCAAGGCAACCCGCAGCGCGGCCTCCGGCAGCGGAGCCGGGCTGAAGCCTAGCCCCGCTCAGGTGAGGAAGCCCGAGCTGTTCACCCTGCCCCGCGCACGGCGGCGGTCGCCCAGCCGCGGGGGCACCCGGCCGCGCGCCGCGCGGGCCGCCGGGCGCGCGGGGGGC
>Ga0181612_128130_pt1 | contig 21639 bp, 12 predicted proteins | sample HoacroProtozoa21_FD_119630 | JGI IMG/M metagenome (GOLD analysis project Ga0181612, IMG submission 119630) | Hoatzin crop microbial communities from Cojedes, Venezuel. Combined Assembly of Gp0051906, Gp0051904, Gp0051908
AAAGTGGAGAATCTCAGAATAAATACCAGGAACAGCTGGATTCTGGTTATTAGTAATGCCAAATCAAACAAGAAAATCATAGGTTTGCACTTGAAAGTCCAAACTGGCTCAGCTTTGGTTTGAGATGTGTTCTGAGCTTAAGTGAACGGCCAAAGACTTCTTTGTTGTCTACACTGTGTGCCTAATTACAGCCTTGGTGGAAAAAACCCCACATCCTATAAGGACTAGTAAGGTTATATGAGTGGTGGCGGCCTAGTGCAATGGTCGTTCAATGTTTGCATAACTTTCTTGAAGCATTTATTCAGCCATAACATTTTTTTTTTGTCTTACTGAAATATAATACACCGTACTTTAGTATAAAAACATTTACATTCAGAGAATATTTAGCACTCTTCCTAGAGTTAGAAATGCTTTGTTTTAGAAGCATAACCTGAAATGATATTTTCAAAATACTCAGTCTGTAGTGTGGCTGGAACTCTTACAGTTTACTCCAAACAATTTCCAGAAAGTCAATATTTTTGTGTCCTAAATGACACAAAATTAAATTGAAAAAAAAATGTGTAAAGAGTAAATTATGTTCACAATGGATTATGTTCCTTAGGATTATAACAGTGCATTCAATTTTACTTTGAGTTCAACCAAATATGTCGTATAATAGAATCACAGGTAGTGCATCCATTAAAATAACTAAATTCAAAAAAATCAGTGTTGTGCTGAACTATTTTTTTAATTAGGCTGAAGAAAACCTCTAAATTTTTAAGTATGGATAGAAACACTAGCTGCCAAAATGCAAGCAGCTAAAGGTTTGAGTGTGCATATTTAGGTATGGTAATGCACAAAGCACTGCAGTGATCAATTCTGGATGAGAGAAGGGCATGCACCAGTCTCTCAGCATCAGATCTGAGGAGCTGTCTGGTGCATGGCAGTGCTCCAAGAATAACGCTAGGGGAAATTGCTTTTATTGGAAATGTGTCTTCTGCTCAAGAACTGGCATTCAAAGTGATACCCAGCTAGCAGCACTTCCCTTTGAATTGAACTATGTTTTGTTTTGTCCAGGGCTTTATGTTTATCAGATACCACAAAAAGCTCTAGATCAATGCATGTTTCTTTTACCAGCTGAACTCAGATTGTCAACTGGGTGAAAAAGGATAGCGGGAAGGATAGTCATGCTGTTCACTGAAGAAGACTAATTAGTGGCTTTGTAGAAATGTATGCAAAGATACAAAAGAGATTTGCAAGATTAAACATCTTTTTCAGTGGCATATCAGCTCAGGAGAGGAATTGGAATTATATTTTTGAGGAAAAATGGCTTTTGATAGTGAAGACTGCTATGTAAAATTAACAATAAAGAAAAAGGGAGGGGCGACACATGACATGACATCAGTTTTCACTTGAAACTATTCTTTTTGTTATTTCTGGGAGAGCTGATCCAATAGTGTCGCTTCCCAGAATGGAATGCGATAAACAAATGCGATATAAAAAGGTACAGAGAAGTGAGTGCTACATTTCTCAATATTTTTAAACTTTATATAAAGCCACTGTGATAACGTATTTTTAATAGTCTGTGTGTATTAACAAATGCAAATTGTTTTTTGTTACTTTAATCCCCCTAGACCAACAGACCTTACCTGGACAGTAGAAAGGAAAACAAAGTTTTATTCCTGTACACTTTTATAATTCTTCTAAAAATGCTTTGGAGCTGTCTTCATCGAGTAAAATCTTGTAGAACTGAAGGAGTATTACCTTGTCAGTAAGGAGAAAAAAAAAAAGGTGCATGAAACTTGGAAGAGATGTTATAAACCATTCTGTCATGTAGCAGATAATTATTGGTATTGCCTGCAATGAAAAGAGATTTTGTAGTAATTATAGGCAATTGATTGTCTGTAGTTAAGCCTTAATGTGTTGTCCTAACCAGTTGGAATTTGGCTGGCTGTATTACTGTTTCATTAGCGGTTAGAACCCAAAAGTCACAAGCCCAGTTGCCAGGGTGTTAAATGATACTTGTGCCATCCTGCTTATGATGTGACTTCATCTTCTAACCGTACTTTTATAATCTGATCTAAATCCTTCGGAACTGAGGTGGGAATAGGGTTGGCCTTTAAAGTGAAAGCTGATGTTCAAATATGCCTTGCATTAAACAGCAGAAATAATTTATGATGCAACAATCAGGAAGAATATGATGACAGTGTTTTATTTGTATACCTTTTCCTATTCAGAATCAATTTCAAAGCATGTCAGTAGTGCTCATCATACTAAGAAGATATGAATTATCCCTTCCAAGTACAACTAACTGACTTAAGGTGGCTGATTTTATTTTAAATGTTTCTCCTTATTAACAGTTTTTTCTATTGGAATATCTTTTTTCTCCTGAGGTTATAAGAATCCAGATATTTAAACACTAGAGGACACCGTACAGTTTGTCTTATTGTAGGATTTTAGGATACATTAAGTTCCCAAATGAAGCAGTTAAAGTTTATAGGATAGTTAAGACATTTGCTTTTATGATCTAGTTGGTGGTGTTTCTTTAGATTTTGTAGGCTAACCAGAAAACTGATTAAAACCTGAAAATTTTAAAACTTCCAGCTTTGAAGTTTTGAGAGGAGCTTGAATTTTGAGCAGACAGAAGAAAATTCAAAACACAGTGACACAAGTCAAGTTAGACCTATATAGACATAAAACTCTGAATGCAGGTACATCTGTTGCTTTTACATAGCAATCGGTGCTTAGTGGATATACTGAACGCAGAAACTAAGGTGATTAATAGTGACATCTCTTTAAAAAGAGGAAATGCAAGTGATTAACGGTTCCCTTGGAATACCCATGAATGATACGCTTCTGGGATTGGTTTAAATCACTAAGCAGTGCTCCGCTTCTACATGAAAATACACTTGCATGTCTGCTTTTTGGGTTAACAAAGGTCCTCTTAAGACTCAACTCTATAACCCCTTACTCCTGCACACAGCTCTTACTTGTGTGAGTAATCCCTTTAATACTTCTAGGACTGTGCACGGTCCTGAGGGTTTGTAGAATCGTGCCTTTGGAGACCAATATTTTATGTTGGCAGTTTGATGTTGGCTCATCTCCACTAATATTACTTGTCTGTGATCAACCTGCTTTCTAAACATATTTTATGATTTGTAACTTGATGCTAATGCCAGTGAACTGTAATATTAGAGAACATAAATAATGTGACAGAAAAAGATGTGTAATCCCATATACATGTTATCTGATGCTAACATACCATTAATTAACTTCTGTTATGTATTTTCAATTGTAGCATTTTGGATCCAGACATCAGTCTTTACTTGGGCAAGAAACTCATTTTCAAGTGTGATGTATAATATCCAATTTTATTTTCTCCATATGTTTGTGCTAAATATATGCCACAACTTCTGGTATTAAATGGCAATCATTTGGTCTCCTGGAGTAACTATATGCTTTTAGAAGTTCCGTTATTTTCTGTAGAACCTTTAAAGAGTATCATTGAGTTTCACTTAAAAATTTTAGACTCGTAGTGTCTTACGTTCACTCGTTTTCACAAAGAGAAGAGTCTAAAACACTTTGTCAGTGTTAGGGAGAAAGAAATCATTAAGGCTCAGAAGTGTCCTTGATAATAAACAATATTGATTTAAGAAAGAGAGGCCAAAACCCTAATTCTGTGTTATTGAAAACCGTTTAATATTGCTGAAGAATCAGGTTGCTAAAGCAAAATATATAAAAGAAATTTTAAAGTATTGCTTAAAGCCATGGTACTCTCAATGGTAGGGTTTGGCTCTAGTAAAGCAGGAAAATTTATTTCAGAGCCAAAAATTACTTCTTTGGCTGTGACCAGGATTTCCTCTGCCCACCTCTGGGACCTGAAACTGGAGGTAGGAAAATCTGATTTTGGAGCCAAGTGTGACTTGTTTAGTTCAAGTCATAATTTACTGTTCTTACCTCTGGGACCTGAAAATAAAGAAACTTGCTATGAAATGTTGATAATGGGCGACTCTGAAGTGCAAGCATTAAGCTGCCTTTCCCAGAGAGCATTTCTTCACTTCCACCTTTCCAGATGCTTTTGATCGTAGTACAGTAGAGTGTACTTAATCATGTAACAGCTAAGAGAACTTTACCAAAGTATAGAGGAAAATGCAGTCAAACCCTTTTACATCAATAGATGGGCAAGGAAAATAAACTTGATAAGGCCAGGATTTCTGTGCAATGACATTATTTGAGAGCTGTAGCTGACTTTGCCGTTAATAAGAATTATTTCCCCTAGCTGCTATAGGGTGAATGTGAACTACAATGGCAAATACTTTCTTTATTGTTTCCAGCAAGATAATTTGGGAAACATGATGGAACGCATCATTTCAATTATAGTTTTCTGGGTTGTATGTAACTTAATGAGACAAAGAGTTTGCAGCTATCTGGCTGAAGTTTCTTTCTCCTATCTTGAGGGGTCAACAAATTGAGATGTTTGTATCACTTCAGAATAATGGCCTTTTTCCTGAATATTTAAGTTAATTTCTAGTCATTGTTTTTTAATTTTGAAGTTTATATGCTTTTTCTCCATTGAAAGGAGAAATAATCTTATGCTAGGTAACTGGTTACTGCAATAATTGGTTTCTTGCATAGTATATTCTAGGAAAAGAAAAATTTCTAAGAAAATTATTGTTATTTTAGAGGCTTAACCTGAGTTGATAAGCATACCATGCACTATGAATTTCATCATAGGTTTGCATCACTTAAAAATATTTTCAATTCTTATCCAAAGTAAAATATTGTTTTAAAATATGGGCAAACTGGTACAGAAAATATTTTATGGGAAGGTCATAGTTGTGTTTTATCTTTAATGGAATTTGAAAATTCCCTGTGAAGTTAAGAATTTTTTTAGAGGTATAAGACTGTTCTGTTACGGATGTGATTGTTTTAAGCAGGCTGCATGTTTCTGAGCAGCTTCGCCACAACTTTCCAGTCAAATCTGGCATTCATTGTAAAAGCCTTGAGACACAGTGTGTGCTGTCATTTCCAGTATGACTTAAATCTTTGTAGAAAGCAATTGATTTTTTTGTTTGATTGTCTATGTTAATGGCTGTCTGAAGCTGAGCCACTTTTGCCTTCTTCTTTATTCCGTTACTGTGAAAAAAATTAGAAGTATAAAATGCAGAGTAGAAAAACATTTATGAAACTTTCACAGGAAGGTGAAACATCGTGCCATATTATTTACTGAATGTTCTCTGAGAGGGAAGTACTGAACAGGGTAGCAGTGCAATGTGTGCATATCTTTGTATATGTGCAGACACACGCACTTTCTTCCATGCCCCACTTCGTATTCAATTTTATTTTCTATTTTAATTGCAAAGTAGCTTTTTGAAACATTCAAGCTGAGGATGTGAGAAGTATACTTACATCACTGAAATGTACAATGTTATGCAGCAAGCCTCTAGATGTTAAATACCAATTATTGAGGTAATAGACTCCTAAATTTTGTAAAAAAGCATGCTTTCACTTTATTCAGCCAGCATTGTTCTTGTCTTTCAGCAGTACACTGTAAATCATTGCAGTCTGCTGAGACACTGCTTACTGCAGGGTAATGCAATGTGCAGAATCACATCAGAACAAGATGACTGGCTGGATATTGCAGGTCTCCATCACTTTTTTTCCTTCTCCCCAAAGGAAAATATCAGGAGGTATAGCTACCTGTGTTACCAAAAAAATCAGGCAATACAGTAAATATATGGCAGTGTGGCACTTTCTTATACCAGTTTGAAGTAGTAAGATATCTCAAAAACTTTTCACTTCCCACTTCTCCAAAATTAAGAATGGTTGTAAAAAGTCAAAGCCATTCACAGCCTTCTTACAACCAATAGAAATTGTGTTAAGTAAGGAAAAAAATATTAATGTCGAAGGCTTAATTTGTGGGATAAGCTGTAAAATCATGTGGAAAACAGCATTCCTGTAGCTAAGAAACGTAGCCTTTAAGTTCAGCTTAACATGTAAGACAAGTGGATGGCGTTTCTCTTCTACTGGTGCAAGGCTGATGTCAATATGTTGGCACAGATCGCGGAAATCATCCCTGAATATATCCGGAAGTTAAGCCTTTGGATAAATAATACAGCAAATCAAAACTTTTCCTTTACGTTTAATAGTTTACTTTTCTGATCCATAAAAAATTCCAAACTGATTTCCTTGTGTTTATCTTGTCCTTAGCAAGTAGCATTGACCTTTAAGATTTTACTTTACTGTCAAAGTATGTTGAAAGCTTGAAAAGTGAAGCTATCACCTTGGGGATTGGTAAGGATGACTGACACTTACCACTTCACCTTAGACGCCGTGGCACGGAGTGTATGCAGCAGCCTTGTACCTCAAGGGAAGCTGTTTGATTTTTTTTCACTTCTGCTTCACTGGAAATGGGTTGAATTTTCTCTTCAGAGGAGAGTTTTGGTTGCATTAGATTTTAATCAACTCACTTGTTCACAGTCCCTCAAAGCCTACAAGACTGAGATGAGTAGATGGGCCTGGGGTGAATGTGCTACAAGATTTGTCAAACCGTAAAGCTTCCAGATCTCCGAGATGCCACATGGTGTAGCTGACATTACTAAAAGTGTTCGGTGGTTACAACATTACATAAGCTTCCCATCTATCGAACACTGGGATTAAGAGTGAGAATACTGGGAAAGTGTTTAGTCATAAAATGCCTTGTGAATTAAAAATAAGAGAAATATGGCTTTGCATAAAGCCGTGCTACTGGGTTTCTGCCCCAGAAGATAGCATTGACCAGTCAGTAGGCTCTAACAGACTGTAATTTTCTGCTGGGTTGTTTAGCTTTAACTCGTATTTCATGTTTGAGCTTTTGGGCTATGGGGAAACAAACTATCAGTGTTTTTTTCCAGATAGTGTCTGTCTTGCCCCTTTTGTGATTTTTTTTTTTTTTTTTTTTTTCTTCTCACCAATTTCCGTAACTTTTCCTAGTTTTTATTAGATCTTCATTCAGGCAACAAACATTGCACTGTTTAAATCTCATGGAAGCCCAGTGGCTTTTCAGGTGCACAGGTTGGATGCAACAGCATGCAACACGCAGCTAGTCTGAGGTCTAGGTCTGCAGAGATGCTATTTCTTTATTTTATTCACTACTTTCAAGTGTGCATAGAAATTTTCAGGCAGAAGAGGTCACCTGGACTCTTTAAGCTTTGCTGCACAGACTGTTGGTTTGAGGTGATGGCCTCTGAGTGCGGAGCTGCTGGACGGTCGCCAGTGCCGGGTGCTGGCTCGCCATGATTCACCTCCAGAGAGACTCTGGTGGGATGGGGCTGTGTAACAGAGGATCTCGAAGATAACTGAGCAGTGCAAAGTACTGATCATGTCTCTAGCTCACAATGTCGTCTTCACCGTGTATGTGGTGTTGCTGTGCTCACGGTTCTGGGGTTTTGTTGTTAAAGGAATGCAGTATTTGTGTGTAAAAGCAGAAGAGAATTACATTAAAGTGTCTGGTGACCATCTTTAGGTATACGAGATGGTTAGAGTGGCCTTAAGTTATTGTCACATGCAGAATCTAGTTTGATAAATCAGAGGTAATAAGAATTTGCTTATTTCATACAGTTTTATATGTATTAACACTGCACTTGGAATGCCTGGAGCATTTAAAGATAACATCCTGCCATAATATCTTTTTCCTGTGGGCCAATAAATTGAGGCATTGTGTTTAGATATAACTTTTAGTAGGTCTGCTGAGGAGTGAGGATGTTTGAAGCATATTCTATGACTCACCCTGGTCTTTACACGTGCATTATTTAGTCTTAAATCTCACAGACGTTGTTACTGCTTTTGAAGTGAAGGGGGAAAGTTGAATGCTGCACTGTTTAATGCTACTTCCATTTAAGGATTTTCAGATGTAAAAGAAAAGAAATGGGTTTTCGTGTCTTTTACTTTCCCGCACTTACAGACTTTTATGATTACTTGGCATTCGTCAGGAGGAAAGTAGATGGCAAGTATGTTCTTGAAGAACTCTAATTATTGCTATTTCAGGTGGAAGAGAGACTCTTAACTGGACACATGAGATTTTTAAGACGGTAGATTTGCTTAAAAACCATTTTAATGTCTTTTTCGGGGATGGAAGCAGAGAATAACCACCTGCTATTTTTTGCTTGTTTGTTTTTAGGAGGTGGGGAATTAGTAGCTGTGTTAAACATGAATGTGTCCTTTAAAGTTTCTTGGATGATATGAGCAATGGTCTTTATTTTCATTACTATTTTTCCTCTTATAAAACCAGAGAAACAAGTCAGTGGAATGCCAGAAAACATTTATATCCATTTTCTGACTTTTATTTCCATGGAGAATAGATGGAGGAGAGTGCTGGGGAGCGAAGGGCGTGAGTTTACACACGTGTGTGTGGATGTACCTACCTACATATGTGTACATGTATTGGCACAGTTCCAAGCCTGTTGGCCTTTTCCCTTTCAGCAGTTGGCTCTGCCTTTAACCTGGGCTGTCACGGCACTGCGAAGTGCTGATGTAAACAGAAATGCAGGTTTGGAGGAGTGCTCTGTAGAACTGCTCACAATAGTGCCATTGTATTCATGAATTTCTGTCTTGTCTTTAGATTTCTGGGTAATCTGGTTTGTAATCCCACAGGTTATAAACTGGAGGTCATTTTTAATCTACCAGAGAAAACGGGAGACAGTTGAAGATGTTTGTGAAGTGATGTCTTGTCAAAGAATAGGCCTGGCTTGTTAACTGTTAGTAACAGCTTGGGATTTTTTTGTTTGTTTTTGTAAAGCAAAGTATAGCGCTACATTTGGTTAAGTAATGTGATGTATCTACAAAAAATTCTCGAAACTTTACTGGATGTAGTAAAACCAAACACAGTTTGTTTTGCTGACTTAAATCGCACAGAATAAAAATTTGTACACTGTGGTTTAGCCCATTGAACCTTCATAGTGTGATACTGGCACTGATAAAGAGGGTTGCAGTATTCGGATTATGAATGGTAACTGCCTCAAATGGACGTTCCCCAGTCCTGCTGGGCTTTGCTGTTAGTGGTTTAGGTGCAAGGTCCTGTACTTTGGCTGAGATAGGATGATTCTGGATGAGTGCCTGCTGGACCATCTGCTTGTTTTTACAGAAGTAAAAAAGTAATTCATTCTGTAGCACTGTAGTTTTTATTCTTTGTAGGTTAAATGCTTTCTCCTTAAAATTTTTTAACAGGTGAATTAGTATATAGAATTCTGTGCAGCCCTTTAGCTGAAAATATCTAAAATATACTGAAATTGTGTTCTGCATTTCCATATCTCAGTTGTAATTTTGACTACAAAGCAAGGAGAAGCTTTATATTTACGTGATGGAAAGAACTCATTTTAAAAAAGAAAATGGTGCTTTAATTTTGTTGTCTAACCATTGATTTTTCTGTAGAAATAAATAGTTCATTGTGGATTGATATTTGTATACCTTGCTGTTAAATATAGCCATATTTTTGTTAATTTTTAATAAATCTGGTTCAGCCTGGTGTATTGTTAAAAAGGCAGCTGCAGGCCTCTGTATCAGAATTTGCAGGTTATTTTGGGGTTCAAAACCAAGCCCTAGCTTTGAGGCTAGTCTTCTAAGCTTCATGCCATAAGCCAACTGATATAGTCCATGGTCATCACAGTATAAATCCACTTTATGTACTTCTATATCACTTGAATCCTGAATGAGTTTCTTCTTGTGAAGCAGTGTTACCACAGGTAACATTTTTTGTGATTTATCAAACACTTAAAATCTAATATAATGAATGCTGTTTAATGTTGTTGTTGTCATTGAAGAAAAACTTGTATTGCTAATTTTAATTGAAAAATGTGCCTGAGAATTCTTTTGAATTGTAGCAGAAGCTGCCTCAAAATATTTTTCCAAGTCATAAAAAATAAATTTGTTCATGGCATTTATTTTTTGTTGGTATTTCTCAGTTAATATTCCATAGTGAAAGATGTCGAACTAATTAAGCATTAAAAAAACGAGCAGTTAGCAGGTATAATGTTGTTAGACTTCAGTTAATGTGAATGTGACCACGACCTCCCAGATAGATCAAAGACTAATCTGTCTGACAGCTACAAGATGGCAGAGCTTGCCACGGGCCTTCTGCTGCTGCTTGCTGAAGCTATTTGTCTGTAAAGCATGCCTGATAGCAAAGAGTATATTTTTAAGGATGAACAGGTAGAAGTAAAAGGCTGTCTTTTGACATTTTAACTAATCCCTTCTAGCCTGTGGTTTACTGCACATTTAGGATATTTGCTAGCAGGAGGGACTGGCTTTTTCACATATGTAACATGTCATTTTGAATTGGGCGTTGATTTGATGCTTGATAATGTAAGAGTTATACAATGAAATAGATTCTGATTGCATTAAAATGACATGCCCTGGCCTTTTACCTTTAGTAGACTTATAATGAAAACTGAACTCTCAGCAATGTAAGTTGTCATCTCATGCTGAGACATGATCATTTAAGTGAGAAAACAGAATGTTTATTTTCTGTTAACCCTTTTTAAATTAAGATAGAAAAGATAGGTTTTAAAGATACATTACACATTTAGACCAAGAGAATATGGATTTCTATATGATTTGAGAAATGCAATGTCTTTGAGTATGCAATACAAGCAGTGTAGATTTGCGTAATGCTAACATGTGTTAGAAGAATGTGAAAGTAATGTGTTTTATTCACCGGGTAATGCATTACAGTGCAGATGATCTGACTGGTTTGCGTTCTCCTGTTATTCAGTGGTTTTATGCACATAGTTAAAAATGTCGTCATTTTTACCAGTGTAAGACACACGACTGGTTACTCTAACGCTGTTTTGAACAGCAGTCCACTAGCAAAGGAAGAAGTTGTGCTAAAGATAGATTTGTTACAACTGGCCAACATCTTACTGATAACAGAAATTCTTCAAAAGAGGAAATTGTTAGAAAACTTACCCAGGACTAGAAGACGAATGCAAAGTACGTACAGGAGTATATTGCCCTTCGTTATGTTTTAAAGACTTCAGTGAAAGTTTCCAACATCATACCTTGTCTCAAATGGTAAGGAGTACCCTTTTGTTTCTCCAGATAGTATTTCCATTTGTAGAAATGCACAGATATGCTTAAGTTCCTTTTTCAGGAATGGTTTTAAAGTTCATAAAATGCTCAGAAGAAATAATTTTCCGTTTTGAAAATTACAAAGGAAACCTCACATGTCAGTCAATAAATTCTGAGTGACTGGAAGAAATACTAAATCTGTGAAATCAAACTGAATTTACTTTCTGGCTGTAAAGATTGAATTTATAAATTTGACAGGCAATTTAAAGGGCATAAGTACATAAAATAAAATTTCTTATCCAAATGCAACTTGAAAGTTACCTGTCAGAAGAGGTTAGAATTCTGCTGTTTTCTCTCCTGAAGCGTGTCCTTTCACTTGTCAGTTTAGAAAGGTTAATACTGTACAAAAGAGCAATGGAAAGACCATTTTTGGTGTAGTTTTATGTTTGTTTATTTAAAAAGTCAGTCCCCCCAATATATCCATTTTTATGTATATAAATGTTTATAATAATTTTTTTAAAATATGTTGGAACTGTGTATAATGTCCAAATACAATTTCTTGCTCAAATTCAGCTCAGGCATTGTATGTGTAGTTATCCATATGATTAGAAAGGGGAGGGAGGGGTTTTCTTTTACAGTTGATATCAGATCTGTTTTTAAAGCAGCTAGGGGAGACCTTTTTTGAAAAAAGAGGAGCATGCTCTTTTCTGCCTAATCCTAGCCCATGGGCCTGCAAACCTCACTTTCTGCTTTTGCTTCACATTTAACCAGTGAAAAGTTTGTTTCCAAACCGCAGAAGGTGGTGCCAAGCTAGGAATGAGAGTTGGTGTCGCTGACTTCTGGTACTTCGGCAAGGCCACTCTGTCTCCAAAGTACTTTCTTAGCTTCTGTAGAAGAAGGGGTTATATTTGCTTAACCCTCACTTGAGAAAAGTATGGTCTGGTCCCAACAATAGTTTAGGAGTCAGTGTTTGTGATAAAGGAAAGGATAAAGATCTCCATTGTATCATTTACTTCCAGATGAGCAAATAAAACTGCGCTCTCGTTAGTCCATTTACGTGTATCTGGGTTTTTTGCCTGTGTGAACAGCTTATCTTTCTTTTGCTAGCACAGAGATTTGGATGAGTGTGTGGTGGTTGTGTTATTTCATGTAAGTTATTGGAATAGATCACATGTTAAGGATAACTTTGGAAGGGTAAAAACCATGTGTTAGTATGCAAAATACAAAGTTGAAACACTGAAGCACACTTTACACATGCACCTATTTAATCAACGTTTGCTTGTTTTCCATTTTTAGTATATTTCCTTTTCAATGCCATTATTAAAAACAATCTTTTATGATTTCTTTCTTAGGTTGAATTAAAGAGGAAGTACAATGACCAGCACAAAAATACAAGAGGCCTTTTACCAGGGAGTCAGTGGTATGAAATTCAAGCTTATAGGGCTCTGAACCAAGCCCTGGGAAGGTGAGATAAACTGAACATCATTAAAAATATGTGTATTTGTAGAACTTTTTTTGCAACATCTTTAAGGATTAATTCCTCACTTTCAACACAAAGGGGATAAATGAGGCCAAAAACCTTATATTGCAGAAATCAGGTTTTCAGCTGTTCTGTACTGGCAACTGTCTAATTTTCAGTCTGTTGTGCATTTGAGCATTGTGATAATTCAGAGGGGTTGTTTTACGTTCAGAATCCACTTTAGTTTGGTTGCAGGTTTTATTGCTTGTAGTCCAGATATACAGAATGAACAGCATTTGCAGAGACAAACAGTTCTTGAGCTTATAAACCGAATGAAAATTCGTAGGTCTTTTCAAACACGCTAATTGTTCACACTTGATGGGCTCAGATCAGTTGTTTGATGTTTAGCCTTACAAATATTTCTGAAAGGGAGAAATAGCTGGATTTTTTTCTCAGACCTTTCCAAAAGGTCAATTCAATTATCATGCTCGCTGATCTCTTTCCAGGTTTAGAAGTGCTATAGCTTACTTTCTCAAATGAAAAAATTTCCCCCAAATTTTATTAACAGGATAGAATTAATTTATCCTTCTCGAACAAAATTTATCATATACATACATAGATACAGCTATCTGTCATCCATATCTATCATAGATGCCATATATCTGTCACAGATATGTAGAGGTACAGACACAGATTTATAGAAAGGAAGAGAAACATCAGCTGGAAGACTCTTGTTATTTGAATTAGACCTAATACAAATGTGATGACATAAATAAAAGTTTAGAAAGAAAATTTACGTTAGTAAAATCTCATTATAAATTCTTGTTGTTACAGGTCCAATTTCTTAGATTCCTCTTTGGAGAGTAAGAGCGTTAATTAAAATTTGTTAAGAAAAATCTAAGAAAGTTGTGGCATGCTCATAGTAAGAAATGAATTTGAAGCTTTGTCACTGTGAAATAAGTTTTAACTTAAGTCTAGTTTTAGTGAAAATTGCTAATTGTATGATTTATCATTTGAATGAAATTATGCTAGTCTAAACATAAATGGAGAAAATAGACTTCCATTCTGACATAAATGTGTAAGTTGTGTGTAATACCTTTAGACTAAGTTCTTACTAAACTGAGATTTGCTGAAGGATGACAGCATATAATGACTGTTTTTATGAAACCAGAACAGTCTACTAAGTTGATACTAAGTTATATAGTAGGTAGGCAAGCTTCTTACTGCAAAGATGCCTGCAGGGATAGAAGTGAGCAGAAGCATGGTAGTCTTCAGTCTGGCACTTTTCTCTTAATTTAGTGCTGTTACATTATATGAAGTAACACAGGTCCGTGAAATGAAATAGCAGCCTTTGGGAATGTAACAGATGGTGCGTGTGGCCAGGTGACAGTCATGCTAAGAATTCCTTGCAGTGCTACTTTTTCTAAAAGTGTGGGCTGTGTCTCCAGCAGCCATAATTCATTTCAATTATGAGTTAAAAGAACATTTATTAAAACAATTTAAAAAGTGAGAAGTTGGAAGAAATTTGTTTCTTAAAGATGTTTTGGTAGCTTTTCTTATCATGGAGAGACTTCAACTATAAATAAATAATATTTCTTTAGAGAGCCAGCCTTGTTGCTCCCATTTTAGGCCCTGACTGATAGACTTGTGGCTTTACGTACCTTTATAAACATCTTCTTGAAAAGTTGTCCTCTTGTACAATGGGGATAATAATCCTAAACTGTTACTGACAGATTCTTTTCCGTATTTATATTTATCTTATCTCTGGTTTTTAACAGTGTTTTTTTCTGCTAGGCACTATAGAAATCCAAATGATGCTAAAAGTAATAACAACGCATATAAAGTGACTATTGGATTATTTCGGTAGGCCTTGAACAACTGAATTATGAACTCAATGACATCGCTTACAGCTTTTATCTGCAGCATTATTCATTTTGTTACTAAAGAGAGTTAGGAATAGCATGCCGTTTAGAAAGCAAAAAGTGCATAGTTATTTGAAAAACTGCTTGAAGTTGCATCAGTCAATTTTCTTTTCTTTTACACCTTTACCTGTTCTCCTTTCAGTATTTACACTATCCAGTTAGGAGCAGAAAAAAAGTGACATGTGGTTTTATTAGCTGCTGAATATTTGTGTGTGGGTTTTTTACTTACCTGGTTTCGTATAGTAAATTCTAGAACTGAAGAAAAATTAAGCTTCCGTGACATCCATAACAATTTTTGCTGCAAGACAGTAGGAAAGCACTTCCTATATATTTTTGCATATTTTAGCTGACTCCTGGAAATCCCTGTTGTCTGATCCCCACAATTTTTTTACTGTATGCACTCTAATTATATATACACTCTTTTTTGCTGCTCACTTATAGGTGTATAAGACATAGGAATGACTGGGGTGCTCTAATTTTAGTTGATGACCGCTTCCGGAACAACCCTAATAAGTACATAACTGGTAAGCTGTAAAAATCTTTCTGGGCAAGTTCCTAATATTAACAAATAGTGAAAAATGAAGATTACAGAAATATGGTCATACAAATACAGGTGAGTAGGAAAAGTCATGATGAAATACATCCATTGAACTCAAATTGTGCAGATGCAACTGAAAACTCTAAAACTGTACCCTGGTGTATTGCTAGTTCATTAAACACACTGAAATACATTGATACTAATGTTTAGTCAATTTAATTTCTTTCCCCTTTTGGATGTGCAGATCATGATCTAGAAATTTCAGTATGCAGAATTTGAGAAGTCTTTCCTAAAATATGACCTATAAAAACTTAAGGACACTTAATCTTTGCATGCTAAATATGTGTAATATATGTAGACATATGTATGCGTGTGTATATATATGTGTATATATGTATTAAAAAAAATTAGTTATTAGATTTTTATTTTGTCTTTGGGTAAGTCGCTAGTGGATGTGTACTTTCTGCCTATGGGGAGCTTTAGTGATTAGGGCTAGCAGTCTGAATTTAACATTCTGGCTTTTTAGGTAAGAACAGGTAGAGGTTGTGCCATTCCTATTATGGAACCACTGAATGCTCAATATGCAAAACATATTTTCTGTTTGTAGTTTTATACTGGCTAGAAATAGAAGCAGATAAAATAAAACAGGTCATGCACACGGTCTTAATAAATAAATTTTTTTTAAAGATGAAGAAAGAAATTGCTTAGGAATGCATTATGTATCGGTGTTCCTGGCTTGTTGGGAAGAGGTGGGCAAAAAGATGTTGTAAACAGATCATGTTGCAATCTAGTCAGCAGGTGGAGCTCAGCTGCTGTGGTACAAGTCAAACTGTTTTCTGATATGTCTGTTCGTATTATAAAAGTACATTTAAATTATCTAAGTAAACACAAGTAATACATGCAGTAATATGAATAATCTATATGTTGGAGCCTTGGTAAGGTTAGTACTTTTTCTAGAATCAAATTCACTGTTGTTTTGGGGTTTTTTAATCAATATTACAAGAATATTTAAATGGGTTTAAAAACACTTCAAAAAAATCAAGAAAGTTAGTTTTTACTTCACTTTTGTGTGTTCCAACATAATCTGAAAGCTGTCGTGCTCAAGACATCTGGTATTTGAGAAGTTTAAAAATGATTGCTCTGTAAGAGCATATTGCATTGCATTTTAGCTATTGGGCAGTTGCAGTTCTTTCTGAATATCTGAATTCTTGTTACTTAATCTGAAATAAACATGTAAGAAATTCATTATATTCTAATTTTGGCAGACCAAGTTAGTATGATAATAAATAGCTGTACTCTGTAAGTTACTTTTTAATAATTTCTGATAACAAGCAAAACCAACACCCATGCACAAAAGAAGTATAATGATGTTGTTGCAATGCAGCAGTTTGAACTTCAAAAAGTATTACCGAAAAAGGTAAACATCTTTTAATAAGAAAGAATTATATTATTAGTATTATTCATTGAAAGACTAGCATTGATTAAATCAAGTTTCCAGCCCTGGAAAGGAAGACGTACATTATCTTATTTTTGAGCAACTTCTTGAAATCTTTATGAATATGTATATACTATACATATGTAGAAGTCTCTGCAATATTAGGGTACTATTTCCTGATATGTAATACCTGGTATCGATGATGTAGTTTTGTGGTAATACAATTTTTTCCTTTTTTTTTTCCGTGTTAGGATTATCTAAATGGATTCGTCAACAAGTCCAGCACCATGAAAATTTTGGTGGTGCACTTGAATCCTTGCATGCATTTGCTAGAAGAAACCAGAAAGGCATTGATTGTTTGTCAGAGTGCAGCAGTGAATTTCTCCATGTACCTTCAAATTCAAAAGACCTGTCACAAGCCTCTCAACAGGAGGCAACTATTCATCTGTCACCAGAGGTGCCTGCTAAAAGTGAGGAGCAGCAAAATTTGGTTTCAGAAATTAGTTTTACTACAACCTCAGTTAATCCTACAGCATCAAATCAGCCAAGTAACATCATGGTGACAATGAAACAAAGTATGTTAATTTCCTGTAGAAGAAACTTCATCACCAGTTTTAAATGTGAAGTTGCATGTTTTTTGTAAGATACTTTTTTTTTTTTTCAATTACAGAAGTGCTAAGATGCAAAATTATAATTATTCGGAAAAGTGTATGAGCTGTGCTTAACAGACAAATTAATTGTCATTCCGTCTGGTTGTCTTAAAATGATTGATAATGTTTGTTAAGTTTATAGTACAATCAAAAATATTTTCACTTAGATTTCTTTTTCCATTGAAAACTATTAAGATAATTTAAATTATATTTGTAACACATCAAGGTAAACATTATTGCAAGATGAATTCAAGCTGCATTTGTTGTTTAGACATTGCTGTGAGACACTTTTCGTATAATCTCTTCTGGTACCAGCTTAGCCAGTCAATATCTGTCCATTCCTAAATTTTAGGAAAGCTTATGACTTCATTTCAGTCAAGAAAGATGTAAATAACATAAGAGCACAATAATAACATACAAATTTTAAATCCGGTCATACTTTAACTTTACATGTACCAGTTAATCTGTTGATTTAATTAAGACAATTCATGTGTAAAGATAGTTGTAACATCTGGGCTTTTGTTTGTATTGGATCTTAATGAGTATTATAAAATAACTGTAAACCTAATAAAACAGTGGTAATTTTGATATGCTAAACATACTGTAAATCAGCAGGGGGAAGGCATATACTATTAATTAACGTTTTGTGATTTTTCACAGGTGGCCAGAAAGTTGATGTAGAGAGTCGTTCTCACCGTGGAACACAAAGAAGAAAACATATGGACTCCACACCCAAAATACCAGTGACTGAAACAGAGAGAGAAAAAAAGAATGGTTGGACTAATGCTGATATTATGAAACCGCTGACTTCAACACCTTTGCCTGTAGCCAAGAACTGCATGTCCACAGCTAGCAGCAAACAAAAGAATGTGAATAGAGCTAGTGAACTTATTGATAGTGTGAATCAATGCCCGTCATCATTAATTTCAGAGCATAAACTAAGTGTACCAGAATCATGTTTCGAAACAACTAATTTTTCGGTCAAAAATACTGAGGCTCCAGTTGCTGAAGAGCATCCTGATGAGCTACAGCTTCAAGTTGAGCCCTGCAGTGAGTTTCCTTCAGCAGGAGGGAAATCTGAACTTTCAGTGTTAAACATATCTTCAGAAGCTGAAGATGAGGATGAGAGTATCTACTTCACACCAGAACTCTATGATGATGTAGAATCAGAAGAACAGAAAATCAGACCACTGGTTCCAACCTGTAATACAAATGAGAATCAGACTGATTGTGGAAACTCCACAGTTGCGCGTGATCTTTTTGCAGTCAGCACCTCAGAAACACTAGATGTGACTAAAAAAAAGATTGATGATGATGATGGCAGAAGCACAAGTTCACATGGGATAATGCAAAATGAGGAGAGTAAGAATAGTGCAGTTAATAATGTAGAGATGACTAGTGAAATAGAAGCAGAGCAGGTAGCATCTCAAGAGGTGGACACCAAAATACGGAAAATCAGTCTTTCCAGATCACGAAATAAAGGTGTGTTATCTTTTCTATTGAACAATGCTAGCACATAGTGACAGCTTCTATAGGAAATGTAGCGAGCAGCCTTTACAACAAAGCCTTGCTATAGAGCAGCGATGTCTTTCTAGTTCTCGGTTAATATATGCTTACTATCAGGCTGGATTTTTCACTATACTTGTTTGTTTTTCACTGTGAAGGTTAAGTAACATGCAGTTTTCTGTAGATATAATGATTCTTCATCCTAACGGTGTGGCAAAAGGACATCATGTGTCGAAATTCTAAATAGAAGCCCAAGTAGCACTTGACTTCTAATTATAGGCTGAGGAGGTTTTACAGATTTAATTAACCTGCCATTAAATACAATCAAACAATTGAATTTTTCTCAGAAAGCAAAACACCCATATAATCGAGTTAGGATTTTCTGGTTTTGTTAGGGCTTTTTTTTCTTTTAATTAAATATGTAGAACAGCATCTTTGCAAATCAAGTAATATAATTGAGCCTAGATACTGAAACAGATGTATGCTTTGGTACTTTATTTGCCTCAAATTTCTTTTGTCAATATGTCTATCAGAAGCTCTGTAGTAGTGGTAGTATAATAGTATTTGAACATTTTGCTGTTTGGTGATGATGGCAGGCTCCTTCAGAAGTCTTTATTTGTTTTATATGAAAGTTGAAGTTTCTTTCAATTTTTCTTTTGTGAGAGGATCTTGTTTGTTTTGGTCAGATTATGTATTCATATCAAAATGTGTACTCATTTGTATGCTCTACAAACACATTTTCGACGCAATATATAATAATGTAAATTTGTACATAAAGGTCTTTAAATCTTCCTCAGTTTACTTTTTTGAAGTATTTTAAACATTTCTTTCATTTATTGTGATCAAAACAGCCAGGGTTTTGCTGTAATAAAACATACTCTGATTTTTCAAGAAAAGATTGTCCATTTCCATCATACATTAATATGAAGATGCAGGATTTTTACAATCGTAAGATTCATTCATAGGCATTGATATATTTTGGCTGAGAGCAAAGATGAAACTATTAACTGGTCATTTTCCATAGAAGTTCATATCAGTAACGTTCTGACGTCCACCTCTACAGAGCTGTGAATGTATTCATATCAATAGGATTTAAATGGTATCCTTTCTTTACACAATAAATGCATCTATAAAATTAGATACTGTGTTTGCAAGAATGGCAAGAATACTGTTGAATTTCTTTAACAGGCATTATATTGCAGTACTTAGTATAAGGCATTTGGTTAAACTTCTTGTATTGATGCCACGTAAGGATCATATTTTCTTGGTTTAGGTTTCCTGTTACTCGCTTAATCATTGGATGCTGATGCTTTTGAACTAGTTGATAGGGCAGAAGCAAGCTCTAATATTGACAGCAATTTAAACATATGACACATCTAAAGATAATGTTTAATTTGGATTTAAGTAATTGATTGAATATCAGGACTTAGTAGGGTAGGCACGGTTCTGTTTGTAGCTGGCTTCTGGACTAGAACTGTCCCATATCCGACAGCAAATGCTGGAGTAGCCTGTGGCAGGTGGCTGTGCAGCTGCGCTCCTGAGAGTTGGTCAGCTTGATCCTCATGAGTCTCTGATAGCTCGGTTTTCTCCAAACCAGTCTTCTCTACCAAACCAATTTTTAATGTTTATATGTATCTAAATAGATGATAGAAGTCACTTAGGCTTAGTGGCTTGTCTGCTCATCTCATAGACCACTATCCCGTATTTGTCTTTCAGAAGATTTGTCCATCTTTAAATCCCTAACATGGACAAAAAGAAAATCCATCTTCCTTTCCTTATCTGGAGCAGATTGTTCCTTTCTTGATCTTGTGTTGCATTTTACTTTGGTTAGAAATCCTTTAAGACATGGCCGCCTTCATGTCAAATATTTTGCATTAATTTACAATGTCTACATTTTGTATAAAATAACTCCTAAATCAATGGTTTTTAAAATAGGTATTGAAATATCAGCGTTTGGCCTACTAGGTGCTAGATTTTTCTTGAAAAGTGTCTATCCACAAATCATTAAACCGAAATCCTGACCATAGCTGTGTTGCTTGGGACAACTGAAGGATGATAATCCTTTGCATTACTGCTGGTTTTTGTGGGGTGGGCGGTGGGCAGTTTCTTTAGGTGTAAAAGCTGTGTAAATTCAATCTTAATTTCTCTTTATATCTAACTATGGTATTTAATATGTTAGTGGTAAGAATATTCTTTATTTCTATAGGTAATATATTTATGGTGATTCCGAATATTAAATTAAATACGCTGCTGCCCAGCCTGCAAACAGAAGGGAAGTCAATGTATGAACACTTCTAGAATTATTTGTTTGGACTTCCCAAATCTAGAAATGTTAATTCCTCTCATACTGTGATAGAATAGCTAGGTATGATTTCTTCTGTCTAAAATAATCATAAAATCTTGAATTTATTAAAGGATTGAAAGTTCAGAGACAGTGCAGACAAAGAAAAGCTACGGTTAGGCGAAGTGCCTACACCTGTGAAAGAAAGGTACCGTGCAGATAGAATAAAGTACTTGCTTTAAGGGGCTACTGTTGAATGTTAAGGTGCAAGGGAAATAAGAACGATTTATTATATAATCTTTTAAGTGAAATAAAGCAGATGAAATAGTTTATTAATGGTCTGTAAGGTTTGCTCTAGCTCTTTACAATTTACACGCCCTGTAGATACCTTTGTTTCTCATGGGAAATAAAAAGGCTGAGTGTTTTCAAGTCCCGTTAACGCAGGTAGAAGCTGCAGATATGGACTGCCTACAGAGCCCAGCTCATAACTCATTACAAATGTGATTTCTGTTTCAATCTGAGCAGTACTTCCTATTTCTGGTTAGTACGTAATTTTTAGGGCAGCATTTGCTAAGTGTAAGAACATAATTGCACTGAAACTCAACAAGAGTTGGGCACCTATCTTCCTAGGCTCCTTTGCAAATTTCCAAACTAAATCTTTGATGGCGTGGACTGTTGTAGAGTATAAAATACCTCATAAAGTATTTCTGTTTGAGTCAGGTTAAGCATTTTTAGCATGTTATATTTTAATTATTAGCTAATGTAAATGATAAACATTGATTCAAATAGATTCGAGTATTTCAAGTAGTATATTTCCCTGAAACAA
>Ga0181612_173458_pt1 | contig 21638 bp, 8 predicted proteins | sample HoacroProtozoa21_FD_119630 | JGI IMG/M metagenome (GOLD analysis project Ga0181612, IMG submission 119630) | Hoatzin crop microbial communities from Cojedes, Venezuel. Combined Assembly of Gp0051906, Gp0051904, Gp0051908
AACCCCGACCATTCTGTGGTTCTGTGATTCTTACAGGATGAACAAATGCAGGTGCCCTGGCCCCTCATCCTACATCATGTGCTCCAGCCTCCTGGCCAGGCTCATGGCTCTCCACTGGACTTGATCCAGTGCCAATCTCTCTCTCCTACTGGGGAGCCCCAAACTGAACACAGGTCTCCAGATGCAGCCTCACAAATACTTTGCTGAGAGGAATAATAATTTCATATATAGCTCTGTATTATTGGAGAGAACTTGCTTTGTAGGTATGGATGTGTATGTGTATTCTTCTCAGGAGGTCGGTTTGGTCTTGAGCTGGAGAAGCTGAATTTCTGGATGTTACTTTCAAGTTGCTTTCCTGTATTTTTAAGTAAAGGTGAGGAGAGTGACTTTTCAAATCTCATAAAACATGACACTGTTCCTTATTACAAGCAGTATTCTTGCAGTATTTGCTCCTCAGATATTATCCTGTATTTTTTAGATGTTATTTGACATTCTTGATGGAAAGTAAAAAATATTGCTTCATATCTTGGTGTGTTCTTGTTAATCTTGTTTCTTTAAATCATAATTCTGAGAACCTTCACCCTTCATTTAATACATTAGTGGCAATTTTACACTGATCATAAAATAATTTCTGAGGGTAAGAACACGCATATGTGAAAGGGAAAACAAAATTATATGTGAAAAAACCACACATAAGTGTTATGTTAATGCAGTGTATTCTACTGCGTGTTGTCTATAGACAAGTAACCTGTACATCACACAGGAATAAGTTCTGAGAGAAATAACTGAGAGCTATGTCAGAGTGTGGAAGATCAAACTCATACACTGGAAAATTAAGAGGAATGGATGTGGGTGCTCTATTTATGATCCAGGAATACAACTGTATTTCTTCTCTTTGCTTTTTACTGATCCTTTTACTTATTAGAAATATTGTTGGCCAAGCCTGAGCTTAGACAGTTCTAAATTGGTATAAGCATAATAACTTTATAGATTTAGGCTCTTTCTTTAACAACACTAATTCGAGGTGTCTTAGAAGCTGATTTTCCACTTTTCTAGGTACCTCTGTGCTGGTCCAATTAGAATCACTGGGTCCTGAGTTTTCCATAACGCCTGAGGTGTTACAGGCAAGAGCATTCCCAGTTAAGGGAGCTAAACCGGCTTTTCAGGAGGTGCTACCTCAACCAATTTGTCTTGTCAGCAAGTGTAGAGCCTTTGTGACTACAGAAGCACTGAGAATGAAAACCAAAAGAGATTCAGCTAGGCTGCCAAAGATAGCCGGAGACACTTTAAGAGATCGAAGTGAAATGTGAGGCTTGTCTTCATCTGAATTTTTAACGTTTCTGTTATGTACCTTCCACGATACACAGCCCACTAAGCAACGGGGAAAAGATAATGCAGCACAACATTGCATGATCTGTCTAATGTCTCAAGTCCTGCTTACTGGTGAGAACAGGGATTTGAGCTACAGCTCATGTAAGTCAATCCACTAGCAGGCTAAGGAATGCGTTGAATTGGTTTAAGAGCTACATTGATTTAGCTCAAGCTGATTATAAAAGAAGGTAGTTTAATGTCATGATGAAAATAACAAAATTCTGGAACAATGAAGTTTTTATTTTTGGAAGCTGTGCATCATCATTACAGTAAATAATAGAAAAAGAAATATTAGTATAGGGACTAGAGTTTAGTGAAAATTAAGTGAAAGAAAAGAAATTTTAAAATTACAATCAGAAAGTATCACACTGGCCCGCAAGTAAGAAGCATCTCTTGTAATTAGACATGATTAAAACCCAAACACAAAGAGGAAATTATGTTATAGAACAATAAAGTTTATTTACAGTCCTCAGTGATTAAACTACACTGTGCTGAAACTCTATGAAAGTGACTGCTAAGGCAAATTTCTGCAATAAATAATAAAAGGAGTTTTACCAACCTGATGTTTTGTACTGCCAACACTTTTCTTCCTTACTGGGTGAGTTAAAATTTCTAGTGCTGAGATCACAGTTGTGTAACTGGATGAGAAGCATTTGCAAACACTTCATGCTATCTTAACCTTGATCCATTTCAAGAGAGTCAGTCCATACAAAGCTAGGTGTTTCTGAGGGGTTATAGCTTCTGTATAAAAAACCAAAATAAAGTAAATTTCCTTAGTTTCTTGATAGCAACTTCAAGATGGTTTCTCTTTCTAGTGCTGACAATTAGCTTCAGCTGACCTTGAGACACTTGGCTCATTGCTGAAACTGTATTTCTCTACTTCACAGAGTGCACAGGAGTCTTTAAATCTCTTCTTCTGTTTTCCTTTAGTCATTATTAGTCTCAGTTTCAGGCATATCCTCCAACATCTTATATAGTTTTCTGAACTGGTGGAAATGTTTCTGTACCTCTACGTCAAATTGGATTACATGTATGAGATATCGTATGAGAATGAGACACCATATTTGATGTATTTTGACATTTTTTTGTATCCAACCCCTCTACCATGGGCAGGGACATCTTTCACTAGATCAGGTTGCTCAAAGCCCCATCAAACCTGATCTTGAATACTTCCAATGAAGGGGCAGCCACAGCTTCTCTGGACAGTCCTTGACTTCCTCCGCAAAAATACTGCACACCTGATGAAGCATTTAAACTGAACTGAGAAATGCAGAGGAAGAACGTGAGCATAGCTGTGCGATAGCCTGTGTGTTGTTCTCTCACCTTCCTCTGGAGAAAGATAACTTCTGATCTGGAAGGAGAAGAGGAGTTGTGTGTGTGTGTGTGTGCGTGTGCATGCGCACTCATTTGTATCTTGCATGAGGTTCTTATCTGGATGTTCTGAAGCCTGTTTGAAGGTCTGGTTTGAGAAATAGGCAAAATAAGGCACTTGCTTTTTTCTGAAGAACTGAAATAGAGAGGTGTCAGTATTTTTTGCTAGTTTAGTTTGATTTGAAACTGAAAAGGAGGGGGAGAAAGGTTTTATTTCTTTGCTTTTTGCAAAGTCAGAACCGAGCACGTCTGAGTTGGTGGGGGTTTGCATACTCATCCTCTGTTGTTTTTCTTGTCTAGCTAATATTTGCTGCTTTTCATCCAGCTACCTTGAAGGATGAAATCTACCAAATCAGGCTTATGCAAATGTATTTCATTAGTTTTGGACAGCACCTCAGTTACTTGTATTTTACATTGCATTTCAAGTTAATTCATTTTAAAGCCTGCGGGAGATAACCTCAGAAGTTATCACAATGTACGTTAAAATCAGAAGGTTGATTTTTTTTTAATTATTTTTATTTTGTAATATCCTTCATGGTAGCATTTGACTATTGTGAAGAAATTGTTCAATAGACTGAGTTTTTAGAAACTTACGGGAATCCAGCCAACCAGGATTTTTTTTTAAGGGTGGCCTTCAACAGATGTTTTTTCACCCCTTATCTACAGGTAGAACCTGATAGCAGGTATTAGACTGTCAGCACATCTCTAAATTTAGTTTGATGCAGGCTGGCAGAAGCAATAGGTACTGCAAACCTAATCTTTCCAATAACATATGTCTCCTAGAAAGAGACAGGACTGTATGTATTAAAAATAGCTTGACTGAAGGAAAAAATATATTGACTAGGATTTTCTTATCTGATATTTACTTTTAAGTACCGGCAGCCTTCCTTCTTTCTCTCTTCTCTAGTCCCATGAGGAATAAAAAGAGGCCTGTGCTCCTAGTAGATGTACTTCTATATTTATTTTCTTATTTTTTATTTTTTTATTAATCGTGTAAGTACTATCTTTTGAAAAGTGAAGAAAATATTTGGTTTGACTTTCCTTTTCTGGTCTTTCAGATCAAACAGTGACCTATACCTACTTTTGAAACAATCACACTTTTTTTCTACCTCACTTTTAACTAGTGTCTGCCTCTGGAGTAATATGGTGAATAGTTCTGTAGAACACATATTTGAGTTACTGCACATGTTCCTTTCAATAACCCTATCAAATGTGTAGTTTACCATCCAGAGACTGTCATATTCATGGATTTTTTTCTCATTTATTAATATGAATCAAAATCTATTTTGGATTATATTTTTGAATAGGAAAAAATTGCTCATTTATATGTAGAGGAGGAATTTCCTGGATCAGGATTTTTATTTTAACATCAAATTTGGCTTGACTAAAACCAAATTGTAAATAAAATATTAATTAAAATGTAATTATGGAGACAAGTGAAATTTTGGATTATTAGGAGGACAGCACATTACTGTTTAGGAGTCCTCCATTCAGTTATATTGCTGTGTTGCAGGAGTCTAAATGGTAAGCAGGATGTTCTTTTGTGAGTGTTTCATGCCCAGATGCAGATGCTTCAGATTTCCGTACACCCAGATGCCTGAACTGTCTGAATGGGAAGGCGTCTGCCTCCTCGATAGTACTCCTGCTCTACCCAGGTTCCCTCTCAGCTGTTACAAACCTGGGACTTGCCCGCAGCAGGCAGGCAGCTGTCTGCCCTTCCCCTGCAGCGCTGCCTGTGTTTCCTCAAAAGTTCAAATCAAGCCTGATTGTATTTCTTTTCTTGTCAGATAGCTCTCACCTGCTCCAGGTATCCCCTCAGTTGTACAGCTGAGATTCCTCTTTCCACCAAAGCAGAAAACATATAAAGTACATAAAACTGGCACTTGCTCCTTAAAAATTACTTCCAGAATTTAATTGCTTTGATGCTTTCGCATCTATTGTATGTGCTGTAAATGTTGCTGGTGCAGTAGCTGCTGTTGCTATGTTAGCAATATAACGGAGTCAGATACTGACAGGCTACTTCAATTCAGTGACCGCATTAATTCGACTTCTAAAAATGTCTGTGAAGTAGCAAAATATTATTCGTGTAGTTAGAGATGAACACAAGAGAGATGAAGTGACTTGTAACATTTGAAGTGGGAAAGAAACAAGGTCCTGCAATTCTTTTCTGGTTTTGTTTGGCTGTTTTTTAAGCTCAGCCATCCCCCTTTATCCTGAAGAAATATTCCTGTTTTAGAGCAAGTGTCTGTCTGGCATAGACTTCTGCGGTTGTTTAAGACCTTTGCCAGGTAAAATTACAGAGATAAACGGTTTCTCCATTCATGTTTTCTCCAAAGTAGACTGCTTCTCCAAACTAGAAACCAGACTCAGAGGAAATGTTGTCTCAGGGTTTAATACAAAATGTGCATTTTCCTCCTCTTCTCTCTGCACTATTATTTTAAAGGATAAGATAAAAATATGTAAGAGCATTCTGCATGCTTCAGGGTGAAGAGATGAGAATACAAGCCAACCCAGTTCTCAGCTCTTAGCTCAGGAGTATAATTTTCTTAAAATGTCACCTTTTTATTGCAATCAATGCAAGCGTTAGGGTAGGTGATGTTCCAGGCCTGTACATAACTCTGATTACCACTGGTGAAATACTTTCCATCTAACTCAGGCAATGCTTCACTAGAGTGTCGGAACCAGGATCAGATTCTCCTGACGTGGGGTATACACACAGTATGCGCAGCAGCTGCCTGGTTTGCAGTCTGCTTAAACTCCTTACTGAGTTAATAGAGGAAGGAACAGGCCCTGAAAACCTGAGAGGTACCAGAGGCATCGAGTCCACCCAAAATTTAAATGCTTTCCTTATCGAGTTTCTGCTGAAACGAGGTACGGCCAAAAGATATCTTGCTCTTCCACTGGAAGTAGAAGGAGGTAGCAGGAGATGTCAAGCTCTTGCCTCTCTCCTCTTAGACATCCTCTGAGACTGCAACTGGAGTTGTGTTTGCTTCTTTTTCATAAAAACGTAGCAGCTGGAGCAGAATAACCTGGCATGGAGACCTGAGCTCTGAATGCTTCATAGCCCAAAGCAGACTGAATCCAAATTGCAGGGGGATACCAAGGAGTGTTCTGGTTAAAAGCATTTCTGTCCTCTTGCTGAAGCTCAGGAAGGAAAGCAGATTTGTGGATCAAGAAGAGAATAAGCAATTTGGAACCTGATTCTCACCTGACTCAGCAGGGAAGAGAGCAGATATCTCTGTGTGTGTAGCTTGTTTGGTTTGCTTTAATGGTAGTGTAATGCAAAATATACCAGACAGCTGGGTCTGAAGCTTCAGTTTTGCCCTTCTCTTCGATAAGTTTTCCACGGCAAGGACACAGCCCTGCCTTGCCCTCAGGTCCCCCTTTGCTAACACAGCTTTGGCAGCAGCTGCTCCGCTGGGGAGCAGCCACCAGCAGGGTCCCACCAGCAGCTGACCTCTCCCGTGATGGAGAGACACAAGGAGCTGATCCTGGACCTGTCAGGATACGATCCTGATATTGATGAAAGGGTTGTAAGCTGAAGCTGGACTCTGACAACAGGCAGCACATGGTTCGCTTTGCACAGGATCAGCCTAAAATCACCCAGTAATTCTTGAGGCTTATCTGACCTGCCCAGAATAACATCCTGGCTTAAATTTTAGCCAGCAAGATGCAAAATGTGAGGAGCCACTTGCCATCAGTGTGTCTCAGCTGTGGGACCAGCAGTCTGATTTAAGCCAGAATTGCTGTGACATCATGGTCATCATCAGCCCGGTGCATTTTGCCACGCAGGAACCTGTTCCAATGGTACCATCAGTCCTGGCAGCTGTACAATACTAGGTGCAAAGCTCCGGGAGAGGGAGTCCCAAGTTGTAGCTGAGGGACATGGGGAAGCTTCAGCAGCTGACTGGTGCTAATTCACTGTGCCTCGACTGTGTGCTGGGGATGCCAGAATGCACGAAATCACAGTTTCCTGGAGATGAGGGATGGAGGAAGAGTAACCATGGCTGGGAGGTCAGAAATTGTGTCCCCAGTTCCTGGGAGAAAGAACAAAGACAACTGAAGAGTACAGGTTTGATCACTGTGTCTGCATCTTATGTGGGGTTTAGAAAATATGAGGTCTAGACAACAGGATAGGGTCAGTGACACTGTCAGGAAGATTTTATCTACACCAACTCTCTTAGCAATACTGTTTGGTAGTATAGAATACTGAGAATGTTTAGGGAAGGTAAGTTCTTTATCTTCTGAACACGAGATTTTAGGATGATGTTCAATAATTACGCCAAAAATAACCTGGACACTGTTCACTTACAGTTTGCAAATGAAGCAGATTTTGGTGATTTCAACACCAGGGGTGGATAGGGATTTTTCACCTAAAGGATTTCTCCAACAGAGAATGGGTACCCATAGGCAAGTCATTCAGCCTGGATGTTTTAACATGCTTATCTGAAAGAAGAGTTATGAAATGAGTCTCACAACTTCAGTGAATAGCGGGGATTTTATAATAATTTGAGTAATTGAGTTTGTAAAATTTTAGAGTGTTTGAAATATATTTGCTGTTATTAAATTAATATAAAAACAAATACAGATTTAATAGCATGAAAGTAACTTTTAACAAAAAGGAGTTGTACATTCAGCTAGTTGAAAAATATCTATTTTGATACACAGATTACATACTTCATTTCTTTGTTATATTCTGTATTAAAATAATACCTTCTGTGCATGAATACAGTGAGGAACCAGTCTATCTGGCAATCTAGCAGAGATATATCGTCATCTTCCTCACTAAGTTGTTCCTCATAACCCTGTAGTAGCAAAACTGAATACAATATTGAGACATGTTTATAAAATCACGTAATGGAGTAAGGCAAATTTCTTATATTCAGGTGTCCTTTTTTTAAGTCAGTTATTAAAAACACTAGTTTCTGACACTCAAGCATTAACTGATTTCAGATCTTCGCAGTTTGTAATCCATCTCCTCAGAAAGCACGTACTAGCGTTTGCTCAAAGCCCTTCTGACCCCATTACTTAGGCTACCCTGAAAAATCTGATTCTCCTGCTTCTCTCTCCCTCCTCTCCCTTCAGGAGGCTTTAGAGCATGTAAAAGGAGCACTTTTATGGGTATTTTTTGGCTCAATTCATGCAGCAATATATTATTAGCTTAGTGTAAGTCTCTCAAAATTTTATGAGGCTTCACAGAGTAGCTGAAGTGAACATAGGTTTTATGTTCCATACCTAACAGATCATGGAAGTTTCTGTCATTATCAGTTAGGATATGCTTGATCAAGTTCAGACAGTTCACAAATGATGGGGTATTTTTTCTTCACTGTGTGATACATCTGAAAGTCAATAGACTATTAAGGGGACTGGTTCACAGTTTCAAAATACAGAGTTGTTATTGTTACCAAAGCTAGTTCTAGTTAAATAGTAGCAAAAACTGTGTTTTCATGAGTTCATTCACATCTGAGCTGCTGTTTGATGTGCATATCTGTGTGATCCTTCCTGTTGGACTGCTACGGATCGATACACCCCCTTTCACAGAGCAATGATTATTTTTTATTTATTTATAGGAATGAAATCCTATCCTCCTAGCTACGGTCATTTAGATGGTATTTGGCAAAGGGCTTTTCACTGTAACTGCATAAATTTCTGTAGTGTGTTTCCTTGGGAATGAAAGTATTAGTGTGCAAAATAGTAATCTCTCCCATTCTTCTGTTCCATAATTTCTGTCCCTCTACAAAAAGTATGAAAAAAGTTACAGTTATCTGTTAGGATTAATTCCATCGCCGAATGGAGAAAAAGTAACAGTATTTTTAAAAGTGCGGTAATCCTCGTGTAAATATTTTACATGTATATGAAATATAGATACCTACATAGATGCTAAATAAGATATAATGATTTCTCTGGAAAATTTAACATAAGGACAATGAATACTACTATAACTGAAGATTTTAGCAGCTCAAAATTTAATCTTGCTAGATAATTTATAACCCCAGTTTTGAAATAATGCCATGCATATGGTCTTTGCAGGGCTTCTACCAACATAGTTATGTAAAGCAACAGAATGTGGCTGAAAACAGTTCTCAGTTTTTCAGCTTTCTTTCTTACATGGAATAAACCATGAAGCAAGTACCAACTGTTTTATTATTATCAAAAAATATTTTTAAGACAAACATAAGAAATTAAGAGAATATAAAACTATTAGAAAGAAAAAGATAAAATCTTACACCAAAATTATAAATATACAGGTAAAAAATGACATAAAGGTATAATTCTTTAATTCCTTGAATCATTTCCGTGCAAACACCCAAATGTATGCAGTTGCAGTTATGTTAGTTTCAGTGACAAAGAATGTAACAATGTTTCTTTCATCCTTATTCCTATGAAAGTGTGTTTACTCTACAACTGCTTCCCAGGAAGACACAATACGTTTTAAAATAAAGTTATTTCACTTTTCTGAGAGTACATGTGGCACTGATAGCAATAAGCGTATGAAGACATTAAGGAAGAAGAATGTGTCTTTTTTTCTTCCAGTCGTTCTCCATCGTGTCTTTCTGAAGTCATATTTGAGTTTTCCTGTGAAAAGCATGGTAGAATACCCATGATCAGTTTGAGTCTACCACAGAAATTACTTTAAGTTACTGACCTTGAGTCTGGAGGAAATAAATCTCCAGCCAGGAACCACCCTGCTTCAGATCTACACTGTGGTTTCCACCTCCTTTCCCCTAATATGCCGTTGTTCCTACAGCTGGTGTACCTGCTAATACTTAAGTACCATAATTTGAAAATTGAACTGGTGGTATGTTTCCCCTTCTTGGAATTTAACCAGAAATTTCACTGCTGATACGACAACAGGAATAACTGCTAAATAAACACTTACTAGTCAGTGTACAGAAAAAGAGTGAGAGCATTGAATAAAAAAATCCAGTATTTAAATGTATGCTATTCAGATTACAGAGTGTTAAGTTATACATTAATAAATTCCCTTTTTAAAGGTTAGTATACAAAGATGTACACTTCCAAAAAACATACTAAAAAAACCCAACAAACATTAAAAAAACCCCGGTGGGGAACCGGAATGCAAAATCTAAGATAAGACTTCTGAAAGTAATGTGCCATATCAGTATGTTGAAGGGGAAGCTGTGAACTGGTCCTGCAGTAACTATACAATGTTTACTCTGTTGCTACCATGGGCAGAGTACAGTGTCCGAAAGTGTTGCTAAAGGATTGTTTGCTAAATCCTTTCTTTCTTAGCTAGGTCTTTAGGCTTCTTCCCTAGCGTTGTGGAACGACACATGTTCTTCCTGCTGGGCTGGCTGCTGTCCTCCTGTTAGGTATGAGTGGGCTCGATGTTCTGTCAAAGTGTTTCACGCAATCCTAATGTCACATTACGGGATGGGGGGATAGGGGCTGAAAAAGGAAAGTAAGTGGAAATAGGAGCTCAACTGACAAATTCAGACAGGTATTAAAAAGCAAGTCACATGCTGCAGCCAAACATCCTTAGGGCATTCGCTCCTCACATTCGGCATGTATGGTGCCCTCAAAGCCAAGTTTGGCGTCTTCTCTGTTTTGACTAATACCATGTAACTTAAAGGCAACGAGGTATGTTTTAAATAAACATGTTCATTGTCTTGATTTTATTTTCCTTTTTTTTCTTTTTCTTATAACTCCCATCCTTGAAAGAGGCAGAGTGGTATCACTGGAGCATAGAAGGAGGAACCTTAAATGTAGTAAATGAGCTTAGAGTAGAGTTTTCAAGAGAGAATATTATGCAAATGAAACAGGTCCTGATGTAATTATTTTGTTTATCATGAATCAGTGCATTTATTTTGTACTTCCCAGAAATGTTTCTGATTCTTTGTTTTTTTTTACATTGGCATTGTTTTTTTGGGTGATAGCTAACCAGGGAATAAACTAAGCCAGGCTAAGCCAGGCGAATTGCAAGCTTTAGCACACTGCCTTGCTGTACATCCATCATCCTGCTTTGTGGGATCTTGTCAGGACAGAATAGTTCATTCTCAGTGTCTGCTCTGTTCTAGAAGAAGAAATAGTTGGGTTTTAATAGAAATCAAGAAAGTGACACGTAGGAAATATTGGGTCATAAGCTGCTATTTGCATACGAAGATCTTAATTATAGGTAAGTGCAAGTTTCAAAAGTGATGTTAATTTCAATTATATGCTCCACTTGGTCTACTTAAGACCCCGTTACTTTGTTCACTCAGATCACCATCACGAGGACAAAATTAGGTTGTCCTGCATTGAAGGACTGTGCTGTCTTAGTTTTGTGTGAGGCAATGCACACGTGCAGGAGACCCACTGCCTCTTTTAGCATGGAGGGTGTAACAGTAGTGACGCTTTGTTCTGTGCTGGAAGTGAAAATACTCAACTGTGCGATAGGAACCACTTCTCAAACGGTTCTCCCCAAGTTCTTTTTACACTGAAGCAGTGGTTTCCACTAGGTGTGTGTATGCCAAGGTGTGATTTGCTCACAGCACAGGAACTGTACAAGACAGGGTGTTATTTACTGAAAGCAAAGTTTTCTTGTTGCCTATTTTTATATGCCTACTGTTAGTAAAATAGAGAAAAAAATAACTCCCTCTTTTTAATTTCCCCGGGGTTTAAATGCATAATAATACAATACGAGTGAAAATATTTAGATTAGTTTGATTGAAGGCAGAATTATTACGTTTTTCAGTCCAGAGCTGGGTTTGTACTAAACTTCAGCATACATGACCTTCCCAAATGCGTTAAATATCTGAAGGACTGAAAACAGAATTAATTGTGTCTCGAATATCTGACTACATGCATGTCAATGGCAAACAGACCTACGGCAAGTTTATTGTGAAAAAGGAAACCATTACGCCCTTCAGCCAAGGCACCCTCCACCACATGCGTTTACATGAAGTAAAGCATCCCATGAGGCTTAGGAAACATCAAGGTAATAATCTTCGTTGTGCTGGCTGATATATTATTTCTGAGTAAAACAGGAACAAGTAGTTCAGATCTCTTAGTGAATAATATGACCTCCCTTGTTTGCCAACATAATGAATTGGTAAGCCATATTTAACTTTGTGAAGTACATGGCAATGATGTAGTAAGCCCTATGTAAAAAAGAATTTTATTTTTTAAAAGTATATATTTCCTCAACATTTTCATCATCAATACAAAATAAAACAACCTTAAAAATTCATTCATAACTTTAGTGTTATTTTTCTTTACTAGTATTTTAACAAGTACAATTTTATTGTAATAAATTATGGTTTTAAGAAGATCACATTTACATTTTTAGACATAAATGATAATCTCATCTCCCAGATAAGCAGTTAAATAAATATCTTTCTTATTAATAGACCAATGATACAACCAAATGATGGGTAATTTCTATTATCTTTATAAATAGATAAGAAGTATATAGATGTGAAAGAAGCAACGATGTGGAAAATGTTAAAATAACAAATCTTATTAGAAGAAAGAATTTAGAAATAACTTGACAGGAGGGTAATGACCTCAATTAAATTTTATGTGAAATTATAATTGGCATTTTTAATAAAGGAATGCTATTGCAAATTGCTTATTTGATATAATAATATAGGACATCTTATTTCCTCTGGCTTGTATTTATATTAAGTAAAAATCTTTGAGATAATCAAGGAAGATTCATAATTTAGTGTTTTGGGAATCTGCTCAGACGATAGGTTTAAAATAGCTTTCAGTACAAAAGAGAAGAAAGTGGGAAAGTTAAATGAAAGTGATCCTTTTGTTCTTTTGACCAAAAAGATGTTGATATTCATCATGGTGTCGTTCATGTTCTTAGATGTAGTCAAGATTGTAGCATCTTCAAGATGTAGTCAAATAGAATCCTTGTTTTTTAAGACATCTCATTTGAGGCGAGAAAGTTCACTGTGTGCAAACTGTCTGAATAAATTCCTGATGAAGTTCTAAAAATGACACCATTTTCATCTTTTGTACACATACATATAAGGAAAGTATAATGTCTCTCATTATCATTCTGGTCATGTGCTAATTTCTAATCCAAAACTAATATTAGAATAGTAACTTCAAAGTAGTTCTGCAGATAATATCAAGATGTATGCTGGGGAGGAGAAGGGCTTGCCTGTGGAGTCCTCCAAAATATCACTCAGTATAAGGTTTTTAATTCTTTATATTATCATATACTTTTGTTAAAATTCAACCTAGATATAGTTAATGATACTAGAATACTGCAGATTTTCAACTCTAGGAAAAATATTGCAAAGAAAGAGAGAAGTTTTCTTAAAGCATCTCTTGTTGTTTAATGTTTCTCCTTTGTTTACCTAAAATAGTAGTAGAAGGGTTGCAGTCGCAGATGTAATAATAGAAGACATGAGATAAACTGGTGCAAGAAAAAGCAACCGAAAAAGTCAATAAGGAATATTGGCTTGGGGTGGCATAGCTAAAAATAGGCTATAGTACTTGTTAAGAAAATATCTAATAGAAATTCTAAGCAAAAAGAAGTGGTGTCTGTAGCATTTGCAAATAAGCAGCTGCTACCATTCACAATCTACCCCAATTACCTTCTGTTAATCTGGCACATCTTTAAAATGAAATATTGTGCATAATTTTTCATGGTTCAGATACTGCAGACTTTTCTTCCGGCTCACCAAGAAAAGTGACTATCACAAGTGACCTGTGTAATTGAATGTGAGTTATTTTAGAAACAGATTTCCACAGAGGGAAGGAGAACTGTGGCCATGGGGAATCCCCAGCATTTATTTTTTAAATTCTGAGCTGACACATAAATGTAAAAAGAGCTAAAGTGATATTGCTGAAAGAGAAATGGATGTTCTTTTATGGAAAGTTTATCATTTACATACTGTCATATGTGTGTAGATATGTTTGTAGATATGCTTGGGATTTACCGTAACCTAAGGACTAGATTCTGATACAGTTGTGAAGATTAAATGTTTTATGGATGAAGGGCAGAGTACTGCATCATCAAAGCACATTTTAACAGGCCACTCTGGGGAAGAGCTGCTGTAGCTACTTTGCAGATTAGGCGAGATTTGGACATTTAAGACCAAAAGCAACCTGGAAAACCTATGTCTCACCTAGCTTTGGAGATATCTAAACTGATCTTATATTCACATTTTGGACTACAGTTTTTAATTCATCTAAATTGAAGGTCCTTGCAATCCTTGAGGCTAATTATTAATTCTCATAAAACACACTTGTGATCCAATTACAGTTTGAGAGCTGCCTAACTGTAGGGTGACCTTATGCATGAAATAAAGTCCTAGAAGAATCAGTTGTAACAAGGATGAAACTTATACCAGCTGACCTTGCATCTGAGTATTCAGTTGGATCACCTTTTTTCCCAACAAATAATTATATTTAATTCCTTTACAGAAAAAATAATAACATTTTTCAAAGGTTTGATAAAGGGATTATCAAAGGGATAAAGGGATTGTGTTAGTGATCCAGAGGTCTACACCGATCCCCGCAGCCCACTGTGCTGTCCCAGGACAGTAGTTTTTTACAGTTTTACCGGAAGAGTTTTGTTCCTTCTTTTTTCAAGATTGTCCCTAGATCTCCATTTGAAGTTTTGATTTATTCAATACAGTGTTGGAGATTAAGAGTAAACTTTTTACAGACTGCGTGTTTGACGGGTGTGTCTTTGCTGTATAAAATTTGGTGGACTTGTCTGGAACAAGCGATCTGTAGGAATCAGTGTTGCTAGAGTCAAGGAGAGCTTGAAGTTGCAGAGATGAGTAGAGACACTTTGAAGGCTGTTCCTTTGCTCAGTGAAACTTTGCTCATGTTTGTGCAGACTCACTCAGAACACTAAATTACCAAGCAATAGGTATTAAGTTAATGTATTTTGTGCAGTTTATTCAAAAGTATACTTTCTTTTATGAGCAAATTTGCAAATTTTAAATACTTTACTGCAATATTTATTATATTTTTAAATTCTGAAAGTACTGTTATTCAATATAGGACTAGGCAGCTGATCACCAACAAGACATGTATTTTATCTGTGTCAGTCAATGCTTTTATACTTAATTCATAGTACTATAAAATTAATTATTACATACCATAAAATACCACAAGAGAAATAGTAGCAATATTCTAAGTTACACTCAGGGAAATTAGTTCCTCTCCTATGCCACCATTTTTGTATATTAGTGCATTATTATTAGGTTTTTAAAATATTTTCAATATTAAATTTATTATAAAATTTATCATACCTGCAATGATGCAATCATGGTCACGTTCCCATATTGGCAGAACTGAGGGATGAAGGCCTTTGGAAGGTACTGAGATGTGCTGTCACTACAGCCTACAAACAGTCTGTCAGAGCACTTCTAGCACTGAGGCTGTGGTGAATTTGTCTTTGCCAGCGAAACTACCACTTTCTACTAGCCCAGCAGGAGACTTATCAGATGTTTTTAGAGCTTAAAGCAATATATACTGCCGTAACAATTCTGACTGCCCAACAAAATCCTGACGGAGGCTACTAGAACTTGGAAGCCCTGAACCATCTAAATAACACCGAAAAACATTCCCAACGGAGAAAAGGCCAAAAATTGCAGGATGGAAATGTAAATCAAGGATCCATTTATTGTCCTACGTTCATCACCAGATTTCAACTTCCAAATTGTTGGCAGGAGGTGAGTCTGTTTATACAAGAATAGTAACATACTGCATCTCCATTTACACAAAATTAATCTGATTTCCAAGTGGCTAAACTATAAGACCACAGGCTAAGTATTGTATTATGATAGCATAATTTTATTATCTCTTAGAACAACATTGTAGCAGTGATGTTATTACACTTCTAAAACAAATATAATTATATCAGAATATATAAACCTCTCGTTCACACATACATAAAAAGCGCTAAGCTCTTGACCTGTTGTGTGGTATCTGCAGTAGACCTGATGCAGCTTGTAAACTCTGATTATATCATGTCACTGAAGGGTAGACTTTTTATTACAAGGTTGAAATTAAAAATATTGGTTCAACCAAAAGAGTGCAGAATGCTGATATAGCTGGTTTCTGATATGCCACCTCACTTCAGTGAAATTCTCTAAGAAAGAAAGATTACCATGATATACTTACTTCCCTAAAACATAATATGGAAATCACAGCCTGGGAGGCATCTTCTAAACAAAAACCTTTGAGACAATGTGCTAATGGTCAAGCCATTGAGTAGTATACAGTGCCAAGTCATTGACATGGTCCATGAAGTGTTTGGGTGAAGCCTATAGATGCTCTTCACTATTCAGTACTATATTAGGTTTTTCAGTTTCTGTTCTTTCTAATTACATGCTTAGGTATTAAGTTTGGGGCTCTTTTATTTTATTTTTTTGTTGTTGGATACTCATTATTATTTTGTTCATTTGCAAAGAAACTCTGCCAGCAGGATATACACAATTTAAAAGTATAAAGCAATTACTTATTGCCTCATATACACAATATCTAGCTAGGACTAATGAGTAAGCATCAATATGCTCACCAACCCTCATGCGAGACCTGAAGTCTGTGTTTACTCAGAATGATCTTTGAAGCTGCTGAGCTATTGTCTTGCAACTCATTCAGTTTACTTAAGGATTTCATACTTTTTTCTGTCAGTGTTTTTCTTCCTGAATCTTTGGGCAGCTGTCCCTGTCTCAACAGTCTAACCTCTGCTTGCAGTATTACTTTTCTTACCATTTGTGGCTGCTTTCTGTGGACTTTCTCGAAGTCCTTCTGCATAATTAAGCAATTTTCTCTGAGCCAAGATTTTGCAGTTGGACTGTATCAGAAAGACTTTGGATCAAACAGGAGAAACTTCTGGAGCTGAGTTAAAATTAAACTTGTAGATGAACAGGAATCTGGAGGGGGTAGAAATAGGAACACTGGCAAAAATGAGAAGCAGAGTAATACCTTATAATAAATTTAATAAAGTCATTATATGAGCTCCACCTAATCCTCAGCTGTAATTGGGAGCAGAACAAACGTAATTATTTGTGAGGCTCTTTGGATTCTTTAGTTAACACAACAATATGGAGAGGACGGGGCATATAAAGAACTTCATGTTCTTAATTCTGTAAAAGTAAATGATAATTTTAGCTGTCACAGAGGAGAAAGCCAAACTCTTTCTCTTGTGCTGCTTCAGAATTTATAAAGAGAGAACAGAAAAAGTTCGTAATGGGGAAAAACCACAAGCTCTACCTTTCATTGTTGTTTCATGATCTTCAGATTTAAGAAGTTTATCTTAGAATTTGGGCTTATGCTAAGATAAGCTAAATTACTGTTTTTTTATACTGGGGTTTGATTTTCTGTTCATTCAGTCTTTTGCAAAAAAATGTCTTGTCTTTGTCACTTTGCTTTTTATAATCTTGGAAAGTATAGATTTAAGTTATTCATCCATCACAGTCAAAAGCTGTCTTCATGAATCACCTCTTGGTGCCAATGATGATCACTTATTTTGTAGGCAACAAGAAATTTACCACTTTTTCATGGTAGACTTTTCATTAAAAAATTATCCTCTGAAAATATGGATAATTCTCAACACTTTATACAATATGTTCCTAAATATGTAGATTCCATAGACAATCCATTAATTTTTCTTGTTTCATGATTAAATTGGAAAAGGTTTTCATTTTAGAGAAATATTAACTTGAAAATAGCGAACTAGTCTCTGCTACTTTATATAAAAGATCCATACATTTAAGAGTAAGCCTACTTGTATAGCTGGTTTTAGTAAAGGTTTTGTGATTTGATTAGATTTACATGGCTCAGTTAAGAGTAACAAAGTCATGCTGAATGTCATATGAAGTCGTGTTGAAAGTAATCTCAGGTTTAGATAGGGCAGAGATGAGTGAGGAGGGCTGATTAGTTACACTGCATTATGGTGCAAAGCTATAAAAAATTCATTTATAACATTGCTGTTTATTTTCCAATAAAATCTAAAAGGTTCACATTAAGATCATCCCCCCAGCACTAGACCTTCTGCAATCAGAGAATAATAATCAGTGTTTGCTAAAGAAGCTCTCAGTCCAAACAGATTAGAAAGTGTGGGAGGGAAAAGATTATTTAAATCTCTTCTCTCATAATTATCTCTAGGATGATTGCTAAAGTATATTTCAGGTATGCAAAAAGTAGGTTTGATAAATGTAAAGGATGGTATTAACATTATTAATTTCTCACATCACATGGGAATGTATCCTTGGGCTGCTCTTTAACAACTACTCTATTTTGTCTGCAGCTCATAAGCTGTGGTCTGAGATTGGACAGTGGTTCTTAAAAAAATTTGTATTAGTGAAGCAGTCAGGATAGAAAGGAGGTATTCAAATGCACTTTATGATATTATCTGTCGTCAAAGTCTGACACAGCTGTCATTAGATCTGTTGATTGACTCCCACTGTCATATCAGTGTCTATAAATATAGTAAAAGAATTGGTAGTGCAAATTTCTGTGTTCTTACTGATGTGTGCCAGTTTTTCAAGGATCACTTAAAAGATGATTTAGTTGTTTAGTTTTCATCCTTATTCTGCCCTGTCTGTTCACTAAGGCTACTCATCTCTTTCATCTAAATTTCTGACCAACTATTAGAAAATTTATTTCTTTAGCAGGACGGGTTAGAAGTGATGACTTTTATCCTTGCCACTGAAGGATAGTACTGAACAATCCTTCATACTAAATTAGATTTCTCCTGTTCATGTTTTCTTTCACATTAAATGTGCTATATGCAAACAAACACCAAATGCCAGAAAATTTAGTTTTACAATCTGATACAGTGGCTACTTTAAAATGTCAAAATAAAAAAAACCCCACAACCAGGAAGTAAAAGTGAAAATTAAAGTTTCCCTCTGGAAGTATGAATTTATAGGCCCTTATTCAGGGCCTATGGAGAAAGTATTTTTTTATTCTGCTCAGTTGGTTCTGAAACTGGTGCAGGGCTGTCAAGAAAATGATCATATTCACGGAGTCACACATGATAGTGATTTAGTGTTTATTCCACAGCAAACTTGGGATTTCCCCACCTCCCCTGAGACAAAACAAAACACCAAAACCAAACCATTGTTCTTTGTTTTCTATAGAAACAGTGTTTAGAAAAGTTTTCACAACTTAATTGGCAGAAGATGCTGACTTACACGGAAACACACAGATATATATTTCTTTTTAAACATTGGCGTAAAACCATGGACTTGAATGAAACTGCTCACATAAAATTGTGTTCAATACTTTGATGAATGAGGAACATAGTACTATTTTTATTTCTGCTGTGCTGTAAAGCTGAGCTTAAATTTAGAAAAGAGGGAAGATAAAAGAGGATGAGAATAAGAAATCCTTTTCTGTAGCTGCTATAGAAGCAGGAAAAAAATATAGGAAATATCTTATTGCTATTGTGTTTTCTCCAACTATTACATATTACATTTTAATTTATTGGTGGAATCCAAGCTTATCTCTGCTGACATATTGAGTGAAGTATTTAAGCAGAAGTAGCATTAAGAGATCTGAAGTTTAAATGCTTTACTTGAAGATATCAAAAAGTTCAGCTGTATCTTTTTAAGTATCATTGTCTTGTTTGACTGTGGCATCTTCAAGATGCTCTGGTAAAAATTAGTATGTTCCTTAGCATTAGGTAATATCTTCAAACTTGCGATACAATCAAATATATACTCTTATTCCATATACTCTTGTTCTGAGTGAGAAAACCCCCACAATTCATAAGAAGTTGTGAAACTGGACATAATCCTAGTTCATATGGGATTTCTGTGTTTATGATCTGCACAATGTTTTACAGAAGCCTAAAATTCTGTTTCAGATGTTGTTATGGATACTTTTTGTTTGAATACTTTTTTGTTGTTTTTTAAGACAGATGAGTAAATCCCGTCTTCTCTGCTCTCATCACAGTTTTCTGCATCTTTGTGCTATAGGCAGGAATTTATATGTATTGTAGCAACTCTTAAAATAAGTGTTGCCTCTTTGGATATCCTAAAAGATCCATGAATTTTAAAATATGAACCATAAAATAGATATATATATATACACACAGATGCATGAAATTGCACTTGCATGTTTTTCATTACTGCATTCTGTGGTATTAACCAGTTCTATTGGTTTATGTACTGCCATAAAACCACTGAAATGTGAGACATGCAAAATACAGGTTTAAAATTAAAAAGAACAATGCTTTCAGTTAAATCTGGGTTTAGACCTGGAGACCCATCAATAACCTGCAATAAAATTAAATTATGCACACATCTGTATACACAACATATATTTGAATCAATTTCTAGATGAGACAAAAAGGATAGAATGTATCAATCTGGTCTTCAACAAAGCATTTAATGTAGTGATGCCTTACTGAATACAATGAAAGAGTCTGCTGATAGAAAATTAGTAAACATAGAAGTTAGAGTAACTGCAATGTGAAGAAAATTTTGAGCAAAAGAAAGGGTGAGACAAGACTCCAGACTTTTATCTTGCACTGAAGAGAAGTTAACCAGCAGAGCTTCTGAAGACTTGGGTCGTTGATCAATATTTTCATGGAGGAGGACACAAACGGTAGAAGCAAGCTAGCAATGTTTTGTGATCCCTCAAGGTTTGAGAATCTTCCTAGATAAGGAGCAGGGTTAAAAAGGTATACAGGGAGAACGGAATGATCTGAAGAGTTGAATTAATGCATGTGAGAACACAGTTAGTAGTGCAGAGAGCACCCTCATTTATCTAGGGACTGAAAGGAAGCATTTCTGCTGTTAAATGGGTTTTCAGCAGATACAGACAACAAAGAAGAGAAAGATGTGTATGTTAAGCATGGTCAAGCCATCACTCCATTGTTAGGTATGAAAAAATAACAGCAGGCAAAATACTCCTAGGAGTACTAACAGACAAACGGACAAACAATCAGTGTGCCTTAGAACACTTGGTCTGGACTAGAAGTTTTGGTTATAATAGATGTGAAGGTCTGAACCAGTTCTTCAGCAGAAGAGATGGAAATATAGACGTCTAGTTATACCTAAGGTACAATTTGGTATTGGGATTGCCTGAGGAGAGGCCTTCTAGCCTTTTTTTTTTCTTCTTTTTTTCCCCTCTTACTCAACAGTAACTCCTTGTTGCAAATATGTTTTTTTTCTCAGCTGCAGTTAGAGGACTGCTGTCAGTGTCTGACACCTTCACCTCTGAACACCCCAGTTCTCAGTCAAAAACTCACTAAAAGTAATTCTGAGTCGGTGTGTAAAAAATATTCTGATAAAGGTTCAAGTAAGTAGAAGTTACAGCTCGGTTACAAGCTGCAGGGAGGCTGGGAGACAGATTTACAATTGCAGCAAATGGACCTTGTGGATATTTGCAACAAGTAAATTCCAAGTGAACTGGAAACTTGGTGCTGGAAGCAATGGAGAGTACAGTGAGTGGATAGGCACAGCTCTTGGGCAACAACAATTTAGAGTGAAAGAGGAGACATTCATGTTCATGTGAAGTAAAGAGGATTTAGAAGCTAAAATACGGCAATGCAGGCATGCTGCTTCCAGGCTGATGGCACACTGCACTGACTAACTGGGCCAGCGAATACTGAAGGAGCTGTGCCACACTCGAGTGGTGCATTCACTTTTTGTAAAAAAACAAAAAAAAAGAAACACTACGCTATGATGCCAGCTTCTATCACCTTCTCGTTGCATTTTCAAGCCAGCACTTTCATGTTTTCTCGCATGGGAGAACTTTCCTATAAATATCCACACTACTTTTTACTTGACTATAATTAGACTGCTGATGCCTTGAAAGTACTGACTAACATCATGTATATTAATAGTTTGTTATTGTTCCCTTACACTTCACAGTCTTCCTTTACACTCTTCCTTGCCTCCTCATATAAAAATAATAATAAAACCAATTCAAGCCAGGTATTTTTTTCTCTCTGTTGGTCTACA
>Ga0181612_148130_pt1 | contig 21633 bp, 8 predicted proteins | sample HoacroProtozoa21_FD_119630 | JGI IMG/M metagenome (GOLD analysis project Ga0181612, IMG submission 119630) | Hoatzin crop microbial communities from Cojedes, Venezuel. Combined Assembly of Gp0051906, Gp0051904, Gp0051908
AATTACTGCGCTGCAAAGCAAGAGTAAGACTCTTCACCTCTTTCAAGGAGGTCAGATGGGATTTTAAAATTTAGGAGATGGTGCAAGGCCAGAGGCTCAAGGGCAGAGCTGGGTGAGCTGCCATCTTTCCTGAGGTGACATGGCCCCTTTCCTGGGGCTGCTGTAGTGCCCAGACAAGGAGAGAGCACTGCTACTGCTTACTGTAGTGCAAGCCTCCCTGTCTGACCAGGTGCTGCCAGTGACTCATCATAGGTCAGCCTGGTTGTTTCTAGAGAGATGTGATAGCACAAGAAGGCCTATACCATGTACATTTGTGGTTATTAACTGCATGGTTTTGGAGCTTAGGAGATGTGTTTTGAAAATTTTGGGAGTATGCTGTAATGATCATGGAGTAGCGTGTGTATATGTTTGTATGTGGTTTCAGTAACAAGCTTGCTATTATCTATATCAGTCTGCAGGTCCTATATGGCTGTGGTACCTTACCCCTTCTCTGCCTGGTAGAAAAGTCTTTAACTACCTCATTCTACTCTCTACTTGTCTGTTAAAGGAATAAATTGTGGGAATAAAAAATGGGCAGTGCTTTATCAGAAACTAAGGAGCTTCTCCATCTCAGGTTGAGGTGTGTCTTGCTGAGGTGCAGAGGTTATGCTGTCTGTTCTTCTTTTAATGATAAACAAAGGCATGACTTATTGATCTGTCTCTAAATGCTGGCTTGCTTCCTTTTTTTCGTAAGTAGAGGTAATATGTGAGTCATCGGCTTTTCTACCGTTCTAGCCAAGTGACAACTTGTTACAGAGGGAGCTGGCAGTGACCTCTCTGAAAAGACTTCCTAACACCTCTCGTTAGAAGGGTTTGTTGCAATATTTGGAGAAGTTCAACACCTCCAGTGTGTGTATCTCCAGCCTTTGGAAGTCAGCAGAGGAAAGCCCTAAGACTGTGTTAATGCTGTTTCTTTGTCGTCTTAAATTCTGTTCCATCCTAGCTCAGATGTATGATGGTGATACAGTTATTTTCCTTTCTGTTGCTTCCTTTTGTACAATAAAAATGCTGGCATCAGACTTAACTTGTAGTTTGAGTAGTAAAAGCTAGAAGTCAATTTTTGTGGCAGAGCCTCAGAGGCTGCTTCTCGGGGAACAAATACTCGGGGGAAGTGGCCAGTGACAGGACAGGGATTGACTTATGCTGGACTTGCCTCCTGACTCTGTGTGGATCAGTCCTCAGGGAAGTTATTTCAGAGCTTTTGAATGCTAACTATACTCTGTAGCCACCATCTGAAAAATGATATCTATTGCTCTAGAGTCTGATCTCACTAAGGCAAGTCCCCTTGGCAGACTAACTTGGTCCTCATACCCGTGGAGACAAGCCAGATGTTCTTTGCTGTCTTAAGACGACAAATTCGGTCACCTTGCCCCTGTGGCTACTTAAATCATTGCTTTTATTTTTTCTGTCTAGCATAAGAGCTTTCTTCTGCTGCCAGCAACTATATTTAGTCTCGCAGAAGCATGGTAAATATGCAACGTGATAGACATTTTTTTGTAATCAACTACCTTTTGTTGCATGATACCCCAGTGCACTGAGGAGACATGCAAGAAGGCAGGGTAAAGATTGCACAAGTTTCCCTGAGTCTGAATTCCCTGGCTTGAGCGAGCGTCATATTGCCTTGTAAATAACACTCTAATAACACAATTTTTGACTTTGAGTTTGCATATAGGGTTCCATTTTCTGTCCCTGTGCTTTCTAAATAAATAAGGTTTTTACATGGATCTCCTTTAAATGCTCACACTTTCTCATTAGTGTTTTGCTTAGGCAATGTTCTCTCAAACTGTTACCCTACTGTTTGCAAGGGAGCACTGTAGGATGCTATCATCAGGCTTGCATAATCCACTCTGTGCTTGGCATTATTTATTGCAGAACAGGGCATACTGTGTCTAGTGTTTCTTAGGTAGTAAGTATGTGAACTTTGTCAATCAGAGTAGGATCTGCTCATCTTTGGCCTTGTTCTCTGCCTTTCATATAGATTTTATGGCGGTGTGAGTTCATTAATTATACCAAACTTCATACCAGCTTAAAAAAACCAAACATCCAACAAACTAACTTGTCTGGCAGTCATCTGGATCGTGTCCTACAGAAGAGTGATTAGGTTTGTAATATTTTCTGAGTTTATAAGAATAGGGTAGAAATGATTAAAATGAAAATGTATCAATAATGCATAAATCAGTGATAAGTGAAATAAAGTTACCAGCAAGAAAATTAATCTTGAGCACTGCTTTCAACAGGATGATTATTTTAAAAAATGTCTGTAAAAGCTCACAGTTGTAAAGCATAGTGAAAAGCTTCCAGAGAGCAGTGCTTTTCAGCCTTTGAAATCCATGCTCTGCTTCAGTCTGCTGCAAATCCTTTGTGTTCTTGGCCATGCTGCGAGTCACATGCGTGTACCCAAGGTCCTCGCACCTTGCTTGCATAAAGGCGCACCTAGGAGCTGGGGGAGATGACAGCTTTCAAGCTGAGAGCAAGAAACGCTTTGTTCTCAATACAAATAGTTAGAGTAGCCTGATACATACTTTGATTTACTTCCTTATGTTTAGTCACAATATACAGTTTTAAGCACACTATATTACCAAAAAGTCAACTTAGTGGCAATAAGAAATGGGGTTTATAGACTGATCCTGATTTTCCTACCTGTGTAGTGCTGCTGCTGGCTTAGTGTGTGGTAAATGTGAACTGAACTGAGTTGTCAACGTGTATTAAGTATAAATCTTCATGTGATAGCTAAGCATGAAGGCTAAACAAGGTGTTATAGGTCATTCTTTGGTCATCTGATATTACACATTTTCTTCACTACTTTAGTGTTGTTATTGTGGTGATAACGGAGTTGGTAAGGGGGGAAAAATGCATGCTAAAATGGAGCTTCTGCTTCACTCTAATTAAAATCTTCTTTATTAAATGCTCTTTTCAGTTTGCTGAAATCCCTGTGGTTTGGTTTGCTGATATAAGACAGATCACACGGGCACATGATGAAGTTTGATCTGGGTTTGTGTCGGCTTTTGTGGTGCTCCTGTGAGATAGTGTCATTGCAGAGAACAAACATCAGAATCAAATGGTTGTCACTGAAAAATTTGCCCCATTTTATCTGCACGTTTTTACCCAAAATGCAAATTTGAACCACAGCTTTGCTTATCCTTCCTAATTTATCTCTGTTCCTAAGCAGTTACAGCAGCTCACGTGTGGCTCCTACAGCTCCTTCAGCAATAACTTGGGGAATATTTATAGGCCAGCAGCTACATCCTGTCGCTATTAAAGGATTTCTTTTGAATTTTTATTTTGGGGAAATATGAAATGTAATTAAAGCAGACTGTTCGGAAGGAGGTGTAGCTATTTATGGATTATTAGACATTCACTTTGGGTGAGGGCTAAGGAGACAGGCACATTTTTCCCCCTGATTGTCTGTCACCATCTGATTTTAGATGAATTGTTGTTGTCTCCCAAAGATGAATTCTCAAGTTCTGCCGATGGCACGTGTGCATGGGGGTGTGTGCTGGCCGAGGCATGAAAAGCTGTAAAGGCCTCTCAGTCGCAGGTACTCATTCTGTGCTCAGCTGGCCACACATACAAAGCCATGCAATGAGGAGGCGGATACTGAGGGGCTACTGGCTACCCACTAACAAGGTGCCCAAGTGCAGGTAATGAAAGGAGAACATGGGTGGAAATGGGCACTCTTCTGTGGAGAAAAACACTTGTTCTGTAAAGTTCCTTGTAGCAAAGAGCGTGAACAGGGAGATCAACCAATGTGCTCAGTGTGCCCATGCCTTTGCATCCCTCCCTCTGAATACAGGAGTTGCACCTAGGAAGATCAGCCTGTGTACACAAGAGGAGGTGGCTTGTAAAAACCCTTTGTTATGACAAACAGTATTTGGATTCTTACTACTTTGTTCACAATTTGTATTATATTCTTCACGGAGGAAAGCATCAGGCAGGGGAAGGAGTGGAAAGACAAACCTGGAGCGAGAAGTCTTGAGGATCGTACTGAAGAGTATGGACTAGTCAGGCAGGCTTTGGGGGATATTGCATGCATGTTTTGCTGCAGCTTAGTCACCAGGTTGCCTGCTGCGTCCCTCCAGGTCTGTTTTCAGTTAAGGGGAGATTGGGTTGAGGTTTCTTGAAAGATTAAAGTTGAAGTGATGTTGTCTTTGATGTAGATACTACTTCTAGTTTAATTGTCTGCATTTAAGTAGCCCAGGTTTTATTGCAAGGCCAGATTTTTTGAGATTTGTGTCACAGGTTAGAGGTTGTAAAACTTGGTTGTGTAGAAGTTGGACTTCTCCACATCTCTCATTTTTTTTATGTGTGTGCTTATTCTCCAAAATGAAATTATACAAAGAGCTTGAATCTTCGGTTTCTCTCATCTGAATTACTGGTATCCAACTGCTGTAGAAACACTGAAGGAAAGGAGAGGAGTTTGTACTGCGGTCTCTTGTTTCATTGCTGCTTCACAGTTGGCCTCTCTGCTCTGGGTACAGCTGAATTTCATAACACAAGCTTAAAGCAAAGGCCAATGTTATGGTCCACAAACAAAATAAGAAGCAGACTGTGGAATTTGTTTGCAGGAATTTTAAAGAGTCAGTGAATAAGACTTGGGGAAAAAATTGTTTCCCCTCCTTTCTGTTTGCAAATGCTTTTGCTGAATTCCTGCAGAGCACTTACATATGTTGTAGCTTGTGACCCTGTGACACAAAAGACTTTGATTCCCTCTAGAGGAAGTGGTCTGGTTAGGAGGTGGACCAAGCATAGATGAAAACACAGTAATTCCCAGAGAGTTTGACTCCAGCTGTTGCTTTGTTAAAAGCTACTTTTCTGGCATTATTAATGTATCAAAGCAAGACAAAGAGAAATCCAGGACATTCAAATGTGACCAAGTTATACTTTCAGTTGAAAAACTATTTTCTTAAATGTGAAATATTTGAACTTTCAAAATATATTTTTCATTGTAATTTCTTTTTCCTATAGGAGACAAGCTTATTTCCCAATTCAGCCTGACAAGCTGAAGGGTAGAACATGCTTTCTGGGTCAAATTAAACCTTCCCTGAAATCTCTGACAATTTTTTTTGATAACCACAGAATTCATCTCCTAAAAAACACCCATTGTTCTTTCAGGCTTAAACACTGGTGTTTAGGAAAGCAGTATTTGGGTCTGTTACGGAAGTATGGTCTTTATAAAAAGAGTCATTTTTATCTGGGCTGGGCTAAGTAGTTTTGCAGGGCAGAGGTGTGTGCTCTCACCCTCTGTATAATCCATCTGCTCCCAGGATGGAGCAGTGTCTCTCCTTTTGTTCTGTGAAATTGCTGGGTTTCTAAGCAAAAGAGGAGTCTCCTAGGTTTATTTAAAGTTCAACACTCTGTCCTAAACATCCCTTCCTGAACTTTTAAGCTATAAAAATAGAGATCAAAGCAAAACAGGAGCAAATCTGAAGTGGAAGAAACACTTTAGGGTCCTTTTGTTTAAGCAGATGTTGGACGAAGTCAATGCTTGATGCTCTATGCTTGTGATAGTCCTGTACATTGCCTGTGACCTGCTGGAGCAGTGAGGGAACCCTTAGCGTGTGACAAAACCTGTTATGTATGATTACATCTGCTCCTTGCTTCACAATAAACCTTCTCCACATCATGTGATGGAGTGCGAAGAGATTCAAGTTATAACTGAAGCCACTGACAGTTTTGTGCTGATGTGACTCCTCATGTTTCCATGGTTTGCAGCAGAACTAGGTCCCACCAGATGTCAGATGTCTGACCTTCCAAACTGTTCCCTGCCCTTCAGACACTCTAGCAGAGTGCACTTTCTTGGTAGCTATTCTTTTAAGCAAAATGAAGTTTCAGAAGGAATCTTTATCACGCTAAAATAGGAATATGTACTTTAAAAATTTGGGACAGGGAGTTGTAGATCAAACTTCTTAGAAACTCAAATGCAATGCAAAGAGAGAGAAAAACAAACATTTTTTTTTCCATTGGGTATTTTCAGAATACTTCTATTCCTATCAGTTTTGCCAGCAATACAAGCAAGCGGGTCTTCAGCCACCATGACAGGAGGCAAGTGATTCATGTTGCTGTGTTGCCACCTAATGGCGAGGTAGATAAGAAGGAATTTGAACAGAAACGGCCAGCTGAGCACCAGTCTCCTGTGACTGGGTCATAAATATTATAGTAGTGGCTTCTGATAGGACTGAACGTGAACTATGGGAGAGGTGAATGTCTGGGAAGCACCTCTTGGCCTTTCAAAGGCAATACCATAGGGAATGAAATGGTCACAACTGATCATTCACTTCAATGTTTTAGTTTGAACTCTTCAGTCTTCCTAGTTTTGAATTTTGTGCAAAACAGCTGATTTTGCAACAGCTACCTTGAGGGATCGATATATCTTTCCTATATAAAGGTATGGCCAGGGTACCCCCAAATTTGTGTTTTCAATGAAAGTGCAGCCACAGAAGTTTGGGATAATAGTTAAAATCTTTCTAATGCTGTATAGAAATAAAAATATTTTTTTAAAGCATAAACTGCCCATATATTTTAAATATGTATGGATGAAAGGGGCTTTTGTCTTCTGTACTAAATCAAATGTATTTTGGATTTAAAGAGCAAGGATCAAACATTCAGTGTCATCTACTACTGAAAGTATATCCTGACGTGTCTACAACTTGCAAGCACACACTTTAGAGGTACTGGCAAATTATGTAAATGAACAGAGCCCTTTTGGCTATTTTTACGCTTGTTTAAGTATTTGTTGTGAGTGTGTAAACCTGTTGGATACTTCTGCTAATGACCATTTAGAAGTACTCAGAGGTTTAAGTAGTAGGATTAGCATTACCAACCACCAAAATAACAAATGCTAACATTCATCCTGAGAAGTTGTATGCTTAAAAAATTCTGAGGTTTCTTTGTCTCTGCTGTTAATTATTTTTCCATTAGTGGGTGAAGCTGCTCCTCCCGGGGCTGAAAAGACTAGTCTGGACCCTCAGGCATGGTGCTCTGGCCACTTAGTAGAGGAAACTACACTTTCTCTTCTCTTTCCTGTTATGGTGGGCAAGAAGGGTCCAAAAAGAGAGGGTGGAGGACAGCTGCTGTTTGTTCACGTAATAGGGCTAAAGTTTCCATAAAAGAGTTGTCAATGTGCTATCTGTATCACTGTCTTTTGGAGAATCTGGACTTTTTCACAACAAAAATGACAGTGGGAGAAACCCAAGTGTGCATCAGAGAGATCTCTTCCCCTTGCTGAAAAACCATCAGCACACCAGTTTTCTGTGGCTTGACACAGGGGTAATAATGTATTTTGCCATCAATATATGATTTCTTCTGTCTTAAATACTCTTATTTTAAGGTGGTATTGTGACATATTTTTCTCCTGTAATTATAAACTTTACATAGTCCAGTTCAGAGGATTTAATCATGATTTTGAGGGCAGCTAAGAAAGTGTTTCCTTCCACCTTCAATGGAATTGTACTACTTGAAGTATACTCTGGTGAGTTCTAGGCTATTTGTTTTGATGTTTATAACAAGATACTGTGTATTACCACTTCCCGCATGGAAAATATTTATATGCAAAAATATAATTGGAAATAGAAACTTCTTTTCTGAGAGTGAAAGGCTGTGCACAACCTCATATTTAAGAAACTCTTTCTATATTTCTTTTTCTGAGTCAAAGACTGTATTTGAAGGTGACACTATGCTCACTGCAAGGCAGATAAGTAACATCCAGGGATGTAATTCTAGAGCATTGCATTATTCAGGTTTTTCTCCAGACATTTCAAATTTTGTTTGTTACACATGGATCATGATTTATACATTAAAACCCTGTTTTCTTGCAGTTGCTTATCAGACTTGGCAGATGCTACTGCACAGAAGAACATAGTTCTATTTTGTCATACAGATACACCACTGTATAGAATTGTATTTATTTTCTGTCTGCAGTGCATTTATTGTCATCGATGAAAGATTGTTACCATAAGGTAAATACTACATTTACAGGAAGGCTAAAGGCGCAGTTAGATTTTATTAAGGGAAGCCTACTTGGCTACCTGCTGTGCAGTAGAGGATTTTTGATGGATAACCTGCAGGCAGCAATCCTGCTTTAAAATAGGCTTTTTCTTAATTACGTACATAGTAAGAGGGATCTCATTCCCAAACAAATGGCTTATCGTGGTATGCAAACTGAAGGGGAGAAGTTCACATGTTTTGGCAGGATCCAGATGCAGGTTGCAAATTCCATTTTAAAATAAGAAGTTTGGTATTTTAAATATAGGGATATATTTTTCTTAGAAGAAAAGGAGCATACCAACAGAAAAGATATGGGTGGGAAGGTTGTTTGTTTTTTTTTTTCCTGAGGATGAAAAAGCAAAATGAACATATTTTTTTTCACCTCCCACTGTGCCCTACCTTTTTAACAAAGGAAACCTATAGAGGATACTGCTAAGGAACAGAAATAAGACAGCTTTGTTGCACTGAGAGCTATTTTGACAGCCCTGCTGCTGTTTTGAATATGGTTGGAGAATGACAAGACAGGAAGATTTTGACAAAGTGCCCATTCACAATCCCCAAATTTGCTGGTACTGCTGTTGAATCTTACTAATTTTAACTAGTGTTGGAAAGGGAGTATTTCGATGTTTTCTTTAGGCAGATTGCGCACCTCTGCTGTAAATGAAATAGATGAGCCTGCTCACAGGTGGCTGGTGGTCTCTGAGCTCATGATCGGCAAGAAATTTTGAGGATGTGGGGTTTGGAGCTAGAAAGGTGGTGGTCTGGGAAATCAGTGCCTTACCATTCACACTAGCAGCCACATGGACTTTCTTACACTGTGAAAGGTGAAAACTCTGTGCAGGGAGGGACAGCAGTTACTGTCACGAGTGAAAAATGATCCATGGAAATGCGCATACATAAATCCACTCTGGGGAGTGGAACCTATTATCATGTCTGAAAAGCTAAAAGCCCTGAGCACTTGAGTGAAAAGAAGTGCTCGCTGGTAACTGTTGCGCAAGAGTATATATACTTTTCGAAAACTCTTGAAAACATGGTCTTGACAGGCCACCCATACCTGTTTCTGTAACCTCTAATTTAGCCTCACTGAGATCTCTGTGGAAACAGATGTGTAAAAGTGAGGCCGATTAATTTTGTATTCTACTGAAAAACATATTGATGCTAATTCTGGTTCAGTAATTGTTGTGCCCACAGCATGCATGTTTGTGTCAACAGAAGCCTCTACAATTTTTTAAATGTTTTTTTCCGTGATCTCCGTAAACGAAGAAAATTGTTCACAGCCTGCAACAGACCCACTGCCAGGGGCATGCCTGAGCATCAAGACCCCAGTGCGCTTGCAGCTCCCTCCCAGAGAAGGATGAGTTGCCTGGGGAGGGGCTGCTGGAAAACCTAGTTGGGTGGAAAGGGTTGTGGGACAATAGAGGGGCTGGTGGAGGTGCCCTCTTTGGGTAATGTCACTGTGTTGACCAGAGACTCCCAACCCAGGGTATCAAACCAGAGCATGTGTACTGGGCAGGAGTGGCCATTTCTGCCCACGTAAGGAAACTGCTGCTTCTTTGTACAGGTATGGAGCATTTTCTGTAGAGTGAATAGTGCTGTGTAGTTTTAAAATTTCTACTGCTGCTCTCAGTGACAGCAGGAGACGAGTTACCCAGGAGATGAGGTGGAGACAATTATTGGAATTCGGGACTTTTTTCAAAAAACATGGGAAGTGTGGGGTAAAAGCGCGTCTGAAATGAAAATAATTTTGCAACTTTCCATTTTTATTTCTTAAATATGTACTGAAGGCTTGATACACAGTTGTATTGTAGATAAAAATATCCATTAGAGGGGTTTGTGGCAATTGGCTTATTTTTTCTTTTTTATTTTATTTCTGTTTTTTTGTTTTATTATTTCTGTTTCACATGACGTATGCAGGGTAATATGCTCTGTTTAATGAAATGTTGGTGATTTCCCGCTGTGGAAAAGACTGGCTTATCTGAGGCTGTCACACTTGCCTGATATTAATTGATTAAATATTCATTTGCTAATTTTGAATCCTGTGGTTTTGCGAGCACAATGAACAGCCTGCAGAGGTCACAGCCATTGCTACTAGAGCAGGAACATCAAGTGGAGAAGGGCAGATGGCTGCTTGGAGGCGGAAAGACAGAAATGTCCATCCTGTGAATTTGCCCACCACACGTCTTTCGCGGTATTCTATGGTGTGTCCTGCTCTCTGAGCTAGTGTTTCTGCTGTGGTTCTGTCCAGCTATGGCTGCCTTGCTGTGCAATCTCCCTTCAGGCTGTGTTACAGTATCCCCCCGAGAGACCCAGGCCTGTTCTTTCCAGCTCCCACCTGCCTCCCAATTACAGACCCAGGGGTCTTCCTTGCCCTCAGTGGTGCAGGACCTTACCATCTCTCCTGTCCCTAAGCATCTACCCACAGGCTGTCCAGGGTTTGGCTGGACACCATGCTCTGATACCAGTTAATTCCTTGTAATGAACTACAATGTACACCTTTAGGAATGAGACCTGCATGAATAACTGGTAGCTTTGACAGAGAAATGGGAAAACATTTGTGATTAGATTTCAGCTACATAGGAAAAGGAGTATTTTCTTCTCTTTATTCAGCCAGATTCCTCTTTAAACCATATTAAAATGCATCAGAAGTGCCAGCCGTTATAAAACTCAGAGATACCTAGCAAATGAGGTAAGTAAAATTAGCGGCAATTGTGCTCAGACTACGTTCTACTGAGGAATATTAGCAAGATGGCTCCCTGGAGACAGCCTGGCTTTTACGGGAAGCATTGAGACAGTTGTAGTGAGCTGATGAGGTCTCAAGACTTAGTTATGAGACATCATATTTTATTTTAAAACTTACGTTATCAGAATTTCAATATTTTGTGTGCCACTTCAGGTATTGTCTTAAGGCTGTACTCCTGTTGCTGATTTTCACTCAGCCCTGCTTGAAAAGTGAGTCTGAATTTTAACAGGCATATTGTACCTGAAGCATTGTTCTCCATTTGACATTTGGAAGGAACGTTGTTTAAATGATGGAATCAAAACAAAAATCTTTGTCCAAATAGGTCTCAGAAATTAATGAAGCAAGGTGCAAAGTAAGCAATACATTGAAACAAAGGAATATATCTGAGAGTTACAAAGGTATATCTGAGAGTTCTGAAGGTGTAGTTAAAATTTGTAAATGGAAGCAGCTTCAGAGTCTTTCTGCTGCTTCATTTGTATGAATGTCTATACCACTTGGAGAAGGGTTAGTGGATTTTTATTTTTGAGTGTTACTTAAAATACACAAATAAGATTTTAAAAAATCACATACTAAGAAATAATTTGTGCCTACCTGTTTTTTCAGTTTCTTGAAAGAAAAGATGTTATTTTTAAGACAGACACTTATTGGTAGGTACCAATATGCCAAGATCAGCCTGGGGAAGCTGAGTTCTCCTCTAGGTGCCTAAAAATTGCTGAAGGGGACCTCAGGGAAATTAGGGGTGGTATGGGGATTGGTGGGGTAATGGTGAGTAGGGACAGCTGTGAGGACATTGCTCCTGGACCTGGCCAGCAGCTTGCTGGCTGCCCGGAGTCTGGCTTTGTGTGCCTGTTGTCCCTGGGCAGTCGAGGTACAGGCTTTCCAGATGCTTGTATAGGGGAGTGGTTTTTGGCAGGGAATGAGTTAAATGTCTGAAAAGAAAATTATGCATCTGTGTCTCTTTCCTCATCTCCTTTTGCATAGCCACCAATTTCTGTGAAACTGCTAGAATTGTGATACTCTCAAAGAGCAAATGAAGCTCAAATTGGACAATGTATTGGAAAGCTGCTGGGAGGACAGATAAGTGGACAAGTGCACATGTGTAGTATGGTTGCCCATGACTTGTTTCTTTGGGGAAACTGGACAGAAGAATCTGCTTTGGACAGAAGCTTTCACATAAAGTGTGCTTACGTCTGCTCATCGTGTATGTATGAAACTTCATTTAGCATTAACAAACATCAAAGGGGAGACTAGTTTCCCCTAATCCTAGTTATGGGACACAACTAATTTACAGTTTTTTTAGAAAGAAAACATTTATGACAATTTCCGGTTTATAAAAGTAGGAAAATAAAAAATGTGAATGATGTCATGGAGTTCATAACTAGTATTTGTACTCAGCATTGTCTGAGAGTTGTTTTCACCAGCTATCAGGTCTAGTTATCTCTTAAAGTAATAAAATAAGTTGTTTTGTATGTACATACACTGTTGTACACAGTATTCAGCTGTGGTGGACTAGTCAAGTGTGAGACTGGCTCTGAGAAATTTTTTGGCTTTGTAAGTCTGTGGCTAAGGTCAAGAGAAACAGCAATGTGCGAGTGACTGGGTTTTCTGAGCTTGCGAGCGTACAGATAGTGCTTCAGTTGACTCTTGACTGCTCATTATACATAGTTCATGAAGGAATCCTCTGTTTGAAAAATACTGCCAAAATACGACTATAATGTGATTTCCGCTTCTGTATTTCTTACAAGGTGCAATTAAGTAATAGTGAAAAACAATCTTGCCTTGAAAGCATGGAGACAAAAAATTAGGATAGTTGCTGTCTTCGAATAACAGGCCACTTGTGAACAGTACTGCAGTTCCTGTAATAGACCAATTGGTCCATGTTGGCACTGTTGGAACCAGAGAGTTTATAGTAGTTACTAGCTGGATGGCTGGTTTCAACAGACTAGAACCCATAAGTGTTAGATAACCTCTACTAAATGATAGATTGGTGTAAAGCCTCACTAATCAATCTCCTACTGATCCTGCCTCCAGGATCAATGCTGTCATGAGAAAATTGAAGAGGCTGCTGTTACTTGTACAGCAGAATTAACCATCTTAAAGAAATATTTTTCACTGCTTCTGAAATGCAGAATATTTTAATCGGAATTCTTATAGACATTTTCAACACTCAAATAACTTCTGTGACCTTCCACCTAATAAGGTAAATGGTGCTGATCACAGCCTTCATGCCATGCTGTTATGTCTTCACTGTTTGTCTCTCATTCCTTCAGGTTATCTAGATTTATTAAACTAGTTGGAAATTATGTAATTCAATATTAATAGTGTGAATCTTGACAGAAGAAAAGGAGAAAGCCAAGTCTAAATGGATTTTTACCAAGTTCCCATGCTCTCTGATGACTTTACAGAATTTTTATATTGATTATATGCTAAATTGATATCTTTCTTGCAGACATTCCTGTAAACTTTTTCAATATACCTAATCCATCCATACACATCCACTTATTCTAATAAGGGCCTTCTTTCCCCATGCAGCCGGATATGCTGTCAGCAAAGTCCTGCTGGAGGGATGAGTGGATTTTCAGGACTGATGTGTTTGTCAAAAGAACCTGACTTGGAAGCAATAATTCTTGGGTCAAAAGCCTCAAAATGTATAGTTGCTTTGATATAATTTTGTACTGGATGAAATTAGTACAAAATGTTTAGTGCCAGTGAAAACTGAAGGTATCTGAATTTGCTATGTACTTATGGTCTTATGGGGCTAAGTACTTACAATGCCCTTTTACCCCTGTGTGTGTATAATCACCTATATTAGTATTTTCACGTATAATTTGTAAGTATCTTATGCCACAGGAAAAACAAACTTTGAAAAACACAGTCATTAATTCTAGAATATCCTATTTAAAAGCCCTAAATTAACAGAGTAATTTCTTGACAAGTAATGTTCAGTTATGTGCTCTTGGCTTGGGCAATAATGCTCCAGCCAGCTTTTTATTCATTGTCGACTGCAAAACACAATCTACAGTGCTCTTCACCATGAGACCTTTGCTGATGACAGGAGTTTGTTTCAACTTAAGGGACAACATTATCCAATTGTTATAAAAATATACCCTTATAAAGATTATAAGTAAATGAGATTCTTTTATTTGTTCCTAATTTAAAAATATCTGAAAAAAATAGAAAGTTTCTGTGTATTGCTGAGTGTGGCTTCTGTTATAATTGGGAAATTCATTCCTTTGAATGGACAAGTGCATTTTCTGTTTTTTAAGCTCTATTGTGCGAGTAGCAAATTGCACATTAGCTGTATCCAAAATGTTTGCATTGGAGGAGGAAGATGGTACCTTTCCTTGGTTCACAATTAAACAAATTTTCCTAACACTTCTGTTGTTTGGATGAAATCATGCTAATTCAATAATGATACAGAAAAAAATAAATATATGCTATATTACCTATCTGGTCTCCCATTCCTCCTTTTGAAAATGGAGAAACATTCCTTAAGGAAAAGAATCTTCTGCAAACATTTGTTTGCAATCCTTACCTAGGATGCAGAGACCTGTAGTCTTGTTGCCTAGTAAATACGTCATTGCCACTTCAGATTTTTCTGGTGTGGTGAACAGATCGAAGAGGAGAGGTGACACAGCCAAGTCAATAATGTTGCAATGTGCAAGTTATGTATGTATGTAACTGTGAAATCAATGACATATCACATAGCTTCCAGATTCAAGATTTATTTTTTTCTTTATTTCATTACAGGTGTTAATTTAAGAAGATTTTGTGAGCTTGCTTGAGGTTTCTGGAAAGAGCCTTGGTTTAACAGGTCAGTTCGCTTACTGTTTTGACATAAGCTGTGAAATGAAATTCTCGGCCTTTTTCCTTTTTCTGGTATCCTTGTCAACTCGGAAAGCATGGGTATGTAGAGCAAATTGTGATTGAAGCTAGACTAGTGATGTTCTATCTTAAGGATATAGTAACACTAGCTTTTTCCTCCTCTCCTACTTTCTTCAAAAACTAAAAGGGATTGTAAAAATGCTGATTGGCCTGAAATACAATGTTGAGGACGTATTCATTTTTAGGTATGGAGACCCATCTTTGTCTTTTAATTACCTTTAAAAATGTGAAAAATCTTCTTTCTACTTTGATTCCATTTCCTCTCTGCCAGTGCTGTCACAGGTGGTTTTGTATGCACTTGTGCAACAATCTCACATCGTGTTATTAGCAATATCTACAAGCTATTTGAGATTCACAGTGTAACATATTTGTTTATTAGTTCAGCAAATATACGTTAATGAATTTTACATCATTACGTGGAAAGTATGTCTCCATTAGTTACTGATTTAACTAGAAATTAATCTGGCAGGTCCTCCAGAGTAAAGCCAATGTCTTGCAGTGATAGGAGCTCTACGTTTTTGTTTCGAATAATAAATATCTAAAAAGGCTTCTTGAGCTAATAAGATTGTGTATGGGTTTCTTCTAGTCAATGCAAGTGTAAGACATGCTGTCAGTAATTAGTATGTACTGCCAGACTTTGATTATACTGGCTCTTTGACCCATTTTTAACAGAAAATGGGGCAGTCCTTTGGATTGCCTTTCCCTGTCCCTGGACACCCTGCTGTGTTATGGTCTTCATATTTGAGACTATAACATTCAACTGCAGTGTCAAACTGCTGAATATTCCTTAGGGGTTTTCAATAAAACAGATGTCTGCCCACTCTGAAGTTCACAGTGGTTTCTGACAACAGTTGCACAGTAAATTATTTTTTCCACTTTGTTTATTAAAGTTTACTTTAGTTAAGAGCACCTTCTGGAGCATACTGTGTGGATGATTCTTTTGGAAATAACTTTCAGACTGATCTGAAAGACTCTTCTCTTTCCCTTCCAACCACAGTCAAGTGCATCTTGGGCTGTAAGGGTATGGCTAATGACTTAATAACCTGGTGGGTACCTGGGAGCTAATAGTATTAACTATTAAATGATCAGACACATGCATACTGTTGTAGATATGTTCTAGCTATTGGGAATTAAAAAAAAGGCCTCAAAGCTACTCCCAGGATATTCACCAGTGCATGGCTTTGCTGGGAAAACGTTTTAAGATACTTTAAAAAAATTGCAGTTCTGCAGACTTCAAATACTTCAGGACTAGACCAAAACCTTTTGCTCTTCTCTATTCGAAGCTGTTCCTTAATGTCTGTCTCTGCCTTTGGGGAACTGGGGGTGTGTGAGTGGCAGTTTCTGCACAAGCCAAACAGGAAGATGAACTGAACCATGCTAAAAGAGGGGAAGTGAGACGTTGGCTGTGGATGCAGGAGTGGGCAGAGGAAGAGGAGGAAACAGTAACCAGAGAAAGTGGGAGCTGAGAACTCTGCCTAAGCGGGGATGTGTAGAACAGATGCTTGGGGCTGGAGTGGATATGTGCCTCAGATGTGTGGCCTGAAATGGACAAGAGGAATGTGGGAGGCTTGGGTAACAGATACAAAGATATGAGATGGCTTTGCTGGAAGAACTGAAGGAGAAATTGTGACTGTTTTGAAGGGAGGTGGGCATGTGTGTGAGAAAGCATCCATCCCTCTGTGTGCAGGAAGATAGAGAAAGGAGCATGGGATGCTGCATGGGGTGTGTGTGCGTGCAATTTCTCTTTCGGGAATAGCGCTGTCTAGAGACAGTCCTCTGCCTGCATTTCTTTGTGATGTAGAGAAAAATGTGCAGTCAGTCTGAACAGAGGCAGTTCTGTGACTGATTCTTCAGTGAGTTTTCCATTCTGTCAATCCCTAATCCTCAGCGTTAGCCTGCTTTCCTGTTTCCACGTTTGGAAACTGAAACCCATGCATGCTATCCACTCCTCCTTATCTGTGCTGCTCCTATCCGAAGCAATCATTGACTTGGGTGGTGGGCATGCTGTACTAGATGATGTTATCTCTTTCCCTTGCTTTCATCCTTCCCTGTAAAACCTCCTTATAGCATTTGTATATGGCCTTTGTGCTGGGGTTAAATGGGTCAGTAAACGGTATCGGGTTGCCTGTGCACAGACTGGCTAAGGAGAAGCTGTGCTCTTCATGGTTGACTGAACTAGTAAAAAGACCTTCGTCTCAGTCTTGGTGAGAATCTTGGTGTTTCTCTTCAGGAAAGCAAGTTGTGGATCAAAATAGGCAGGTGTTATTGTTTCCTACACCACTAGGATATAAATTCAGAGGCTCATCTGAGTGTGAGGTCACATGGCTGTCCCTGAGAATTTGCCTTGCTCAGAGCCAAGTGACTGTTTCTGAAAATCCCACTTTGTTTACTTGCCCGAGTCAGGAAAGATATCTCTCACTGTTACACTGAAAATGCCTACTCATTTCTCTTGGGTTATAATAACACACTCATTACTGAAATTGTATCTGGTTTTTACACAAAGACATTACTTGATTTTTAAATCAAAATGTTGGATTTTTTTTTCTGTCACACTATTAATAACATTGTCTTCTAGTTGGAAAATCAATTCCAACCATTATGTACAGTGTTATCCTAGCAAGCAGGATTGCTTCATGCATATGTAATACTCTTACCATGTCATAATTTCTTCTATTTTGCTGCTACATTGGAGTAACAATAGAACTTGCTCTGCTTTTAAAAATATATTACAGCACTTAAAGAGGTAAATCACTGTGTGATAGACTAAGTAATCTGGGGATGATTTATAAATTCCCTCAGAAGGTTCATGCTCAGATGCATCGGTTTTGCTTGCCTAGATCCATGCAGTTCAGTGGAGTCCCCTCGGAGTGACTGGAGGATCCCATTCTAGTGTAGGGATTCATCTGTAACAGTTTCTCAGGATGACAATTTTGAAGGCCGAAGGCAGTGCAGAGACCAGCTGGACTCCTGCTGAGGACCAAGGAGACAGAGCAGCTGTTCGAACTAGACCACACAGTACCATAATGATGATTAAGTTGCAGTGCTTTATAAGGTAGCCCATTTTTTAATGCTATAACTAGCGAACAGAAAGCAAATAGAACTTCAGCTAAAATCCCAAATCTCTTGAAGACATCTTAGAAACTAAAAGCACTGGGAAGAGGTTGTTTGTGGGTTCCTAGTACAGCAACTGACATAGCACTGACTCTGACCCTGAGAAACAGCGTTCTTTATGCAGTTTCAAAGCTACTGGTTTTATTTCTTCATACCACCTTCGTGGAAATGCCATGTCCCCTTGTGAGACAAGGGGGATATGGCTTCCTTCAGTAGCCATGCTGCAATTCATTGCAAGCTTGAACAGAGCAAAGATTAATGTCAGTACTCGGTTTCAACATGGCTCTGGTCTTAGGCCACAGTGATTGTAAAAACACATTAAGCAAGGATCTTACGGGCAGCTTAGAAAACAGTAGAGAATGTGGAGGCAGAGCTCATTTGTGAATTGGTAAAATAAAATGCCTTGAAACTTGTGCTATGGACCTATAGCTGGGTTACTAAGCACTTTTTTCTTTTGCTATTGCTCTTTAGCTATTACCTTGCATTCCGAGCATAATGCTGTGCAGTCCTCTAGGTTTTGGGTTATTGAAGTCACTGAAGCAATAAAAATCAGTGTCACTGCAGTCTCATGACAGGAATCTCTAGATTGTGCATGCTGTTCAAGTTCTTCCATAAGAGTCACATACTTCTAAGTTCTCTGTTTAGATTTATTTCTGAGGGAGCTGTTGCAGGTGACAAGACTGGTTGTCTTTTCTTTACATGGAATAAATAAAATCACTTATTTGTGCAGAATTTTTGAGAACTGGAGAGCCATAAAAAGGTTTTAGATACATTTAATTTAGATTTCTGTGGGTTAAGTCCAAGGACTGTAGACAACTTCTTAATGAAATAAATCTAGTTGCTTTCAAACTTCACTGAAGGCACTTTCTTTCCTTGGGTCACAGTCTTAGTTAGATCAGTATGAGAATAATGATCTTCAGGTATAAAATACACAGGCTGTTGCTTCATTTAATATTGAAGTGATGATTGCATGGTGGTATACTTGATCCAATCATGTCTCTAAGGCAGCAGCTGTCCCAGAACTTTGGAAAGCTTTGAATATAAAGAGTAGTAATGAAAGTAAGTAGAAAAGATGCTTAAAGGCATAGATTTTTAGTTATGAATTGTCTATAACTTTAATATTTCCATCACAAACAGCTACACTGAGATCTCTGTAAGTAGTATTTATCAATTGTAAGGAGAGGGTACAGGTATTTGCTTTTTTGTTCCATTTTGTGCATGGACTGAGTTGTTCTTTGTGGGAAAAAATTGATGCTGACAGATGCTGTGGCAGAAGATTTGCTCTCTGTGACCAAGAACATAGGTCAGAAGAGAAATCTGTGATAATCAACTATGTATTTTTTTCCTCTCATTTTGGTTTAAGCCCCTGTCCATATCCATGTTTAACTATAGAGAGACTGGAATATACCTCCTTGCTCTGAAAGAAATCCTATATTCTAAACAAATTTGGAGCATATGTCATGTGCTTTGGGTTTTCATTCAGCAATTCACACGAATGAAAAATGCTATTACAAAGTGCAGTCCATTTCTTGATCTCCACCACAAACATAGCATGTTAATCCTGGTCCTGCCTAAATGCGCATTCTTAGCAGAATCTCAAATGTCGGTGTTGTTATGGAGTGATATTTCTCCCTTTCTCTGCCTCTGAAAACAGAGCATAGGTTTATAAACTCTTAAGGGAAGATGTAACCTCTAAAGAATTACACAGTGGTACACCCTTGAAAAGAGGTATTGACTTTTTCAGGATTTTTTTGAAGTCCCCAAAGGTATTGTTTTGTTGTGAAACACTTTTTGCTTTCCAAAATTAGGACATTTTTTTGCTTTTTGTTGGGGCTTAAAGTATTTTGACAAAGAAAACTATTTTTTTCCAGGAGTGTGCATTTGATCACTTTACTTCATTTTGTTAAGAGATATTTTTCAAAGGAGAGTAAAGTTTGGCTGTGGCCTCTTTGGGGTGTGTTGGTGAGCCTGAGACATTTTGCTGTATGCGAGTGACTCCTTGTATCCTTGTGATTCAAGAAAGGGGGGGTACAGGTGAGTGATTATTTTTAATTACTATTATTTTTTAAATTAATATTAAATTATTATTATTTTTCCTACCATTTTGAGAAAGGAGCACACTGTTTTAAGAAAGGAAAAAGAGATGCTCTCAATGACAGTGTAATAATAATAAAATAAAAATTGGCTAGCTGTGACCAAGACATCTTGGGACAGAAAAGACGACATTCACTTTTTTCTTATTCGTTGTATTTTCTGGTAGCTTCTTCAGAGCTCAAATGGAACAGTATGCCTGAGGTGCTCATGTTGAAGATGATGGTCAAACTCCCTTGCCTCTCCTCTTTTGACTCTCCACTCAGGGTATCCAGTGACAAACCATGCTGAAGTGTATAATGACTCCATGTTTTATTCACTTTTTAAGTATATTTTTTTCCAACACTGTTTTTGGGTTTAGTTTAATCACATAAAACAGCATGCCTTGAAAAAGCTGATAGCAGAAGACAGTAAAACAGCACTATTAGAGACAGTATTACCTATGGTGTGTATATGTATTGTGGATGATGAAATACTTCCTTTGAAGTACAGGGAATGCTGCAGAAACCACGGCAGCATTAAGCTAGGCTGCTTTAAATGCTGTTCTGGTAGCAACCTTTACAAGCATGTTGCAAACCAGCAAATCCCAGAAACTAGCTTCTTTGGAAGGTGAGCAAGTAAACTTTTTGGGTTTATGCAATGGTTACTAAAGAAAATTCTTCGATCCTGCAAAACTTTTAACAAATAAAAAAAGGGTGGTTCTGGCTATGGATAGATTACATGATTGAGAACTGCAAGGTAAATACTAGTCTGAAGGCTGGGCTAGAAAGACTGAGCAGAAAACACCAATTTGCAATAGAGGTGGCTTGAAAATATTTTCTTCAGCTGACTGACAGAAAATGAACCTGAAGAGAAAAGAATAGGTGTTCCATGATGGTGTCTTTCTTTTCGTACAGTGATGGCATGTGTTAACTTTTCTGTTACAAGTGCTCCTTCCCTTCATCAAACAAAAAACTGCAACAAGGCAACTTGTCAGGCTATGTAGTGATTTTTGGCCGCTCTGTTGCAAAGTAGCATGTAGCAAGGATCTTTGAAGTTAAGAAGGAAAGGTATTCTGTAATTAAGCAACTGTGTGTCTCCTGAATATTACGTTCTTAATAAAGATGGATGAATGAAGCTACAGCCAGAGGTCGGGCTGTGGATGCTTTTCGCTGGCTAGCTGTGTTACAGGTGGCTCTCTGATAGTGCTGTTTGCCGGTGTTGCTCAGCACTTTTTTCTAGAAGATGCTTATTTTAGTTCATAACTTTACTGAATTCTAGCTTTTGGGATGAACTTCTCCAGAGTTCAGGTTAAGGTTTTCTTTTATCTACGCTAATGTAGTCATGTCCAATAATGATGTTTGGAAAAATAAAATCCTTGATTCCTTTAAAACAGCCATGTTCCAAATATTTTATTTACAAAACTAATTTTTATCACGCTAGTCATAGGATCGACTTTTGACAGTCTGGGATTTACATATTCCTACACAAGCATACTCAAATTTGGCTAAACTTCAAGCACACCTAGAAACAATAGCTTTATTTAATTAATATATGATCTTTAATTTCTTACCTCGATAGGAATGAAGAGTTTGCCTTCAATGGCTAGTTTAATATTAGGCCTTACAAATACTGAGCTGGCTAGTAGATGTTAATTATTCCTTGTAGTCACGCTGGAGCTAGAACAGGAGGTTCTAACCAGATAACTAGATGGTGTACTATTTCTTCATAAACCTCGCTTACGTGATTTATATATAATGGCATGGGTTGCTACACTGTATTTTGAAAAAAATTAAAAAAAAAAA
>Ga0181612_110135_pt1 | contig 21632 bp, 13 predicted proteins | sample HoacroProtozoa21_FD_119630 | JGI IMG/M metagenome (GOLD analysis project Ga0181612, IMG submission 119630) | Hoatzin crop microbial communities from Cojedes, Venezuel. Combined Assembly of Gp0051906, Gp0051904, Gp0051908
AAAAAACGTTATTTCAGCAGACTGCATCTGAAGGGCGTCTTCTACAGCATTTCTTTACACAGCTCTGCTTTGAGCTGCAGAGACTCACCATTAAGACAGTCTCACCTATTCCCCAGCACTTCTGAAGGCTTCGTTAGAGCAGGATCACTGACACTCCCTTAGCTTGGCAAAGGCTGGAACAATCCTGTGTTATGCTCCAGAGAAGACAGTTACTACTTTAACCAGGCTATCTAGGGCAAAGCTGTAGGAGAGACCTTTGATAAGGGCAAGGAAGAGTCCCTGAAAACCCATTTTAAAACTGGCAATCTAAGCTGCCCAGGTCAGTAACCAGTACTCACACCTCTCTGCTCACAGCATGCCAGAATTGACACCATCCTACAGACGCAGCAGGTCCTGCCACAAGCAGAGGGCCTAACCACTGCCTATAAAGCACAGAAAATACAAAAGTGGGTGAACATGTATAAATAATAGAAAGCGAGCCTTCATTTAGCCATTAGGTAGTTTAGATGTATGATCCAGAACCTGCTGGTATCCCCAAATGATGGGCTCAGGACAGGGCACTTCACTGCAGCACACATATTGTTAAAGCAAACTGCAGCTCTAAGGCTTCGCCATCCAGATGCCTGGCAAGGAAAAGGAGAGAAATCAACAGCAAACAGACACACTACCGTCAGACAGCACATTGAACAGCGGTGTGGGAATGTATCACATCAGTACAGGTTTGGGGCTGCTGTCTTTTTTATCCTGTAATCAAGCTCATGTGGGCCAAACACAGGTAGAAAGCAGAAGCAAACACGATGCAGCAATCGGTGCTGGGAAGCTGAGTGGATATATATCCCAAGAATGCAAGGTGACACACCATATTCCTTGGGGAACACCACACAGGACCATAAAAACCAACTGGATACACAATGCATGGAAATCCAAGACAGTTTAACCTGGAGGTGTACAAGTGCTTTACGGCAAGTTACGTGCACGGAAGGGTTTTGCCTTCCCTGAGCAGAAGAACAGCAAGGGCTGCAAGTAGCTCCCAACAATAAAGTCACTCTGTTTTGCCTGGGCTTACATCACAGACCAGAACAACTGCCAACCCAAAGAGCTGGTCGTCTCCCCCACCACGAACAGCCCTGTATTCTCCAGCTGACAAGCGCTGGCTGTTGTGTAGTAGACATTAGCAGTTATGATGGAAAAGTGGCTCAGAGACAGATGATGCAGCCTGTGTTACTAAGAGAACTAAGCAAGCCTTTGTCATCTGAAACAAGTCTTATTTGGATGTTTCACTGCAAGTGTTTCAAAGAAGGGTTCAGCAGTAAGGTCATCGCATCCACCACCTACTCGCAAAACTGACTTCTCAGTTCCCAGCAAATCCATTCCAACGACCCGTGGTGGTGAAGGACAGCTACCCACATCTCCTCCCGGGTGCCAGCTTATACCGATCAATTTAGTTCTTCATTCACACCTGAGGGGAGATACATATGGGCTTTCTAAATGCCAAATTTGAACACCAGTGCTTTCAGAATGAAGCATTCGCACAACCCAGTATTTTTTGGGGGGGAATAAGGGAAGCTCCAACACTCTGAAGGGCTTCACCGCGCTTGCTCAGTTCTGCCTTGCAGCAGGAGATGGGCAAACATCCACTCCTGCTGTTCACGGGCACTCGGGGACGTGTGGGAAGAGCGAACGGGCAGGGAGCAGTAGGGGAAAGTCAGCTCGGGAAACCAGATTCCACTTACACAGTTAACAGCACGGCCTGCATAATCCGAGAGACAAATACAGGAAAAAGGATTAACAGCAAGTGCACAGGAAAGAAAAAAGCCAACGGAAGAAGCTTCAGCCACAGCTGAGAAACCAGGGTAAGGAACAGTCAAGACCGTTTCACTGGGGGACAGGGCACGATGACGACAGCACCAAGTATGTGAGAGGCAGGCGAGGAAAGAACCAGAGCAAAACCAACACGGCGAACATGAAATAAAAACAGGATACAAAGAATGATTTAGAAATCCTCCTTAGGAATAAGCTGGTATCTAGCAGGCAAGTGATTGACCTTTTATGGCTTTAACCTCATTTCCAGAAGAAGCCTATTTCCATCGAAGCACAGCTTTTGACCTGCATATTACAGTTCCCGCCAAGGCCGTGATCAATCTTGATAAAGGTCCACCAGTACAAGCCAGGGAGTGACAATACCGACTGGAGAATGGGAGTGGCAGTCAATCACCAGTAGAAAACCCTCCAGCATCAGCATTCCTAGTTGTGCATTAACAGCTTCTTCAAAAGGCAGTAATTCAGTTATGTCTGGACTCTGGTGACACGCAGCCAGGCATGTGTCTTTTATAGGTGACAGACATGAAATCCTGCACCTTATGCAGGATGTCCCACAGGCAAGAGCGTGCCAGCGCATTCCATCTCAGGCACTCCAGATCACTGCCCTGGGCAGCCACACTCTTCAGTACATCCAGGGCTTTTAAAACCTAGCCCTGGGGGTTATTTTAGAGAAAAAAATAACAATACTTCCAACCATTCCTCGTATCTACATCCTAAAACCTTCAAGCTCCTCCTAACATCAGCTATGTTAAAAATACCATGAGAAATAATGGAGGTTATTTAAAAACAGCATGCAGCTGGTGATCGAGTGCTACAGCACAAGTTGCATAACGAAATAAAAATTGTGCCAAATGGAGAAAGAAAGTCACAGAATTATGACCGTTTAAAACTTGAGCTACAGAACAAGTCAGATGAGTTTTGGAAGGGTAAGTAAGGGTGGAGCAGGGAGAAGGCAGGGAGAAATCATTCTAACAGACTCATCCACAGAGCAGCAAGGGACACGTACATGGCACTTTACAGACAGGACAGAGCCAGCCTGCTTTGGGGTATTCATAATTTACATTCTGTCACCTCGAAGCAGAGGAGAAAAGCCAGACATCAGGAAAACAAGGACAAAAAGGGACTGTAACAGTGAGTGCTGTGCAGTGCACCTACTGTTACACACTGTGCTGAAGACAGCCCAACCCGAAGTCGCACAGATCCAAGGACTTCTTGCCACATCTACAGAGCACAAGCGCTTTTTGGTCAGAGGCCAGGGACGTGTGCCAGGAGCAAAAACATCACAAGCAAAGAACAACCAAACTCTTAAGTGTAAAGCAAGGAATAACTGGATAGATGACTCAGTTATTGAAACACAAGTCTGTAATAACGTGCGTATTGAATACTGAAAGACGCATTTGCTTTTTTTGAACTCTGATCATGCACTGAGTCACCGCGCCAACTCCTACTTCTATTGTTCTGATAGACTACGTTGGAGCTGGATTAGCCAAGAATGAACCACGTGCCAGGCTGCCAAGCCCACCACCAGTGCTTTCCTCTCACAAGCATCTGTGAGAATCTCAAGGATTTCAGTTATAGGAAAGGCAAGAACAGGTCTGCACGGCAGCTGTCCCTTGGGTCTGCCCAGGTCAGCCACGAGCTCCTGCACTCGGGCTGCTGTACGTTGGTGGGGCATTCTCCAGCCTGTCTCAGGTGCGTTGCTCCTCTTGCTCCCATGGTTGCCCTGTGCTGCACTAGACTGGGCTACCTTGCAGATCACACCCAGCACACTCTGAAGAACTTGTCTTAACTTTGGGCATAAATACCTTTCAGATCTATTTTCCACATCTATGACCACTGAACAATCAAATGTGCTCTATGTGTAAAACAGGCGTGGGAACAATGTAACTTAAGAAGCGCTCCTCAGCTCTTACCCATGCCTCTGGCCAAGCCAGCTGGAGTTACAGGGGATGAGCAAACCCAAGCTGAGAGCTCCATGTGACCAGGGGATGGAGGGCACTGAGGGAAGGGGTGTTCAGGCTCATTACCAAATCGATTACACAGTGAAAACGCAAAAATTGAAAGAGGAAAAACAAACCCCCCTGACTTTCCCAGGGCCCATTTACCCTTTGGACAAATCACAACTCAAATTTCTCCTGTGATTCTAACAGAGGAATTAAAGCTTCAGAAGGTCACAAACACTTCAGAAAAACTCTGAAGTTTGTTCTGTACAGCTGCTTACCAGACTAAGGGAGGTTAACCCACTGTATTTCAGAGTCAATACGCATTGCTGTAACACACTGTAGCTTGGAAAGCCTTTTCATTTGTGGCAGACTGTAGATGTAAAAAGAAGATTCACTGATTATCTGCTGCTGATATATTTATAAACTTACTTCATCCCCTAAGTGTTAGCTGTCATTCTGAGAGATTCCAGATTTGCCTTTTGCTGACTAAATTTAAATTCCTAGTGAAGAAGGACAGCAATGTAAACTCCAGCAAGGAGAAGTCTGATAACATCCCTACCATGCAGGGTACAAGTGACGGCTGCAACTTCATGATTTGAGAAAGGTGTGTTTGTAAACAAGATGTTTTTATAAAGAAAAAAGAAAGCTACTTTTCAAAACAAAACAAAAAAAATCCCAGATGAGAAAAATCAAGACATGAGACAACTCCATATTCCAGGGCTTTGCTGGGATAGTAGATCTGGAAAATGAAAATCCTGAAACACAAGACTAGGAATAACATCCTCGACTCAAGTGATGTACACCGACACAAATCTTTCCACCGCACGGTGGATTTGTGGCACATGAAGACATACTGATGCCAGAATAGTTACATGACACTTTTTGCCAATATCAACCCTGTTTCAACCACGAGAGTTTGCCAATATAGCTGTACCAGAGAAGTCTTTATAGTGCAAATTAACCTGCCCATGAGGCCAAGTTAATTTCTGGAATAATTTCATTAATACCGTGTGATGTAACATCATTGCAGTTTGGCTCAAGTATGCTGAAGAGCCCTCAGTAAATAAGCTGCCTGAAGTCAACCCTGGTGCTAAAAGTAGGTTTATTTACCCAAAAGGTAACTCCCTACCGTGCTCAGACACGTTCCCCTATGAGTCACTTCTACACTGCATGCATTTAGTCAAAACCAATACAACAGCCCAGGAGAAAGCCCTTTGCATGTTAACAGCAGCTTTTTCATTCCACGATGAATGCAGGTGGCTTATGATGGTTCCTTTCTAAGGGCACCCTTCCACAGTACAAACCAGGTCACGGGTTTTCAGGACAAGCTACAAACACACTCTCCCTGAACCTCCATCCCCTCCATCAATAACTATCACTGTTAGGGTTTATCAGCAAAAAGGCTACTTGGCAGAAGAGGTTTGCAAATCAGAATAGGCTGCTGAGTAAAGCCTGCTGCCCTCTGACTCGGGACCACACCGGTGGTGACGGCCTGGGATTTCTAGACACTGCCTGTCCCAACTCCAGAGCATGTCAGACCCAGTGTTCTGCCGGAGTGCCAAAGCTGGCAAGATGAGGGGAGAGCAAGGGGTCTGAGACACAGCAGTTAGAGCCGCTTTTGATCCTCTGGAGCCACAGCTCCAGACAAACGCAATTCTCAAGAAAGACCAGTATCTCATGATGTAACTTGTCCTGATCAGAGAAAAGTAATTTCATAAATTACATCTTGGTTAAAAGCGGAATATGGGAGAGCTTTGCATTTTGCAACAACAGTCGGTGCTGGTTAAGCCCCTGGGAGATGTCAGCATAGGCTCCCACCGCTCAGCTGCCAGGAGCAGGTTTCCGAGGATCAGAGTTTTTTACCTCCTCTGGCTGTCACTGTCAGCTGTATTCAGACACATTCCCTTGATTCTCCCCTACCAAGAGCAAATGACATTGGAGATGTGTATGCATCACTTCTGGAGGGAAGACAACATGCAGATTTGTACTGAGAGAACAGACGTACCTGCACGGAAAGTGGGAAAAGCCACTGCTATAAACTCAAATCAGAAATGGACCTTAAAGAGAACAGTGGCCAAACAGAGTATGATCAGATACCCCCAGTACAGCAGAAAAAGGCTATTCAACAAAGCAGAAAGGCAGCAAATGTAAGAAACAGTTACAGGAGACACACTCCTCCACAACACAGAATTTCCCCTGTGGCAAGGAGCACTGCAGGCTACTGAAGGCATGAGATGAGCAGCGCTGTACTTGAATGGAGTTCAACATTTATGCAGATGCAATTGCCTGGTGTTACCAAAGTATGAGATAAAACATAGCAGGCTGCTGAGAGCAGCCGGGAAGAAAGCTTTCCTACAGAGGGGTTACTGCATAATTAATCTGTAACAGAGGCAGGCAGACTAGCTCTGCACAGCCCTTATTGCCGAGTCTGGAGGCAGGACACGGCACCAGCTGGGGCTGACCTGGTACAGCAAGTCTATGTCAAAGCGTGAATGTTGAAACTATTGCTCTGTTCCAGGGCAACGGAGCATTAAGAGATCCAGAAAGACTGCTGAATTCTAAATGTCCTGGAGTCCTCCCTCATGTTCTGTGACACACAGGCACAGCCTGGGCGATGATGGGAAGAACAGGAAGTAGCAAGAGAAACAGAAGAAGTGTGATGAAAACATCACCAAACTGGCAACCTTCTCCCCAACCTATGCAAACACATACACGAACAAAAAATCCACTGAAAACCCTGACACCACACCCAACCTCACCTTTGCTGTTTCAAGCATGGATAAAGCCTGAAAGAGTCTGATACAAGGCTGGGGAAAAAAATGATTCTGTAAGCCTGAGTTATTCCAGACTAGCCTTTCCCTCCCCCTCTCCTGGCTATTTGCATTTTTGTTTTGATGAGCAATATTATCCCTCAAGGACTGGAAATAAAAGTGACTGGACATAGAACAAGGCAGTTGGAAAGCTTCGGCAGGGTTCGCTCTGGCCTCCCCGCTTCGTATGCCTCACGCTCACAACTTGCCTTTCGGGAGGAATGGAAACTCCAGTGGGAGCACAGGCAGGCATGTGCTGACCAGCCTTTCATGTGGCAGCTGGCTGAGGGAGCCTCTGTTGATCATTAACCTAATATCCATGAGTGAAACATCTTGCCGCAGTCATTTCATACACAGTTTTATTCTGGAAGCAAAAATGGAGGTATGTGACTGCCCCAAACTGAAACCCTGAGGCTACATCCCTTTCACGGGGTTTGCTGTTACAGGTTCCTTGCTTTGCTTTTCCATTGCAAAGCCAGACCGGAGCGTAATGCTTGGTCATTTCTCCAAGGCACTAAACAAGACCTCAAATTTCATTTTCTACATTTGCTACACTGAATGGCAAGCAGGAACTTGCATCCTTCAGACAAACACGCAGCTCTAGGAAGCTGCAATCCCAAGAGAGTTTTCTAGCTTTAGCTGTTTATTTCAGAGAGCACATTTCAGGCCAGTTACCAACCTCATGCAGGGGTGATGGTCTCTGTGGGCCTTTAAAGCTGCACTGCTAATCAGCGCTGCAGCTTTCTGGCCCTTCCAGGACAGTAAATCCTTCTTCCACTCTCTTCCCTCCTCCCATGGAAGCAACCTCAGTGCTTTCAGGCTCAACAGACTATGTTCATTTCTTATTTAGAACACAGCACACAGCCGTAAAAGTATTTTTATCTTTAGTCTCATATCCTACTACAACATGGAACCTCCTTCAAGGCCTCCTCTCACCAATGCAGTGTGATAAATTCAGCCAAAGTAAAGGCAATAACTCTGCCAGCTCAGCTACTTTCTATCCGCAGGGAAAGCATCCGTTATACAGACTGTATATGCTATTGCTTATCTAGAACATCCTGTCCCTTCGACGCTTGCCTCCTTCCAATCCTGTAGTCTCCATGTGCTTCCTCATCCCCATAATCCCATCCCATTTCCTTGATTTTTTCCTCATCTCAGCCTTATTGGTTGAGCTACACGGGAGACTCACGAGAAGCACATGAAAATGACTCCCATGAAGATCAGCAACTTTGAATCCTGCAGAACAATTCCCTTTCTTGCTCAGCAGATTAGAAATACACCAACAAGAAGGCTGTTCATCCAGTGAACACAGGCACAACTGTTTGTCTAGGGGAAAGCGCCTTTCAAACCCAGGCACTAAAATGAGATGCCGAGTCCCACTGTATGGTACCAGAGAGATCATGATGCCAAGTCTGAAGTTACGATAGCGATATGTATCATGTCTCCCAGCACGTGCATGAATGCATAATATGAATAAAATGCAAGAAAAAAAAAAGCGTCTCATCCTGCAGGGTAACCAGCTAGTACTGGAGCACGGTAACACATCCACCCACCTGAAATAATGCCCAAAATAATCACCTTTACAGCACGGATTACTGATATGAGGTCACAGGCCACTACAGAAGAAGCAAGCAGATCCAAATGTTGGTCCAGGGCAATCCTAAAGGCTTCTGGTTTATTATACAAGGAGCCACAGCTACAAAGTAATACCCAACGCATGTCAGAGCAGGCTGCAAGCCCAGCGCAGAGCCGGCAGCCCACAGAGGATGCAGAACGTATCCTGTTTGCAAAAGGGAGGCCGCACACAGAGCCACATCCGTCTGTCCTCGCACGGATGAGACCTTATGAAGCCAAGCTCAGGTGGATGCTGCAAGAGCTCACCACCCCACCCCGTCAGCCTTGCGAGCGTGCAGACTTGCCCTGGAGTGAGAGAGGGGTCTGATCTGCAGGAGACGCTGGGCTCTTTCCCGAAACACTACCAGATGTAACTTCCTGCAATAAAATAATAGTAAGAAATAAATCCGTACCTACCTCATTTATCTAGAAACTGGTACCAGAAGAACTTGCCATTGGCAACTTCTGGCCTATTAAAATACCAGCAACTGTGCAGTGAGACCACAGGCTCCGGAAGGCACGCATGAATTCCTCTGAAATACAGCTACAAAGCTAGAGTCAACACAGCTCAAGAGCACAAAGAGTAAACAGGCTGGAAGCCATTTAGGTTTTCCCCTGTATTTCAGAAATAAATATGTGTTAAAGTGCAGGGGGGGCACCCTCTCCTACCTCCCCTCGTCCTCGGCCAGAGCTGATAGTACTGCCACCCTGCAAATCAAGAGGGCCCCAGGGCCCCAGTCTCAAACATTAGTTTCCCATAAGTAATTTTTTGAGCCAAGGGCTGCTTAAGTCACACAAATCAGGCCGTTACTGGGAGTTAGCTGTCAAAGCAATGCCAGTTCAGAATCGGCGGGGTAGGGAAGTCTGAAAGCTGGCTGTAGCCGAGCATATTTACTGATGCTGTACACACAGCGTATCGGTTACAGGGCTTTAGATTACAGCTTCTGGTCAACAAAGCAGCCCCAGCCTGAGCAACGGCAGGTGGAACAGGAGTCAGAGCGTTAGCAGAGACTGATCTTTACTCAACAGGATACAGCCCCCGTGGCAGGAAAGTTTTGACGTAATTCTGCCTGTCTTGTGACAGGCTCCAACGCGGTGACCATGTAACAGGAAGAGGCAAGTCCGGCACGGAGAAAATCAACCACCCAAAGCCTCTGCAGTCGGACCCTGCAGGTGTAGCAGCCAGAGCCCAGAAAAGGTGAAAGAAATGCTCTGCAAATTCAAAGTGCAGCTTAAGATCGTTTGTGCTGGGCACCATGTGGTGCTGTATCACTTCTGCACTTTGTCCAACACCATCAACTTGTCAGAGGTTCAACCTCATCCACTGCTTCTGCTCTCCTGACTTTCACCTACCTCGAGCTACACTGCTGGAATGGAATCCCTTTTTTCTCATCTGTGTTGTGTAGTTTCTCTGTATTCGTTTCAGAATGCAAGCAGTGCAGGTACTACGCCTCAATATTATCTTGAACTAGGTTATGTTTTCTTGCAAATAATTTCTAGAGACTGTACTCAAATGCCTCCTCCATTAACACCCTCACAGCCCACTCCTGAGGCTGCAGCCAGGAAAGAAGCATGTTAGCATGTGAAGCTGCTCTGGAGCATTAAAACTCACTCTCTTGATCTGCATATAGCAACATATTTACACACAGGGAAGGTCTACGTCTTCAGACATGTTTGCAACAAAAGCACTTTTGAAATACCTTATCAGACCACATGGTCTAGCAAAGGACAGAGCCAAGCGTACTTTGTCCTAAAATATGGAACTGGGAGAACAGTTTCAAGCCACAGCCAAGTTCCTTCCTCTACTACAGCCTGGCAACCCTGCTCAAATCAAGAGGCAGAACTCAGCCTGTGGTCCTCTCCTTTCACTACAGCTAGTTTTCTTCCCCTCTTGGGGACACGGACTGTAAAAGAAACCATTTAGGTTTTTTAGTTTTAAAACCTTTGTTATAAGGCAGACAGTGGTAAAGATTTAGATCTCAACTTGGCTGAATCAGTCCTTTAGTCTCTGATTAACCAAAGAAATGAAGTGTCTTTTCTCACGAAGGAGCCATAATAGTGAACCCAGTCACCTGAAGGATCCTGTAACCTCAGGCACAGTGACCATCCACGTGGAGACAGTGAATTAGCCGATTTCCAACTCTCACCGCAGCTGCATTTTGGAGGTGGTATGACTTGCACCTCCCTTCACAGAGGTTTCTGAAACACCAGCCGTGCGTTAGCAGGGCAATGCTTCTCCCCCTTTATTTGTGTCCTACAGAAATGAAAAAGTTGTCTATACCACTAAAGCATAATGATGCTTTGCGTCCCACCAGCCGAGGAAACCTTTAGGTCTGTACCCACATAGGGATGACAAAGCCACACTTACACAAAAGCTGACCTCAGTTCCACAGGGAGCTACCGGGACGAGGTGCCTCCCCAGATACCAGCGTTTCCCTCGGCTTTCTGGATGCAGCTGTACACACACACAAAAAAATCATGCAGCGCAGGAAGTGGCCTTTCACTCTTACTCCATTAAAAATTGCAAGGCTAAGAACATTCTCGGTTCAGGCTTACAGCACCAAAATACTTTGAGGTTGGACCACCCTAACAAGGTCAGCTCTTCCCAGATCGAGCCTGCACGCAAACAGATGCTGGACTGCAGATGACCAGCTAAGTTCTCTGATTCAAACTGGTGCAGGAGCACCAGGATCAGAAAACTAAGCTGAAAATGCTGCATGTGCTTGGAAAAGCTTGGTCCCAAAGGAAACACAGTCTGAGGTGCCTCCAGCAGACAATGAGGAAGGTGGGAAATGCCCTCAAAGTTGCTCAACTCATGAAAAACAGTCTTTCTTCTAGAGTGAGCCAGGGGCTTTCAAAGCACAATCCTTTCTTTCAAATCCAGAAATACCAGAGTGAAACTGCTGGCACGCTAACAGAACAACGTAGGATGAAGTGTCAGGAGTCTGTGGATAACACCTGGCTTTCCACTTCCTTCACATCATGCACCGGCAGCGTCGCTGCCAACACGCAGCCAGAAATCAATCGACACCAAGGTAAAGAGCATCTGGCTGTCACTCAGCACTAACTGACACTGTAAGCAGAGAGGGGGGGAAATTTAATCAAGTCTTCCTCTTCTATGATACCCAAAGATGTACATGTACATGCTACATCAGCCTGTAGCTTTAGGCACCGATTTGGACCTCCAGGCTCCTGCCTGTGCCAATCCACTGATCCAAAACCTCCCGATGAGCTTATCGTATCATCTCTCTAGGAACAAAGACACACACACACCCCCAAAAAGCTTCAAACTGGTACAAAACGCAGCAGCCCATCTGCTTCACAAAAATGGTTGCCATGAATACATCCCTACTGCTCTGTGCCTGCTATTTTTAAAGATACTTGGGAGGCAACTGAATTCACTGGCGGTTGTCCTATTTAAGTATCTAGATTAATACTATTCAAGGAATATACCAGTACTTCTCTGTGGGGAAATACAGCACTTGCCTGGCCCACACCTGGCTCAGATGCATTTTCGGCAGACTAACTTCTGTAATCCAACGGCAGGGCGATAAACCCACAGACAATGGACACTTTTCACGCAGAGCACTAAACTGAAACGGGCGAGTCTTATCCTCAGAAGCCCCACCAGAGCGTAAGGAGACTTTCCACAGGGAGGTGAAAGGACAAGCAAAAGGATATTTACAGCTGCAACTTTAGTCACTGAAATACCCATGGTTTAATGCAAGGCAAGAGTGGAAAAAGGGTACCCGCCTGCAAGAAAAAAAACAAACAACAAACCAGAAGACCCAAGAGAGGCAGATTCCCAAAGCCAAATGTGCTGACAGGACCTGGATCTGTTCCAGAGTGCCTTGAATTCCTAAGAGCGTTAAGTCTTACTGCATTTCAGAGAGGTTCCCCTCCAGCCTGGCTGCTTTGTCGCAGCCCAGGCAGAGGTGTGCGCAGCTCACAGCCCGGGGTGCATCCCACCGGACACAGCACTGGGTACCTGCAACGCAGGCTGAAGTGGACTTGGGACCGGGATGGGCTGATGGGAGCTGGCAGTACAGCCACCCACTTCTGCTCCACTCACAGGTCAGATTAACCCGGTGCCACCCAGCAACTCATTGGATATATCATATCCCCACCTCTCACCACGGACATGCACAAGCTGCCAAGTAAGTTTGTTGTAAATAACCTGAAAAAACTGTCTCTGGAGATTCTTATATTCTCAAACAGCTCTTCTTTTCGCATCATAGGTCACTTAATTGAGAAAAAAGTAAATTGATTTAGTGCGTCCTATGAAGGGTTCCTATACCTACTTCTCCGCCCCATTTACAGACTCCAAACAACATGGGACACCTTGTTCAGGTTCTCTGACAACTCACAGGCAGAAAGAGCTACCAGTCTGCTCGGTCACAGCTGCATACCTCCTATTGCCACAGGCCGCAGAAGCAGCCCAAATCGATTGCAGAGCAAACACCGGACTTTTTCACATAAGCAGCTCACATAATAAGACCTGACAGACACTACAGCCTCAAACACAATCGTTTTTGGAAGTGGTTGACTTCAGAGAAACAGTCACAGATCCTAAATAACACACAGACTTCTAACTAAACACGGACACAGCATCTCCTTCCCTTTAATCTTTCCCCAGATCCAAAGAGTATCAGAAAGGTCATGGAAATGACTGGAGCAGCACAGCGCAGAGCCAAGGCAGGATCCGGGCGCCTCTCCACACGGTCACTCTCCTCCTCACCGTTCATGGAAATTCACCCCTCCTGATGTTTCCCTAACTGCAACGGAGGAAAATATTTGGAAAAGGTCAAATGACTCAATACCACCGAGACCTGTAACTTTTCAAGCAGGAACAGGTTTCCATGTGCTTTCAGTTAGAGTACAGACAGGTTAGGGGAAAGGCGGCAAACCCAACAGTCTACTTCCCCTTTGCTCGTTTATAAGTAATCAAGCCGGTTGAGAGTAATGCATGTGTTTGGTTTAAATTACAGATGATCTTGCTGCTGGAACACATCTGCAACACACCGCGCTGAGCAAACTGCTGAAGCCCAGCCAGCTCAGAAAACAACCCAATGCAACCCCAACGGCTGGCAGCATCTGCAAACCCCAGCGACAGCTCCTAGAAGCTGCTTTCCGGGACAACAAGAGGAGGGAGATCGACATTTCTCAGCACAAGCTTTTCCTGAGACACCCTCCAGTTCAAGTAATTTTATTATGACTCCAGGAGCAGAGGGGTTAATTTCTTTCCTAGTTCACATACTGTTTGAATTCCTTAGATAAGCTGCTTCCACCAAACCCAAGCATCCAGCCTCAGGGGAGAACACTCTAAGGAAAAGCTCTTTTGATAGATTTTCTTCAAAAAAGAAATTAATTCCAAGTCAATTTTTTGAGGTGTTCCACGCCCACGGTTTCTACAGACTTCAGATGAGGTTGCACCACGCCTCTGGAAGAAAAACCAAGCTTTGAGCAATGCCCTACCACTTCTGTTCGCAAGGCAGAAATGTTTTATGCTTGTCCAATAAAACCTTCTCCCCTGAAATGAGAAAGCTCTGTGTGCAACACCACAAAGAGGAAAACCAGATCAAACCAGGCTTTAGCTCTGGGATAAAGTAGTTAACAGCTAGCATAAACTAATCCTGTACCTTTAAAACTGAGCAGTCACTCAGAAAAGCAAAAAAACAAGTTTTGAAAGCCACCGAAGGATTCCTTCACATCTTGAGGCAGAAAGCAAGCAAGTCTGGGCTGTTACGGAATTTGCGTTTGCATACTGCTGGTGATAATCTATGTGCATAGCTGGAAACAAAGCCAGTTTTTATTAGCAATTAGTAGCCGGAGAGGGGACAGACCTGCCTGAAGGAGTCAGGGAAACGCCAATACGTGATGGCAGAACAGCCTTGTAAGATGCGCAGCAGAATGATCCCAGTATGACGGATCACATAAAAAAAGAAAATACTGCAGCTACAAACTTCGAGATGCAATGGCATCAGTTCAAGGAGATAAACAGTGTCTTTAACACTGACAACTTTGACTCCAGGCAGCAGTTTTCCCTTGCACAGCAATTTGCAATGCAAAGCAAGCTACTTCTACGCTTAGCAAGAACAGTAATCCTGAAGGAAAGGGGGAGAGCAAAGTTGGGAAGAGTTGATTTGCTTAGATACAGTTTTCTACAGAGCTGAGTTTCAAGACAGGCAAGAAAGCAATGTAGCACAGGGTCTGAAATAGCATGTCATAACTTGGGCAAGGGGAGGGGGGGGGAAGTAAGAGCGGATTTCATCCACAAACCCCAGTCCCTTTCAGGGGAGCAACCTCCTGCTCCCTCTCCACATCTCTGAAAAATTCAATCCAGCTCTGATCAGCCAACACCACTCAGTTTCAGAGCTCTCCAGCTATGTCCTTCCCCAGCTCCGGAGAATGATGTGGCACATGGGGCCCTACAACAGAACTACGAAAATCCCATCAAGGGGTAGGCAAGTGGCAGCCATACACTAAACCGCTCAAGTGAAAATAACCAGGGAAAGAAGCACAGCCAGGAAGCAAGTCTGCAAGCAGCTTCTTACCTGGTAGATAAGCTAGCAAAGTCTCCTCCATCCAGCAGCCTGATTTTGCAGAACAGAACCCCATTCACAAAGGGGACAGCAGTCAGCTCTTCTAGAGTGAAATTTGTCTGAAACTTGAATTTCTTCTTCTTCATCAGGAAAGCCATGGGCAAATTCAGCGTGGAAAGGCCAGGAACTGCAAACAAGATCGGGGAGGAGCGGCTCAAAACACACACAGACAAGGAGAGGAACGGCACTCGTTCCAGAAGCACAAGCAGGGAGTAAATTCCAGTTCAGTTACAACGACGGCCCAGCTTCAAACACACAATTCTCTTCTCTTTGGTGGTCGGATCTGGCTGTGGGATCATCGCCACGGCAGGCTTCAGGTGAGGAGGAAGAGGTCAGATTAAACCTCTGCAACATCTCCAAGCGAAAAGGAAGGGAGAGAAGTCAGTCTCAGCTCCAGACCAGCAGGAGCTGTCCCACTTGGAGGCTGCAGTGCTCAGTCTTCAGCACAACCCCTCCAGAAAGGATCTCTTGTGGGAAGTCATCGCGTGTCTCCAAAGAAGCCTTAAGTCTGTGGGCAGCACATTCAGAGAGCATCCAGTTTCTATCTCCTCCTCCTGTGCAACTCCTTGATACAGGTCTTCGGGTCAGCCTTTGGGAGGGAAATGAGTAAATTAGTCCCAGCCAGTCTGGAGCTCCTCCTCTAAAACCTGTTTGGATGCGTAATATTCAGTCCAGACTCATACCAGTCTTAAGAGGTATGGCCCCAATTAGCCTGGCCCCAACATCCTCTTTCCCCTTTTTGCCTAGAGCAAGCTTCACTGTTGTCATCTCCTTCGTAATTTGTTTTGCAAAGCAGCTAATAAAAATCTGCTGTATTTTTACCCATCGTTTTTAGGAGGAGTTTACAGAGCAAGATTGGTCTAACATGTAGTCTAACACGAATAAGCAAAGCTGTCTCAAGAAATGCAAAAATCAGTTTCTTTTGTTTTTCCGACCAGCCCTAAGTGTTAGCACCTGTATCTTATAAATTGAGAATGCAGCACAGAGGAAAAAAAAAAATCAAGTCTGCTCCAGATTACACAGCGTAACAACCGAATCAGGTCATCTGGCTGTCCAATAGGCAGGCCCACCAAGCACGCTGCCCTCCCCCGGCACCAGGTCCACGCCAAGCCGTGCCCGCACAGCTCAGTTCTGGGGCTGGAGACGGTAATTTCATTACACATTTATGCAACACCTAAGCCAGGGAGGCCAAGAGCTGATTAGCATCTAAAAGGGACGACGTTATGAACACCGGGCAGTAAACAATCCTCACCGATACCAAGAATTAACGACTGCAAAACAACGCAGGCGACGCTCCTGCTACCCGCGCGGGTGCATGGTTAAAGCCCCTCTCCTGCTCGGGCGGCAGCGGGCGAATGCAGCCATCTCTGCCCGCTGCACCGGGGCCCGGGCACCTCCACGGAGGCACCGCCAGCCCCCTCCACCAGCTACGCCTGCCCCTGCACCGAGCTGACGCCAGGTCTCAGCCTGCCTTTCAGCCCCCTGGACCGTGGCACAGAGCTGACCTGCCTTTCATTCAGCCCCCGGACTGTGCACTGAGTTGATGCCAGCTCTCAGCCCATCTCCGGGCCCCGAGGGCCACGCACCAGGCTGCGGTAAGGTGGCAGCTCGGCCCCTGGCACCCTAGGCCATACACTAAGCCGTGGCCAGGTCTCAGCCCCCCTCGCCTGTGCCAGTGACTGGGGCAGGGCCGCGGTGCGAGGCCCCGGCTCGGCGGCACAGCCCCGGTTCCCCGGGTGAGGCGTCCCTGGCGCGGGGGCCCTGGCGAGCGGTGGTGCTGCTCAGTGGGGCTGCGCGGCATTGGGGCCGTGATGGCAGCCCGGTGCCATCGCGGTTACACGGCTGGCGATGAGGGGGGGATGGGGAGAGCCCTGTGCAGCGGTGGCCCAGCCAGCCGTACCCAGAAGGTCATGGAGGAGGGAGCGTGGCGGTGCTCTGCCCGACAGGCGGGCTCCCCGGCCCTGCTGCCGGCACGCTCGGAAAACTGCAGGCAACAACTAGACCTTTAACCAGTTCTTTGCTTCCCCGAGTTAGTCTGGCTATCCGTGGGTTTGTGAAACGTGAGAGTAGGCGATCGCATTTTTTCCCACTCGCAGTGTTTGGATCACACAGGGTGGACCAGCAGCTTCCGATTAGCCAGGAGTCACCAAAGCCCCGTGCAGTGCCAGGTACCAGCGGCACAAACCCTCTTAGGGCCTCTGGAAAGCATCCGTGAGCGAATCCCATCCACAGGCATCTTGCAATGCCGGCGACTGGGGTGCACGGGAGCAGCGTGCTGGGGCAGGAGCTGCGTCGGGGTGGTGTATCGTCACCTAGTCATGAGGGGGGGGGGCTGACAGCGTGCTGAGAAGCGACGCGTGCCAGTGCCCGACTCCGTAACACCGTCCTGCTTCTTCACAGCAATTCTCCGCGCTGACTGAAGTGCTCTTCCGCTTCCTGACGGAGCCCCGGGAGGTGAGGCATGGGCACAGCCCCCGGAGGGCTGGGTGAGGGCGGCTCGCTGGTGGGGAGCGGGCAGAGATAAGATTGAGTCGCTGCTCTTTCTCCTGAGCAGGTAGAAAGGTTTCTGACTCAGCTCTCGGATTTTGCCACCATGAATAAAATCAGCTTGGGCCCCCTGAAAAGCATTGTCAAAAGTATTCTTCTGGTGCCTAACGGTAAGTGATCTATTTGCATATGCTGCCCTGAGGCCGGACTGTTGCCCGGTCCCTGCATGCTGCCAAAGCGTGTCTGCAGAGCGGTGTGCCTGGCTGCACAAGAAGTGCTCGCGGTAGCTAACAAACGGCTTAGCACTGAAGAATCAAAACTTCTCCTGTTGAAGTACCCCTGCTTGGTGACTTGGGCTTTGTATTCTTCATGCCTTGCTGGCACACAAGCTTAACGAAACTCACTTAAATATGTGGGCATTAAATGCGAGCGCAACGCTCTGACAGTGCGGGGTTTAACTCTGTAAATCCGTTTTGCCAGACCAGCACAGCCTGATGTTGGCACTAAGGCTCAGTAGGAACTTCCACCCAAGCGACCCAGTACTGTAATTCCTACAAGGACAGGCGCTGTCTGGGGCAGATAAGGCAGCATCACACCCCTCTGGAGTGCGCTGGGCGCCGGCCCGGTTCTAGGCCGTGTAGAGGAGGCGTCTGTCCTTGCTGTCTTGTTTCAGAAAAACACTTCTGCGTCCAGCGGTTTCTCGTTCGTGAGCAGTGGGGAGGAGGGGCAGGGGGATTCCCCTTGAACACCCCAGCCTGCAGCATTTCATGAGATCGCTCTGGTGACGTGGCTGCTGTTTGACATGATAACACATCACGCACCTCCACGCACGTTCATCCCACTGATCCTTCTTGTTGCTCGTGGTCCCTTGCTGTTGCCCTGCAGTCCGGGGCTGCCCGCAGGTTTCTTCGCCGCAGTGCAGCCGTGCACAGCTGTTTGCTGCATTTGGTCTAAACTTCCGTTCTGCCACTTCAAGCCATTTCTTCTGTCCAGGAGTAACAATGAGTAATTTCCCTTCCTACAACTGTTGTGAGGTTATTTAACGTGGAGTCAGCATTTTCTCCCTTCCCGATTCTGGAGTAGGTGCACTCGGTCTCTCGTGCCATTCGTGTGCGCTGGCTCCGATCCCGCTGTGGCTTTTCCTTCGCTCTGGGATGCCACGCACAGTATCGGAACAGATGACAGCCCAGAGCTCTGCGTGCGCTACGCGGAGGGAGAGCCACGTGGGACGGGCAGGCTCTTTGAATTTATGAGATTCCTGCTCCTGGCTCCAGAGAACAGAATCCTTGTAAACTTCCCTGTGCTGGCTGTGCCCCAGAACAAAGGAGGCAGGCACAGCAGGGGAAAGTGTTATATGCACACGTTCACACCCATAATCCAAAACACAGCGGGCAGGTCAAATTAGTAGCCTGCCAGCCTTAACCGTTCGCCTTTAACAAGCAAAGCTTCTATAGGAGAGAAAGCAGCGACTTCAAAACACAGCCACTGCTGCGGTTTCCATGGATACCTGCGAGGAAATCTCGCCCTCTCTCTCGGGCACCTCCAGAGCCCGGACTTTTAAAGCGCTGGGCATCTGCCGAGGCACCGGCAGCACAACTGCGTTTGCTGCCTCGCCGAGCTGTGGTTTGTTTCCAAGCACAGCCCGGCAGCAGAGGCTTGCTGTCGCAGGGTCGCCGTCCCTCCGTTTATTTGACTCAGCAAAGACTGTTCTGACTCGGTAAAAAGTGATTTTTCTTCTTTGCACTGTTTATTCAGGTGCCCTGAAGAGGAATTTGTCTTCCGAACAAGTCAGAGCAGATTTTATTGCTCTAGGTAGGTCACCTGACTTTCACTAAATAAAAGTTAATTAATATTTATCACATACAGTAATCTCATATGATTTCTCCCACAGGCCTCAGCGAAGAGAAAGCCAGTTATTTTGCAGAACAGGTATTAATATATCTTTTGCTTGTTTCTGAGCTAGCAAAATGACAGTCTTTGGGTGGGAACTTGTAAAACCCCGCTGTGCTACTGGAATGTGTCAGCGCTTTGGGTATTTTCTGCCAAACCAGCTCAGAATTCTGGACTGAAGATCCTCAGATAACTGACGAGGAGCACTCTGTCTAATGATCCTCCTGGTCTGCCGTGGCCTCTCCCTCTTCGGTGTTGTGATTCCTGCACTTCTGTGTGGCTTCATTTGACTGGCTTCCTGCTTTGCATGCTTGGAGCCCCGGGGTCACGCAGTTGCACCAACACACGACTCTTTGCGCGATATTGTTACGCTGGACCTGTGTTAAAACAAAAACAGCGAGTTTCATTTACAGAAGTGACAAGGCAGATGGAAATCCTAGCAGGACTCAAGCGTCTTTGAAAGCCCTCCTGCCCGCATTAGTTTGCCCCTTTGCACGCCTCCACTTTGGGCTTCTGCCATCGGCCTGCCCCGTTTCTGACTTACGCTGAGATTACAGGTGACAGAAGCAGAGGCCTCCTGAACTGACCGCTCGTGTGTCTGTTGCTCTTGCAGTGGAAGGTGCATTCCCCCACCCTCACACGCCTGGCTGTTGGGCAGACGCTGATGATTAACCAGCTGGTAGATATGGAGTGGAAGTTCGGAGGTAACAGAGCTAAAACAGAAGTGGGATGGGTTGGGAAACCCAGCAGCAGCGCTCAGCTAACTAACTTTTTCTTTCGCAGTTTAGCTAACAGATTATCTCCCTTCTCTTCTTTCTGACTCACAGTGACTGCTGGGAGCAGCGAACTGGAAAAAGTGGGAAGCATCTTCCTGCAGGTAAATCCCCTCCACCAGAGAGCTCAGGTTGCAGAGCGGTTGCGGGACGAGCTGCGACCGGGCGTGCGGGAAGGGCTGGCTGTGAGAGCAGCGGGAGGAAAGCGAGAGCTCGGAGGAACCGGCTCTGCGGCGGTGCCTCTGCCCCAGTGCTGAGCACCGCTGCCAGCCACAGCCGGCACGCTGCCGGCCGTTTGTCTGCTGAAGCCAGTGTGTGCCACAGGAGCGAAGCCCACTCTGAACAGCTGTTCAGAAAGCCCAACCTAGCCAAGGTCACGCTGCCTTGGGGAGGGAGGGGGCACGCGATCGTTCGGAAGGACTTCCAGAGATCTCCCAATGCCCAAGGAATCTGTTCCTCCAGTGATGCTTCCCGAAAAGCCTGTCAGAGGCGGGTGTGCTTTGCAGCAGTCTGCCCGCCTGACGCTCGCAGCAGACTGCTGAACTTCTCTCTTTCCGTGGTGCTCAGAATGCAGCTCTGAATTCAAACACCTCTGCCTTTTCTTCCCCCAAGCTGAAGCTGGTGATTAAAAAAGGGGGCCAAATGGAAAACGTATATATAGGTGAGTGAACAGTTCTGGAAAAGAAGCGTGTGAGTATGAGAAAGCGGAGCGGGAGCTGCCGGGCGCTGTGGAGTCGGGGAGCTCTGGGTGCGGGCCTGGCGGGGGTCGGTGCGGGAGCAGCACTGGGGGCTGCTGCGGCCGCTCCTGCCCTCGCCTCTCCCCGCCGCACCCGCTCGGGGAGGAGTTGGGAACTCTGGCCTTCAGGCAGCCTTCATGGCTTTGCGTAAGTAAATAGAGATACGGCACGGAGCCGCGAAAAGCGGGCAGAGCAGCACGGCAGACGAGGAGAGTAAACAGCGCCGGGTGCCGGCTGCTCTTCGGAGCATCCCAGCGCGGAGCCCCGCGCAGCCCGGCCAGGGAGAGGAGCAGCCGCCGAGGGCCAGGGTGTCCCGTCCTGCCTAGCTGAGGTGGACACGGGTTGCTCTGCGGTAGCACCACTATGGCGTTTCCAATGTTGGAAGTGAAATCTAAGACTTGATGCCTCTTTTTTTCCGCAGAGTTGACTTTGCCCCAGTTCTACAGTTTTCTACACGAAATGGAACGGGTCAAAACCAGCCTGGAAAGCTTCAGCTGAAACTGCATGGGCCTGACCTGCCATCCATCCAGGATGTTTCATTTCTCCCCGTGGGCCTGCAGATCTGCTCCTTCCCAGCTGCCTCCCGCGCCCCGATGAGAGGAGCCAAGGCTGTGCGACAGGCAGCGCGTCGCCGCGCGGGAGGGCCCACCAGTCCTCCGGAACCTGAAGCTTCAGCAGGGGTTTCAAAGCAGCTACAAGTCCACTCATCTCTTTTTTTTTATACTATTATGAGAAATAGTGGTCAGAAATATGTGGATACTTGTATTAAAATAGCAAAGAAATAAACCCATTCCCATCCTGCCCGTCGTGGTTTAAGCCCAGCCGGCAGCCAGGCCCGATGCAGCCACCGCCGGGCTCGCTGCCGTCGCTGAAAGGTCAAAGGTGTAAAATCAGCCAACTTTGACATAAACCAGATGACATATTTTAGCTAAGGGTGCGCTTGGTGGAGATTCTT
>Ga0181612_102704_pt1 | contig 21627 bp, 18 predicted proteins | sample HoacroProtozoa21_FD_119630 | JGI IMG/M metagenome (GOLD analysis project Ga0181612, IMG submission 119630) | Hoatzin crop microbial communities from Cojedes, Venezuel. Combined Assembly of Gp0051906, Gp0051904, Gp0051908
CCTCCTTTATATGCAACTCTTTTTAAAGTCTCTAATACTTGACTTCCAAGTCCTTTAAAAATATTAGTTTGAAATAAAGTAGGTGAACTAGTATCCATAAAATACATACCAGACTCACTAATAATATCTTTAATTGCACCATTATCAACAAATATAGCGCATTGTCCAGGCCCTACAAATAATCTTGATTTGTCTTGAATTACTCCATTACTTGTAGTTACTTTTTTAAGTAATACATCCTTTTCTAAACTATCACACTTAATAACCTCTTTAAATTGATCTTCATACTGTCCTGCAACAGCTGTTTCTATTGATTTAATAAATCCCATAATCTTCCCTCCTAATTACTTAAATAATCAATAATTTGATTGTAAACATCCATTTTTAATCCACTAGCAACACTTGTTATATTTTGTGGAATACCACTAATACCCGCATCTTTTACATAATAACTTCCACCTGTTGTTCCTACTCTAAATCCATATTTCTTCCAAGCTATTGATTGAAGTTCTTTATCATCAAATGCTTTTAAAAATTTATTTCCATTATCACTAAATGTAGCAATACAATGAGAATTCCAAATAGTAGGCGTAGGATACAATATTACAATATCATCTTTTACAGCATCATACGCATCTTTATCAGAACTAGCAAGTTCTACAATTGACTTTTCATAATCAACTATCATAGGCTTACCACCTAATCCAGTCTTCAAATATAATTCAAACAAATCAGCAGGTGTATTATTCATATATCCTGATTTAGTATAAAATTCCTTTAATTTAGGTAAAGTTTCATTTACTTTATTTTCACTTAAATCTCCACCAGTCATAATAGATAATAATAATCCATAATATGTAGCACCAGGAGAAGAAGTAACTGGATCTGTAGAATTTATATTAATTTTTCCATAAATAGAATTAAGTCCTATATCACTCCAAGTTTTACCTTCTAATATATAATTCAACAATTTATTCATATCAGTAATATAATAAACATCATCCTTTTTAGTAACAATAGATTCATTTATTAAAGCATCTGCAACTTCCTTCCAACTATATATAACAATTGGTGTATTTAAAGTAAGTGAACCATCAAGTACAGTATATCTATCAGCTTCATCATTGCTAGGTGATAATTTATAATAATTGTAAAATCTTTCATCTGAAGTAAATAAAGCATCATACTTAGAACACTGATCACTTTTAACAGACCAACTATGTTCACTTAAACTACTATTTCCTTTTCCAACATACTCTCTAACAAGCGGAACGCTGACAGTTTTACCATTACTCCAAGTATCATATACTACATTTAATCCATATTTTTCTTCCATAATATTAATTATGTCAGAATCACTAATAAAATCTTCTTTTCCCCCACCTGTTGCAACATAAACATCTGTCAAATTTGAATTAACATTAGAACTAGACATTTTTGACTTTATAGCAACAGCAATCAAAATTACAAAAATTACAATTAAAACACCAATAATTTTTTCTATAGTTCCTTCTTTTAACTTACTCATTTTTCTTCACCTACTTTTATATTTTCTTTTTCAAATCCAATATTTTTCTCAAACATTTTAATTTCCATATCGATATCTAACATTTTAGCTTCTTGCATATTTTTTAATTGCTTTTCAAAACTATGATTAATATTATCTATATATTTATAAGTATCATCAATATATTTCTTATCTTTATCATTTAATTCTTCCTTTTCCTTAGTTAATTTATACTTATAAATTATTTTATATAAAGCATCTAAATAATAATCAAAAAAATCAAATACTTGTTCTACCTTCTTAGGCCTTTGTCTTAAACTTTTAATTATAGAATCAACCAAACTACATATATTATTTACTTTATCTTTAGACTCTTTATCATCTAATACACTAGATAAATTAGATATTCTAGATGCTTGAAAATAATAATTATTAATATCTTCTTCATTAAATTCTCTTATATCTTTTTCTTTAAATAATAATATTCCCCCTACAAAAACTAACAAAGTCAAAATTAAAGCAATAAATATATCAAAATCTAAAAATAAATAAATAATTATAAAGAATATAGAAGAAATTACTGAAGAATAGAAATATCTTTTTTGCAATCTTTTCATTAACTATAACCTCTAACTTCCTTAAATGCTTTAGTAAGACCATCTTTTCCATTAAAAACTTTACCATTAGTTAAGTTTGCAATAATTTCTAATTGACTTTCATCTGCACTACCAAAAGTAATTGAATAAATTGGTATATTATCCTTATATACTGAACTTATATCAGATATACTTCCACCATTAGATTCGCCATCCGTCATTAAAATAACACTTTTTGTATAGTCATTTAAATCATTTTGAAGAATCTTAATTGCCTTTGCACTAGGATCATAAATATTAGTTCCACCGCCTACTTCCATAGAATCAACAAAATTAATTAATGAATCTAAATTATCTCCACTATAAGTGTCTGTAACATATGAAATTTCAGAATCAAATGTAATAATAGTAACTTTATCATCTTTAGAAAACTGAACTCTATCTTTCTTTGCACTATCATAATCTAATATATATTTCATTGCAGATTTCAAATCATTTAATCCTTCTCCATACATAGATCCAGATACATCTAAACAAAATACAAAATGTCCAGGCTTTCTAAGCTGTTCTACATATAAATCAAAAGCTTTATTCATTACAGATTTTGAAGGAAATTTTTGAGCAACTAAATATTTTGTTGTATCTATTCCCCATTTATTATTAAATGAATCACTTACATCATCACTAACTCCACCATACCAAGTTCTAAATCCTAAATCTTCTAATTTTTTTCTTGATTTTTTACTTCTTAAGAAATCTTGAATTAATTTAAATTCTTCTTCTTTTTCTTGATTATTTTCAATATATCCAAAAGGCATATCATTAAGTGGAACACCATCATTTGGATATAATAAATGAAGAGTTTCTTTATTAGTTGATTCTAATTCTTTATTTATTTGAATTAATGTAGATTCATATGTTATTGCAGCATCATAATCTCCAATTAAAAACATCTGTTTTATATAACTTTCATCACCTGAAACTCTTTGAACTCCATTAAAGAAATTTTTCATATCAGAAATTAATTGCTCAGATTCAAGCATTTCTTCTTTTAATACTTCGGGAGACCCTGCTAAAGAATTTAAAAATCCTAAATATGCAGTTGCTCCAGTATTAGTAGACAAAGGAGAAGTCATAACATAAGTAAATTCTTTATTATTAATAGAATTTAATATATCTCTATTAGTAATATCTTTATTATATAAACTAGTATTTTGATAAACATTTTCTTTTATACCTATAACAACAGGATCTATCGCTATTGACTTAGAATCAGTAACTAAATAGGAATTATCTAGCATATAAAGCCACATAGAATTAGAAATCCATACAGCATCATATTTAATAGAACTATTATTTAATTCATCTACTATTTCTAAATCATCCATATGAACTATATTAATATTTATATCTTTATTTGTTGCATACTCTTCCAATTCAGAATCATATACACTGATAGAATCAGATATCAAAATATTAAAAGTATCATTTTTTGAATCAAATATTGAAAATTTATTTGTACTTGAAAAAAAACATGATGAAAACAAAAATCCAAAAAAAAGTATAGAAATTAAAACTGTTATTTTAGAACCCCTAGAATTACTATTATATTCACTTTTATAATCTCCACTATAATTATCTTTCACAAATACTCACCATCCTAAGTATAACATTTTAAAAATTAAAAAGCGACAAAAAACACAAATTACTTTGTATAATGCGTGTACGCTATAAAATTTCTAGATATTTCTTGTCCATTTTCTAAAGTATGCAAATAAGTCTGATAAGATTTATAACCTACCTTAACTGACTCTACATAATACTCTTTCCCCCTTTTTGCATTTTCATTTGACCATAAGTCAATTGTTGCAACACCACCTGAATAATATGCAGATATATATATAGGATAATCATACGTATTTTTAAATTTAAAATCTAATAGTGACCAATTACCATTAGATGCAACCGTTGCATCCTGTCCACCAGGAACATAAGTTAATTCGTTAGCGTGCTGATATCTTTGAACAATTTCAAGTCCACCAATTAAAGCAGCATTATACATAGTTGAAGCAATTTGGCAAACACCATTACCTATAACATCATCATAATATACATAACCTGATTTATTATATGGACCAGCATAAGCAAAAAACGAAAACGTCTCTCCTGAATATATTACTGCTCCATCTATATTTCTTAATGCATTTTCTAAATTTCTACCACGAGATATCCAAGTATTATAATTAGTTGAATAACTCGCAACTTTAGCATTAATTGTCTTTAAAACAACATTATCAGTATAAGTATCACTACTTCCATATAAATTAATAGTTGTTTGTACAAATTCATTTTCTATCATATTAATTATAGAATTATAAGTATTATCATAATCTAAATAATATGAGTTAGTTGACTCTTGATAACTAAGCACTCTATTTGCTCCCATAACAAGTCCACCATCAGAACCAGCTTGATCTACTTCTTTTTTTAAATTAGTAACAAAACTTTCTAAATAATCAGATTTATAAATAATAGTATAATTATATGTCTTCTTACCAGGTTTCTTAATTCTTTTTAATATTTCAATAGTATCAAGTGAATCATGATCCATAATAATTTTCTTTCTAACTTCTTCTTTATTAATAGAAATACCTAAGTCACTAACTTTATATTTATATTCAACATCATTTCCAATTAAAGTAACATTTCTAGATAATAATTCACTCTCTAAATTATCTAAAACTTTATCTATATTTTTTAATGATAACTCACTAACATCAATTCCTTCTATATATGTTTTAGGATACAATTTATCTTCATAAGATAAAGCAAGTTCATAATTAGCATATAAAAAGTATCCAATTATAGATAAAATTGCAATTATAATTAATGTAATTATTATTTTCTTTTTCATGTATTCACCCTTCTTATACTAATTATGATTAATAAAACTAAACAAATTCAACTATTTCTTCAATATCTTTTCTAACTATATGATTATTACTTGGAACGTAATCTTTATCATCATATCCAAGTGCAAGTACGCAAATAGGTTTCTCTTTCATATTTAATTTTGCTTTTAATTCATCAGGTTTAAAATATTTAATAAAACAAGAATTAACTCCTAAATTAAATGCCTCAAGCATCATATGAGTGCATACTATTGCAGCATCTATATCAGACGAATCTTCTCCTGGAACATTAGGATTCTTCCAAACTAATTCTTCATCAATTGATACAACAACTGCAAGTGGTGCCCCATAAACTTGGACCACATCTTTTATATCATCTAATTTATTTTTAACAACATATAATTTAATAGGTTGCATATTTTTAGCAGTTGGTGCAACTCTTCCTGCCTCTAATATTTTATCTAATTTATCTTTTTCAACTTCTTTTAAAGAAAACCCACGAGTAGAATATCTTTTTTTTACCAATTCTAAAAAATCCATAAAACATCTCCTATCTACTAAATAACACTATTTAAAGTATACCATGAAATTATATATTTTACTACATAAAAAATAATGATATATATGGACTTTTTTTATATTTTTTGGTAGAATATTACCCGAGTAGAAATACTCCTTGCTAGAAATAGCCGATTAGTCCAAAAGGAGGTGTAAAGAAAATGACTAAATATGAAATTATGTTCATTGTAAAACCTGATATGGAAGAAACACAAATAAATAAAGTTGCTGAATCTTTCAAAAAAGTTTTAACAGATAATGGAGCAAAAATTACAGAAGAAAACAAGATGGGACAAAAAGAATTAGCTTATGAAATTAAGAAATTTAATGTTGGATACTATTTCTTCTATGTAGTAGAAAGTCAAAAAGAAGCAATTGAAGAATTTAATAGAGTTGCTAGATTAAGTGAAGATTTATTACGTTCTTTAGTTGTAAAACAAGACGAAAGAGAAAAAAAAGAACCAAAAAGACAAGAAAGAAAAAGATTCAATAGAAATAATTCAAGATTCCAAAGAACAAGAAGACCAGAAAGAAAAGAAGAAGAACAAAATAATGAGCAAGAAGAAGTAAAAGAAAATAATGAAAATAATGGAGAAGAATAATGAATAGAGTAGATTTAGTAGGAAGATTAACTAGAGATCCAGAATTAAGATACACTGCAAATAATGCACCATATTGTTTTTTTACTTTAGCAATAGACAGAAATCAAAGTCAACAACCAGGAGTTCCAGCAACAGATTTTATTTCAGTTACTGCTTGGAATAGAACAGCTGAATTAGTAAAACAATATATGACAAAAGGAAGACAAATTGCAGTAGAAGGAACATTACAATCAAGAAGTTTTGATGATAAAAACGGACAACGTCAATATAGAATGGATGTTGTAGCAAATAGAGTTGAATTTTTAGGTTCAAGAAATGAATTAAATAACTCAACACAATATGAAAATCAAGCACCTAATTATACACAAAATACAAATTCATATGCAAATAATAATGTAAATACAAATAAACAAGATAACATAACACCATATGATTTTGGAGATAATAATCAAGGACAAGATATTTCAAATGATCCTTATAAAGATTTTGGAGCAGAAGTTCAAATCAATGATGATGAATTACCATTCTAAAAAAGGAGGAGAAATATGGCAGATTTCCAACGTAAACGTAAAAAAGTATGTTTAATGTGTACTGGAAAAGATGTTGATTATAAAGATGTTGAAACACTAAAAAAATTTATAAATGAAAAAGGTAAAATATTACCAAGAAGAGTAACAGGTAACTGTGCACGTCATCAACGTTATATATCAACACAAATAAAAAGGGCACGTGCAATAGCATTAATACCATATACTAAATAATTACTGAAATTAATCAGTAATTTTTTTTACACTACTTTACACAAAAATTAAATTTTTAAATTTAATTTACTAATTTTTGTTGCAAAATTAAAAATTCAATAGTATAATTTTCTTGTAATCTTAAGAGAGATGTAAAAAAAGTTTAAATTATTAAGATAGAAATATCAAAATAAAATAAACATAAATCTCTAAAAAAAAGATTATAGATAATCTGATTGAAAATAGGATGTTTTCATAATAAAATTTGGAGTAGGTTACTGAGGCAATGGCGTTAGGTACTGAAAAAAATATATAAAAGAAAATGTTTTGAATTTTTGAAAAGAATTAAATGTTTATAATCTTAAAAAGATTTATTAAAAATTACATCGTATTCTAGGGTGTGGTGGCCGATAGGGCCTTAATGTAAATGCTAATCATAGATAAGATTACTGTAACTTAAGAAGGGAGAAAGACAACTCCTAATAGGTAAGATAATAAGTATAGTTAGCTGATAATTAACTTTACAAATTATTGTAAAAAAACTCGGATTTACAAACATTATATTTATATTATTAATTTAATATAAAGTTATAGTTAAGTAAGTTTTATTAAAACCAACATTTAAGAGATACATTATTGTATCTCTTTTAGTTTGCAATAAATTAGAAAAAGCAAATTACTATTCCATAATTTGCTCTTCTAAACTATCAACAGGATTATCTCCCATAAATTCACGTTGTAATTCAAATTCTATATCTCTATATTTTTGATAACCAGTACCAGCAGGTATTAATTTACCAATAATTACATTTTCTTTTAATCCTTCAAGATTATCAACTTTACCCTTTATAGCAGCATCAGTTAATACTCTTGTAGTTTCTTGGAATGAAGCAGCAGATAAGAACGAATCAGTTTCTAGTGCAGCTTTAGTAATACCTAATAATACAGGTCTACCAAGAGCTGGTTTTTTACCTTGAATAACAGCTTCTTTATTACCATTAGTAAATTCATGGAAATTAACTAAGTTACCTGGTACAAATGAAGTATCTCCACCTTCAACAATTCTAATTTTAGAAATCATTCTAGAAGCAATAATTTCAACATGTTTATCAGCAATATCAACACCTTGTGATCTATATGTATTTTGTACTTCTTTTAATATATATTCTTGAACTGTTAATGGATCTGTTACTTCTAATAATTCTTTAGGAGAAATTGCACCTTCTGTTAATTTATCTCCAGCTTTAACTTTATCGCCTTTCTTAACAGCAAGTTTTGCTCCATAATTTGTTGTATGATCCTTAGTTTCAAGTTCATTTTGAATACTAATTTTATATTTACCATGATCTTCTTTAATCTTAACAACTTCACCATCTATTTCAGAAATAGTAGCTTTTCCTTTTGGATTACGTGCTTCAAATAATTCTTGTACACGTGGAAGACCTTGAGTAATATCTTCAACACCAGCAACACCACCAGTATGGAAAGTTCTCATTGTAAGCTGTGTTCCAGGCTCTCCAATAGACTGTGCAGCCATAACACCAACTGCCTCACCTACTTCAACTAAGTTACCTGTTGCTAAATTACGTCCATAACACTTTTGACACACACCATGCTCAGTATTACATGAAAGAATACTTCTAATTTCAACTTCTTCAACGCCAGCCTTAACTATTTTATCAGCTAGTGAATCAGTTATATAAGTTAACTTTTCAGCAATAACTTGTTTTGTTTTAGGATTAATTACAGGTTTATTTGTAAATCTACCTACAATTCTATCTCTTAAAGATTCAATTTCAGTGCCTGTTTTTTCATTAACAAATGCTTTTACCAATACTCCTTGATCAGTTCCACAATCATCTTCTTTAACAATAATATCTTGACTTACATCAACTAAACGTCTTGTTAAATATCCAGAGTTTGCAGTCTTTAAGGCAGTATCAGCTAAACCTTTACGAGTTCCATGAGTTGATAAGAAGAATTCAGATACTGATAATCCATCCATGAAGTTAGAAAGTACTGGTATTTCAACAGACTCTCCAGTTGGCTTTGCCATGATACCACGCATTCCAGCAACCTGAGAGAATTGATCAATACTACCACGGGCTTTAGATTTCATCATCATGAATATTGGATTATCTATATATTTATCAGATATTTCTTCTAATTCATGTTTAACTTCATCTCTTGCATTAGACCATGTTTCAATAACTTTAGAATATCTTTCATTTTCAGAAATTAAACCATGTCTATATTGTTTATTAATATTATCTACTAATTTTTGAGCATCTTTTACAATTTTATCTTTATTATCACTTGTTACTATATCACTCATTGAAATTGTAACACCAGCAATAGTAGAATAATAGAACCCTAAATCTTTTAATTTATCAAGCATTGCAGATGTCTCAGTTGTTTTATATCTCTTAAATACTTGAGCAATAACCTTTTCTAGTGTTGATTTAACAAAAGGTTTAACTACTGGCATTTCCTTAATTGCATTAGGAATATCAGTTCCCATACTTAAGAAATATTTACTTGGTGTAACATTTACAATATTTTCATCAGTTGGCTCATTTATATATGGAAATGAATCAGGTAAGATTTCATTAAATTTAATTTTACCAACTGTTGTTACTAAATATTTATCTTTTTGATCTTCAATAAATATTTTATGTCTAAATGATCTAGTAGGAAGAGCAATTCTTGTATGTAAAGTAATTTCTCTTCTTTCATATGCCATTAATGCTTCATTAGGATTTTTAAATACTCTACCTTCACCAGGAAGTCCTGCTTTTTCAATTGTTATATAATAATTTCCAAGTACCATATCTTGTCCTGGTGTAACAATTGGATCTCCACTAGATGGTTTTAATATGTTATTTGATCCAAGCATTAACATCCTAGCTTCAGCTTGAGCCTCTTCTGAAAGTGGTATATGAATTGCCATCTGATCACCATCGAAGTCTGCATTAAACGCTGTACATACTAACGGATGAAGTCTAATAGCTTTTCCACCAATTAATACAGGCTCAAACGCTTGAATTCCTAATCTATGTAATGTTGGTGCACGGTTTAATAATACTGGATGTTCTTGAATAACATCTTCAACTATATCCCAAACACAAGGATCTTGACTTTCTATTAATCTTTTTGCACCTTTAATATTTGTTGTTATTTTTCTATCTATTAATCCACAAATAACATGTGGTTTAAATAATTCAAGTGCCATTTCTTTAGGAACACCACATTGATACATCTTAAGTGATGGCCCAACAACGATAACTGAACGTCCAGAATAATCAACTCTTTTTCCTAAAAGGTTTTGACGGAAGCGTCCTTGTTTTCCTTTTAGCATTGAAGAAATTGATTTTAATGGTCTATTTCCAGCACCAGTTATGCTTCTTCCACGTCTACCATTATCAAATAAAGCATCAACTGCTTCTTGAAGCATTCTCTTTTCATTTTGAATAATGATAGTTGGAGCACCTAAATCAATTAATCTTTTTAAACGATTATTTCTATTAATTACTCTTCTATATAAATCATTTAAGTCACTAGTTGCAAATCTTCCACCATCAAGTTGAATCATAGGTCTTAAATCTGGTGGAATAACAGGAATACAATCAAGTATCATCCACTCAGGTTTATTTCCTGATTTATAAAATGCATCTAATACATCTAATCTTTTTAATAATCTAACTCTTCTTTGACTTTGAGCATCTTTTAATTCTTCTTTTAAATCATTAATTTCTTTTTCTAAATCTACATTTTTAAGAAGTTCTTTAATTGCTTCTGCACCCATACCAACTTTAAATGAATTACCATATTTTTCATAATATGCTCTATATTCTTTTTCAGATAAAGTTTGTTTATTTTCAAGTGGTGTAGTTCCTTTATCAATTACAACATAACTAACAAAATATAATACTTCTTCTAAGTCTCTTGGACTCATATCAAGTACTAATCCCATACGAGATGGAACACCTTTAAAGAACCAAATATGAGATACTGGACTAGCAAGTTCAATATGTCCCATCCTTTCACGTCTTACACGTGATTTAGTAACTTCAACCCCGCACCTATCACATACAATATTTTTATATCTTACTCTTTTATACTTTCCACAAGCACACTCATAATCCTTAGTTGGACCAAATATTTTCTCGCAGAAAAGTCCATCTCTTTCAGGTTTTAATGTTCTATAGTTTATTGTCTCAGGTTTTTTAACTTCACCATATGACCACTCTCTAATTTTTTCAGGAGATGCAATTGATATTTTTAAAGCTTTAAAATTATTAACGTCTATCATTACATATCATCTCCTTCCAACATATCATCATCAAATGTATCATCAATCAATTCTTCTTCATAATTAAAGTCATCCGGCATATCTTCTTCAAGTGATTCTTCTTCTTCATTATCTAAATCAGACTCTTGCTCTTCATCATCACTTACAATATTTGCAAGTCTATCAACATCAGCAATAGATGTTTTAACATTATCTTTATCTTCAGAATCTTCAATTTCTTTTAATCCTAAAGTTCTTCCATCTTGTGTCATTATTGATAAATCTAATCCTAATGCTTGGAATTCTTTCATTAATACTCTAAATGATTCAGGAACTCCTGCTTGATCTATTTCTTGTCCTTTAATTATTTCTTCATAAACTTTAACACGTCCTATTACATCATCTGATTTAATAGTTAAGATTTCTTGAAGTGTATGAGCTGCACCATAAGCATATAGTGCCCAAACTTCCATTTCTCCAAATCTCTGTCCACCAAATTGTGCTTTACCACCTAAAGGTTGTTGTGTTACAAGTGAATATGGACCAGTAGATCTAGCATGTAACTTATCATCAACCATGTGATGTAATTTAATCATGTACATAACACCTACTGCTATACGATTATCAAATGGCTCTCCTGTTCTACCATCATATAGAACACTCTTACCATCTTCGTCCATTTTTGCTTCTTCCATCATGTCTTTAATATCTTGTACTTTTGCTCCATCAAATACAGGAGTTGCAACATGTGTTCCTAACTTTTTAGCAGCCATACCCATATGAATTTCTAAAATCTGTCCAATATTCATACGTGAAGGAACACCTTGTGGATTAAGCATTACATCAACTGGTGTACCATCTGGTAAATATGGCATATCTTCTTCTGGTAATATAAGTGAAATAACACCCTTATTACCATGTCTACCAGACATCTTATCTCCAACTTGAATTTTTCTTTTTTGAACTATATATACTCTAATTATTTTAGATACTCCAGCTGGTAATTCATCATTATCTTTCTTAGTAAATATTTTTATATCATGAACAATTCCAGCCCCACCATGTGGAACTCTTAATGAAGTATCTCTAACTTCTCTTGTTTTTTCTCCAAATATTGCATGTAATAATTTTTCTTCAGCAGTTAATTCTGCCATTCCTTTTGGAGTAACTTTACCAACTAAGATATCTCCATCTTTAACTTCAGTACCAATTGTAACAATTCCGTTAGCATCCAAATGAGCTCTTGCTTCTTCACTAACTTGTGGAATATCTCTTGTTATTTCTTCAGGTCCTAATTTTGTATCTCTACATTGCATTTCATAATCATCTAATTGTAAAGATGTAAATTTATCATCTTTAACTAATCTTTCATTTAATATAACCGCATCTTCATAGTTATAACCATTATATGTCATGAAAGCAACAGTCATATTTTTACCAAGTGCTAACTCTCCATGATCAGTTGAATTTCCGTCAGCCAAAACAGTAGTTCCAGCAACAACTTTATCTCCAGGTTTAACAATTGGTCTTTGATGAGAACAAATACTAGCATTAGCTAATTCAAAGTTAGATAATTTATATGTATCTAATCCATCTTTTGTTCTAACATCAACTCTTTTAGCATCAGCATATTCTACAACACCAGAATTTTTAGCAATAACTTCAACTCCAGAGTCTTTAGCAGCAATATACTCAACTCCAGTTCCAACAAGTGGTGCCTCTGTTTTAATTAATGGCATCGCTTGTCTTTGCATGTTTGCACCCATTGATGCACGAGTTGCATCATCATGCTCTAAGAAAGGAATACAAGATGTTGTAACTGATACTACTTGTTGTGGAGATACATCGATATAATCTACATCTTTTGGATCTGCTAAAATGTTATCTCCATGTAATCTTGCATTTACTTTTTTATCTATAATTACATTATTATCATCAGTATTAACAGTAGATTGACTAATTATAAAATCTCCTTCTTCATCAGCTGTAAAATATACAACTTCATCAGTAATTTTACAATCAACTACTTTTCTAAATGGACTCATTATAAATCCATATTCATTAATTTTTGCATAACTTGCAAGTGATGTAATAAGTCCAATGTTTGGACCTTCAGGAGACTCAACTGGACAAATTCTACCATAGTGAGATGTATTAACATCACGAACTTCAACACCAGCTCTATCACGAGAAAGTCCACCAGGTCCTAACGCTGAAAGTCTTCTCTTATTAGTTAACTCTGCAATTGGATTAGTTTGATCCATGAATTGAGATAATTGAGAACTACCAAAGAATTCCTTTAAAGCACCAGTTACTGGTCTTATATTAATTAATGTTTTTGGCGTTACTTCATCCATTTCTTGAGTAGTCATTCTCTCTCTAATTACTCTTTCCATCCTAGCTACACCAATTCTAAATTGATTTTGTAACAATTCTCCAACTTGTCTTACACGACGATTTCCTAAATGATCTATTTCATCAAAATGTCCAACACCATGTAATAAATTTAAGTAATAAGAAACTGCTGCATAGAAATCTCCTATTGTTAAACGTTTAATATCTAAACTTTGATCATTTCCTATTACTATTAAATTCTTTCTCTTTTCTTGTGGATTTACTATTTTAATTTTACATATTTTATCATAATCATCTAAATCAGTATTAACTTTAGCTGCAACTTCTCCAAATCCCTTAGATAAAGCATCTCTTAAAACATCAACATTTGTTTTATCAATCTTAGTTCCTTTTTCTAAAACAACTTTATCTTTAACTTTAACATCTTCAGCTAATGTTTGATTAAATAATCTATCTACAATATCTAATTTTTTATTAAATTTATATCTACCAACTTTAGCTAAATCATATCTAAACTCATCAAAGAAATGAGTGATAATTTGATTCTTTGATGAATCCAAAGTTGCTGGCTCTCCTGGTCTTAATTTTTCATATACTTCAATTAATGCTTCATCTGTATTTCTAGATGTATCCTTTGATAAAGTATTTTTTAAATATTCATCTTCTCCAAATAAATTAATTATATCTTCATCATCAGACAAACCAAAAACACGTAATAAAGTAGTTAATGGAACTTTTCTAGTTCTATCAATTCTTACATATATTACATCTCTAGCATCAGTTTCAAATTCTAACCAAGTACCACGAGTTGGTATAATTTGAGATGTTATAACTTCTCTACCATTTTTATCTATTTCTTTATTAAAATATACGCTAGGTGATCTTACCAGCTGAGATACAACAACTCTTTCTGCTCCATTAATAACAAATGTTGCTGAATCTGTCATCTTTGGCATATCTCCTAAAAATATATCTTGCTCTTTTACTTCTCCTGTTTCATTATTAAATAATCTTGCCTTAACATTTAAAGGCATAGAATATGTTGCTTCTCTATCTTTTGCCTCTTTAATAGTATATTTAGGCTCACCAAAAGAATATTCTCCAAACTCTAAAGATAATGTTCCTGAGAAATTCTCAACAGGAAATAAATCATTAAATACTTCAGATATACCTTCTTTTAAAAACCAATCATATGATTCTTTCTGTACATCTAATAACCCCTTTAATTCATAAGTGTTTTTAATTGACGAAAAATTACGTCTTTTGCGATCTCCATATTTTACAACTTTATAAGACACTAATACTCACCCCACACATCACTTCAATTAATAATATCGACAAAATTTATTAATAGCACAACACAAATAAATTGTCAACATTTTTCGCAACAAATAACTATATAACCACTTTTTTTAATAATAATTTTTGACTCTTTATATATTTTACTCAATTTCTCAAATAAACTCTTGCCCCCCATATCCTTTCTAATTACTATATATATATAACCATTATCATCTAAATAATTAATTGAATTTAAACACATTTCTTCAACTACTTTTTTGCCTGCTCTTATTGGTGGATTAACTACTATACAAGAATATTTTTTTTCAACATTCTTATAGCAATCACTATAAAATACATTTGCATGCACTTTATTTTCTTCAAGATTCATCTTAGATAAATGAAGCGCTCTTTTATTAACATCAACCATATCAACATTAAATCCATAAGAAGCGAAAAATACCCCTACAGGTCCATACCCACATCCAAGATCGAGTACGTTTTTTTCGATATTATCTAAATTAATGTTCTCTAATAAAAGCCTTGTTCCAAAATCTAATCCACTTTTTGAAAAAACACCAATATCAACATTAAAAATATATTTTTTATCTCTAATAAAACAAGAATAACTTCTAATTTTACTAGGTAAATTATCATTATCAAAATATTGCCCCATAACTAACCCCTAGAAAAAAAATAAGGAGAAAACTAAAATTGTTAAAAATTAATTAGTTTTCTCCCTTCCTAGATATGTATAATATCATTTTTTATATTATTTGTCAAAGGTTTTTTATAGTTTTTTCAACTATTTTTTTAATTTTACAATATTTTTACATATTTTTTTAAGTAAATAAAAAAAGAAGCTTATTTAACTTCTACTGTTGCTCCAGCTTCTTCTAATTTTTTCTTAATATCTTCAGCTTCAGCTGCAGGAATGTTTTCTTTAACTGCTCCCTTATTATCAACTATATCTTTAGCTTCTTTTAATCCTAATCCAGTAATTTCTTTAACTACTTTAATAACTTGGATTTTAGCAGCTCCTTCTTCTTTAATTGATACAGTAACTGTAGATGGTGCAGCATCAGCTCCAGCACTTGCAACAGGTCCAGCAGCAACTGCTACAGCACTTGGATCTACTCCAAATTCTTCCTTCATTGCATCTACTAATTCTTTAATTTCTAATAAATTCATTTCTTTTAAACTATTAATAAAATCTTCTTTTGTTAATTTAGCCATTTTAATTTTCCTCCCTTTCAACTAAAATTAATTTTCTTCTTTTTGCTTACCATATAAATCTAAACATATAGATAAATCTCTTACGATTTCTATCATTCCACCAGCAAGCATTGTTAATAATCCATCTCTTGATGGTATTGTTGCATATTCTTGTAGTAATGCTTTATCAGCAATTTGTCCATCAACTACACCAACTTTTAAATTTAATTGTTCATGATCCTTTGCAAAATCAGATAATACTTTTATAGCAGCAACTTGATCTTCACTAAATGTTAATGCAGATGGTCCTTCTAAATGTTCTTGAACATTAATATTTAAGTCATCAAATGCTCTTTTCATTAATGTGTTTTTATAAATCTTATAATCAGCTCCAACTTCACGTAATTTACAACGTAATTCTTTAGAGTCATTATCAGTTAATCCACGATAGTCAAATAATACTATAGTGCTGGCATCATTAATGTGATTCTTAATTTCTTCAACAACTTCTTTTTTCTGTTCAATAATTTTTTGATTTGCCATATAATTCTCCTTTCCTTTTACCAAAGAAAAGTTCTCCAAAAGGAGAACTATTAATATTACTATTAAGTTTATTCTCCTCGGTAGGATTTACGAAATCAACCTACTGTCTTCGGTAAACGTCTATATTATAAACTATATATTTTTATTTGTCAAAATCTTTTGTAATCTTTATAGCAGGTCCCATTGTAGATGAAATCGCAATTGATTGAACATATTCACCTTTAACTGTAGATGGTTTTAATTTCAATATATTTGAAACAAAAGCATTTAAGTTATCAAGTAAATCATTTTCACTAAATGAAACTTTACCAATTATAGCATGAATTATACCATAAGAATCTGCTCTAAACTCTAAACGTCCTTCTTTAACATCTTCAACAGCTTTTGCTACATCCATTGTAACTCCACCTGTTTTAGGATTTGGCATTAATCCTTTAGGACCTAAAGTCTTACCAATTCTACCTAATTGTGGCATCATATCTGGTGTTGCAATAATTGTATCAAAATCAAACCAATTTTCTTTTTCAATTTTTTCAATCATATCAACATCACCAACATAATCAGCGCCAGCATCTTTTGCTTCTTTTGCTTTATCACCTTTCGCAATAACTAATACCTTTAAAGACTTTCCAGTTCCATGAGGTAAAACTATTGCACTTCTAATTTGTTGATCTGCTTTTTTAGTATCTAAATTTAATTTAATTGCTATATCAACACTTCCATCAAATTTAGAAATACTAGTTTTTTTAACAAGACTAACTGCTTCTTCTTTAGAATAAAGTTTATTCTTATCAACTAGTTTTCTTGCTTCTTCATATTTTTTTGATCTCTTTTTCATTTTATCCCTCCTATGTGGTAAAAGCGGATTTTATTTATTTTTCCTCCCACTAAAAGAAAAATCTATTATTCTTCTACAGTAATACCCATATTACGTGCAGTACCTTCAACAATTTTCATTGCTGCATCTATATCGTACGCATTTAAATCAGGTAACTTAATTTCAGCTATTTCTCTTACTTGATCTTTAGTTAACTTTCCAACAGGCTCTTTTGATCCATTTACAGAGCCTTTCTTAACCTTAGCATATTTCTTAATTAAAAATGCACAAGGTGGAGTCTTAATAACAAAGTCAAAACTACGATCATCATAAATAGAAATTTCAACAGGTAATACATCTCCCATTTTATCTCTAGTTGCATCATTATACTTAGTGCAGAACTCTTGTAAGTTAATTCCAGCAGGACCAAGTACAGTTCCAACAGGTGGTGCAGGTGTTGCTTTACCAGCTTCAATTTGTAATTTAATCTTCTTTGCTACTTGTTTAGCCATATTATCGCCTCCATATCAATTTTTCTAATTGACATAAATACAGAATATAACCGCTTAAATATATACTATAAAAATATCAATATATATCACACTTTTTTGTGCGTCTAAAATAATATCATAATTTAATCCTTTTTGCAAGTTACATAGGCATAACTTGAGATAATTCAACCTCAATTGAAGTAGATTGACCAAATAAATCTACATCTAAATTGATTTTTTGATTTTCTTGATCTATACTTTCAATTACACCAAACATATCTTTAAATGGTCCACCAATGATTTTAACTCTAACACCAGGTTTTAATTCATTATTATAATCAACCCTAGTTAATCCCATAGAACCAAGTATTTTATCAACTTCTTGTGGTAATAATGGGGTAGGTTTAGCACCCTTTCCACTTGATCCAATAAATCCAGTAACACCAGGTGTATTTCTAACAATATACCATGCTTCATCTGTCATTACCATTTCAATTAATATATATCCAGGAAACATTTTTTTCTCTTTTTCTGTAGTTTTATTATCTTTAACTTCAGTTACTTTCTCAGTAGGAATAACTATTCTATATATAATATTTTCCATACCTAAAGACTGAACTTTCATTTCTAATTTTTCTTTTACTTTATTTTCATATCCAGAATAAGTATTAACTACATACCATTGTTTTTCTTCTTTTTCTTCCATAATCTAAACTCCTAATTAAATAAACTTAATATCCAAGCAAATACAACATTAATTATATAAAAGAATATTGAAAAGAATATTATAAAAGCAATTGTAGCCATAGAATATTTAACCATATCTTTTTTACTAGGCCAATGTACTCTTTTAGCTTCTTGAACAACTCCATGACAAAATGTCATAAATCTTTCCCATAAACTTTTTTTATTATCCTGTTTTTTATTCTTACTTTTTTTCTTATTATTTTTAACTTTTACATCTTTCTTTTCTTCTTTTTTCTTTTTACTGCTTGTAATTTCTTCTTTAATTTTTAAAGCATCAATATCTGTTTCCTTTTCTTTTTTACTTACATATGCCATGTATTTCACTCCCCAAAATAAAAACACTCTTTTTAGTGCTGATTAAATATTACCATAAAATAAAGGCCCCGTCAACAATTTTAACAAAATTATTAATTTTATCAAGGCAATTGTATTTTACAATATACATATTTAAAAAATAAAAATCGAACCATAATGTTCGACAATTTTTACAAATGGAGCAAACGAGGGAAATCGAATCCCCATCACAACCTTGGCAAGGTCGTATTCTAACCATTGAACTACGTTTGCATTTCAAATGACAAATTTATAATATATGAAATTTATGTAAAAGTCAATAAAAACATAAAACAAAAATTTCTATATATGATATACTATAAAAGTAAACTTAAACATTTGGAGGTGACTTAATGTCAAGCAAAAAGAGTAAAAAGAAAAAATTTATAGAAAGATTTTTTATAACGTTATTAACACTAATTCTAATAGGAGTTAGTTTATTTACAATATATGAACTATATAAATTAACAGATATAGCAAACCAAAAAAGATATATATTAATGGCATTAATAGCATTAATAACACTTATATTTGTTATAAGATCAATTATAGTAAAAAAGAATAAAACAAAATCAAATGGCAAAAAACCAAGTACAAAACTATACTTAACATTTTCAACAATATTCATATTATTAATAGGAGCAATAGGTTATATTATAAATGATGCATATGGAGCAATATCCAATATGAATAAAGTATATGTAACATATTCATCTTCACTAGTTACAATGAACTCTTCAGATATAGAAGAAATTAGTGATGTAAAATATACAACTATTGGTATGCTAACTGATGAAACATCTCCTGAAGGAAATATAATACCAAGTGAAATAATGAAAGAAAACAATTTATATGATGATAACGACATAATAGACTACGAAGATTATTCATCAATGATATCTGATTTATATAATGATGAAATAGACTTAGTATTTTTGCCATCATCATATACATCAATGTTTTCAAATATAGAAGAATTTTCAAATATAGAAACAGATACAAAAATAATAATATCAAAAGATAAAAAAATGAAAAAATCATCAACTGAATCAACAGAATTAGAATCAAGTAAAAAATCAGTAGACGAACCATTTACAATATTATTAATGGGAGTTGACTCAACAGAAGAAGTATTAGATAAAAATGAAGTTGCAAACGGAGATACATTAATACTTGTAACATTTAATCCAGATACACTAAATGCAACAATGTTATCAATTCCAAGAGATAGTTACGTTCCAATTTCCTGTTGGAGTGATAAAGCAGAAAACAAAATAACACATGCCGCAGCATATGGCAATGATTGTATGATAAATACAATTGAAGATTATTTAGATATAAATATTGACTATTATGCAAAAATCAACTTTAAAGGATTTGTTAAATTAATAGATGCAGTTGATGGAGTAACAGTTGATGTTCCAAAAGACTTATGTACAGATTCATCAGATAGAACTGGAGAAGTATGTATAGAAGAAGGAACACAAACATTATCTGGAGAAGAAGCACTAGTATTTGTAAGAAACAGAAAACAATTATCAAATGGAGATTTTGGTAGAGCCTATCATCAACAATTAGTAATTAAAGCATTAATTGAAAAACTAAAAGATATAAACTTAACACAATTCAACAACGTATTAAATACAATCTCAAATAGTATGGACACAAATCTAACAACAGAACAAATTTTATCTTTCTATAATGTCGCAAAAGACATACAAAATAATTCACTCGCAGCAGATTCAAGTGATTTAATAAATATAGATAGACTTTATCTTCAAGGTGAAGGTCAAATGATATATGATGAAAGAACAAAATTAGTTCTTTGGGATTATGTTCCAAATAAAGACTCAAGAAATGATATAGTTGAAGCAATGAAAGAAAATTTAGAATTAGAAGAACATGATGATATAACAGAATTTGAATTTTCTGTAAATGAACCTTATGAAAAAGAAGTAATTGGATATGGTCCATATAAAAAATCATACACCTATGCCTTACTTCCAGACTTTACTGGAGATTCATATCAAACAGCAAAATCATATGCATCAAAAAATGGAATAAGTGTAATATTTAATGGAACAGGCGGATATGTAGTATCACAAAACTATCCAGCAAACAAAAGATTAGATAAAATTAAAGGTAGTGTTACATTAACTTTATCATATGGAGCAAATAAAAAATCAAATTCAACTGACGATGATGATGAAGAAGAAAATGATAATAAAGAAAAAACAAAATCAACTTCTGCAACATGTGCTGCAAAAAACAGATATTTTATCTCATCAGATCAAGATTGTGGTGGATGCACTGCAGGATACACAGAAGTTGCAGGAACATGCGTAACAGATACAACTAAAGATGAAGATAATCCGGATGACGAAGAAATAGAAGATGACAGCGCAGAAGAAGAAACACCAAATAACAATGGATAATGCATAAAAAATATGAAAATTAAAAAATTTTAATTTTCATTTTCTTTTTCTTTTTTATATACTATAATTTTATATAAGGTGATGTATGAATATATGAATGAAGTTAATACTGAACAATTTATTAATTTCTTTTTAGGACGTAATTATAATGAAAATATGTTTACAATTAATGGTAAAATCAATCCTAATTATAATTCTAAAAAA
>Ga0181612_144652_pt1 | contig 21618 bp, 10 predicted proteins | sample HoacroProtozoa21_FD_119630 | JGI IMG/M metagenome (GOLD analysis project Ga0181612, IMG submission 119630) | Hoatzin crop microbial communities from Cojedes, Venezuel. Combined Assembly of Gp0051906, Gp0051904, Gp0051908
CCAAATTGAATGGGAATTTCAGATGTTATTTTCTCTATTGTAAATCGAGTCTGAATGAACCACCAGTGGCACCATTGCATTTGGCTGATAACAGTAAGCAGAATGCTGAGCACAGAGAGGAGATAATATGCTAATGTACAAACCTTCACACGTCCTGCATTGCAATCTGCATCATAACAAGCCAGTACATATCAGCAGAACCAGTTCCAGTGTTGCAGATGTGTAACCAAGATTCTCTTAAAAAAGATGAAAAGGTGTTTTCTCCCTGCCTGTTTGTTGGTAACCAAGGGAGGACATATGATCAAACCAGAACGTGTTCCTTTCAGGTGCTGCCTCTTGTCCTGCAGCCTTCGTGGGTTTCCTTCATTTAGGGAAGACTAAAATATGGTTTTCTTCAAATTTTTACCTTATCATATGCTGCAAAGTAATCACAGTCTCAAGTCGGCAGCAGGTAGTCAAAACCATGGAATTAGCTGAACTTGATTATTTGTCAGAGACTGTAATTTTGGTATTCTGCTAGATTAAAGGAGTGCCATGATGTATAGGCCACTCGGCGTGGTTTGATCTGGAAGGTAAAATTTACTTTGCGTGTTATAACATTGCCCTGCTGTCACAAGTGAAGTGTGTTTCTAACTCCCTTTCTGATTTAGGTTGGGTCAGCCAGAGTTCGCACAGAGCTCTGTTTGGTTTTAATTGGGTGCTCAGCATTGCACCCAAATCAAACGAGCAAATCCAACACTATATCCTCTTACCAAAGCTGAACAGAATAAACAGAATAGAGTTATACATTCATGAGTATCCTGAGATACAGGTTTTATGGTATAGCTTGCAACTGAGGTGTGTTTTATAATACCATACTAGTGAAATCCACCATGTTGCAAAACCAAAGCAGATGTATATTGGTGTTTGCAACATTTTAGAAATCTGAATATAATTGAATCCTAGGCACTAAGACAGTGGAAGTGGAACAGATTTTGCAATAGTTTTTGTGGTCTATAATTTCGTGTCAACTGAACTGACAGTTGTGGAGTCATCTGTTCAGTACAGAAATGCTGCGGGAGGAGAAGAAACCTTTTCCCATGAATAAAACACATCTTTTTATTAATGGATGAATGTTATCTAGTGAAATCTTCCTTACAGGCTTTTACTGTCTAGTTTCTCCCATAGGTTGATTTAAAAATAGTGCTTCTTCAAAATTTTATAGTAATACCAAGATGTAAAATTCACTACAAACAATGAGGAGACAGTCCAGTTTGTCATATTTTACTCAAATGGTGGTATGTAAAAATGAGCAGGTCAGATCTGAGTTGATTTTTATACCTTTGAAGAATTGCTTCTTGGAGTAAGTTTTGAGTAACAGAATTAACTGTCACTTTTAAGAGAACAGAGAAATCAAGGATTCACAGAGGTATAAAATTTTATTTGAAGCATCTTGCAAGGTGCAAGTGTCCTGTCATAGCTGAGAATAATGGTTTGTTGTCATAGGGAATATTTTGAATGAAAATATCTGCAGAAAAATAGGTTTATTGACAGTTATTCTAAAGAAAACCTGAAAAAAATGATAGCTATTACAAAGACTAGTAATTAGTTTTAAAATTTAACGGAAAATCACTTTACAAGGCAATAAATGTCAGATTCATTTAATTTACAGATGCCAACAGTATAACATGGTTAAATCACATTTGAGAACCTGCAAAATATCTCTCTGAATCCTCACTAGAGACATTCTATGTTTAGAGACCAGCAGAAGCAATACATAAGAAGTGCAGATATATTTAATTTGCCTGTGAAATGATGTGCACAAGCAAACTGAAATGTACTGAATGGACCTTCAGCAGCTGTGTCAGAATAAAAACAATGCCAAAAGCCAGTGAGAAATCCCTACCGCAGATAACCAGGTACCATGTACTATTCTGGTATAAAAAAATGCTTTATGCTTGGGTCTCACTGACCTTGCCTCATTTCCTACAGCTCTCTGGGTCCTTCTGCTGTGGTGCCTGTGATCCTAGGCTCAGTGAGATGCCATGGTTGAGATGCTGTGGTTCTGCACTGCATCTCAAGTGTGTGTGTCTAGCAGGACTCACACCTGAAAGTATATCTGTAGAAGTTCAGTTTGCATGAGGTTGGTTTAGTTTTTGGAAGACATGTGACTGATATGATGCTTTTAGATTAGGTTTTTATCTGATGCAAATAATGACATCTGTTTTGGGAAATATTCCAAATTTTTTGCGTATATTCTCTATATTTAGATCTTGAAAATTATTTATTAGGACGTTTAGGGAGGATGGTCACTCTTGGACATAATCCCAGCTAAAGCAGCTACCCTCAAAACTTGTGTTGGAGTGAATATTCACGAACACAGTTTTGAAGCTCAGTTCTGCTGCCTTGTATAGTGTAAGGCAAGATGAAAAATTCAAAAATGTATTTGGGATAGAAAAAGTAACAATGAATAGAAATAGCCTTTAGATGAGCAACGAGAAATGCCAGATTACAAAAGCCCAAATCCTTTCTGTGACTAATAATGTCCCTGAGTGGATGTGAAAACATTGAGGAGATACGGAGTCAAGGACTATGCAAGTGATGTTTGTTAATTATTTTGTTTCTGTCAAGATAAAAGAGGAAATTGAAACTGGCTAACTAAAGAAAGGGGTAACTTCTGCTGATAGTAAGGGGTTATTCAGTGTAAAGCAAGTAAAAAATTATAGAAAAATTAACTATTAATCTCAGAGTTGGTTTAGTACCAGATTTACATCTCTGTTATAGTATGTAATTTTGTATTGTGTTCCTGAAGAACATTGTTATAAAAATATCTTGTGTTAATATAAGGTAATGGTCTTGCTGAAAACTGAGATTTTTTCTCCCCCAGTTTAAACAAAAAGTGCATCTAAGCCTTTAGCTGAAAATTGAGCTTTTGTGTTTGAAACAGGGGAACCTCGAGCCGGGGTTTTCATACTTATGTTAGTCACTATGACTGCCTTACCTGTACTGCATTTTGCATGTTACATCTTACAAAATCTTTATTAGTCTTGATATATGTAGTCTGAGGTCTGAGAAGGCGTACTTTTATAGAGTTGCTTAGGAGCAGATGGCAATAAAGTGCTTATGCCATTTTATACTTCACAGGACTTTGCAAACTGAAGCTTGGAAATTTTTTTCATTGACAATTCATTAGTGTCGGTATTGGCCAAGTTTGAAACAAAATTTTTCTCTTTTTTTGGCATTAATACTTCAACATTTTTTTAAAAATTGTATTTTCAATGTAGGGCAGACTGCTTTAAGAAAAATGTTTTTCCTACTAAGCAAAAATTTTGGTGAAAATGAGATACTTTCTCGAATGAAACACACAAAACGTTCTTTCCAAAGTAAAATACATAGCTAGAGGGGACTTTCTCCATCACTGAGTCCAGTCACATGCTGTTGTAATTTTCACATCATTCTTTAACTTATCGTCAGTTATATTTTTTTCTCCTTTTACTGGGAAGTTGTTTTTCTAACAATTAAGAGTCTTCTGTGTCTAACCTAAATTAAGTCTGTCGATATTTTATACCCATTTCTCATGCAGAAACTGTGGCTTGTCCTAACTTTTCCTCTCCTTAGTTACTACTGCAGAAGTATTTATACATAGCAGATATCCTATCTCAGCCATCATTTTGCTAATCTAAACCGGTCAAACTCTTTAAGCCTCTCTCAGACAGCAGGCTTTCCGTTCCTCTAATGATTCTACTGGCCTTTCTGCCCCCATTCCCGTTTCAATTAGTATTTCTTATGTATATGTCCTTGTACATGCTGTTCTAGATGTGATCTCATCAGTGCCTGGCACAACAACAATAACATTTGCCTGATAGTTTACAGAAAGCATTCATCTTTCCTTTAGTGTCATTTAAGAAAAAGATTATAAAGAAACCTGCTATTGAAGACTTTGGATTAAAAGTTGCCTTATACAAAATACTGTGCTAAAACAAACATATCATTTAATAAGAACAGCAATTACCATTTTTATCTTGAAAAGAAGGAGAGGTGCAGGGAAGTAAAGTAGTAAAGTTTTCAGCTACAAATTAGTTGCTTTGCACACAAGAGATTGAAGCAGAAAGTTCAATAAAGAGCTTCCATGTTACATGATAGAAAAAGTAAAAAAGATGGTGCAAAGCCAATTAGGTTTTTTGTTTGTTTGTTTGTTTACCACTGAAAATACTGGAATTTAGATATGGTAATTTAAAATGGCTTTAGAGCATCCGAAATTACCTCTTTCAGAAAAATGGTCAGTGTGCTGTTATGAACTCCTCAGGGGAATCTTCCTGAGGATTCAAAACTATATTCAGTGAAACTCAAAGTGTGAGAATAGATATATTAAAAGTGAGAGTAAATAGCACTGCAGGCACTGTAGTGACACTGTGTAAATCAGTAGTAAACCCTACAGAACATCTAGAACGCTTTGTATATTTTGACCACATTTCAGGAATTGTGACTCAAAAAGATTTAGATTAATCTTGAGGCTTGAGCCTAATCTTTAAAGCTTGGGAAAAAAAACAACAAAAGAAATAGTAACAAAATAGGAAGTAATAGCTCAGCTCAACGACAGAGAAAGGTATGTTACTTCAGAAGTGGGGGAAGACCATACACATACTGAATGGCACAGCAAACTGTTTGGGGAGTATAGTAACTTTCTCATAATGCAGTATTTTCTGTCGTGATCTGGGTAATGATATAAAGATGACACTGCATCTGGGAAGGATAGAAAAATTTGAGTTCCAGAATGGATGAAATAAATTAGTTTCGGAAGGGGCAAGTTTACTAATGGGGGATAATTCAGTTCCCAGAAGGACAAGTGTGATGCACCGTATGGCGTGCATGATTTCATTTTATGGTTGAGCTGAATTATCATTTTGCCAACACCAAAATGTGGAGGTCTTTCCCTACCTCACGTGGCGTAAATCTTCTTCACTTTCTTTCCCCCAAACAAAACCAAACCTGAGGGCAAGAGACTGAGAAGACATAATTAATATTCGTCCATATTTTTGATAGTTCCCTGTCTTTCCCCAAAGCCACTGAGCCTGTGTGTCTTTCTTTAATTGTTTCCTTTAAAGTCTCGTTTCATCTTAGGGTCTTGTGGGGCTATGAACTGTTGACTGTGAAGTCTGTACAACTAAGACAGATCAGCTATTTTTTTTATTTTTGTCTTATTCTTGTTTCTTGCTTGTTCATTTAGTTCCTTCAAGTTTCCTGTGCAATAGTCAGTGTGGTGTATCATGGCCTTTCATAGTGCTAATCTACTTATCAGGGTTTTCAGAAGAATTATTCTCAGGAGTCACAGAATATGAAGCATGCATGACATAACTCTTTTTTTTCTCTCTCTCTCTCTCTCTCTCTTTGATGGCAGCACATAAAATTATATACCCACATCACTATTTAGCATCTGGTCTCATTTCACAAAGTGTATCTGGCAATCTTGTATTCTAGGTTTCTGTTTATCTGTGTAATAATCCTTCATCAAAGGACTTTTTTTAAAAGTTGAAGTATTTAAATAAACTTTACTGAAACTTTTGGTAAACAAGTGCATTAAGATTCTTGGAAGAAAGGGAGGAGTTACTAGTATGCTATACACTAGTTTTCTGTATACATGTTTATGACCTGTAAATTAGAATGAGAACAGCTTATTCTTGATTATCCTGCCCATTAGCAAGCAACTTATTAAATGGATACAGTCTCTGATGATTATTCTCCTTTATTGCATGTAAAAGTGATCTATTGTTTTAGAAGTGTTTGAGTTCAAGTTAGTTCAGAACTATGTTGGAGTGAAAAATAAATTTTTCAGAGTACTAAGGTGAAAATACAACAGGGAGTAGCATCCAAGTCTCACAGTTGGATAAGCTAATTCCACCAAGTAACCTCGCTTGTTAGGTGAGTAGAAACCCTTTCCAAATGAAATATTCTTCAAACCCTAATACATAGGAAATGGTTTTAAGGAATGTCTACTAAACAGAAAATTGAAAAATCTCAGCCATTAGTAACTTCAGACAGTGTGTATATGTTTGTGTGATGGTATCTTTATGTGTTTATGCTAGTTTCTGTTGACTAACTTCTGCATTGTAATCACAGGAATGTTGGAAAAGTTGGTTTATTCTTTATATGTCTCTTGCTGTTTCATGTGTGACCTGATGAATAAGGCCTGGTGCTGTAAAAATCTTTACCTACATGTGCACACTGTGAATTTAGGATAACATGTGAGGATTTAACATCTGGTTTTGGTACCTCAGAGCTAAGAAGGTTATTGTCTGCTGCTTTACTTACCCGATATTTTTTAGATTGCAATGTAAAGAGCAAGAACGTGCTGCATAAAGGGGTATCTTAAGCAGAATGTGTGGAGATACTAGCTTTGAAACTTTTTGATAAAAATATTAAGTGTCATAAGGATGCTCAGATACTATCGTATTTTTCTTGCTACTTGTGTAATATGGGTATGCTGGCATGATGCCGTTCATTTTTTTAATTAATTTTTTTAAAATTAAAAATTTTTTCCATTAAAGACAAATTGGACAACTAACTTCATACTAAAAATGTAATAAAAGATAATGCGAGTTACATTATATGATATTTATAACACTTTTATACAGGATATGGGGATTTTGCACAGCTATTGTAAATCATTGAGTTTAGTTTCCTTAGAAATGGTAATATTTTTTTCAAAATGCTGTTCAGCAAAGGTAAGGACTTACTGTTTAATTTACTCTGAGCTTATTCTGTGAGGAATAAAATGTGGACAAAGCTATGGAGAAAGGACTAAATCTGAAGTCCTTTTAATTTTTTTTTTATACACAGAAATTTTATACTCACCAGGAACATTCCCAAATACAGATGAATTAGCAATCCATGATTAACTGCAAGTTTTCAGATTTACGTAAAAAATTATCTCCCCACATTTTTCAGAGTTGTTGAGTTTCCAGGAACTTTAAGTTAGTGGGAGCCAAATCATTTGCTTTACATTTGCAAAGATATCTTCCAGGACTGAATTAGTGAAATACGGTCATATGTAATACTGTACAACAGTTACATTGGCTAGTATGAAGTGTTCTCATTTATATCCATCTTGGTAATTGAAATGACAAATTTCAGTCTTATAATTATCCAGTTTATTTCTATTAATGTAAGAAGGTCAAAATTAAGACAAACTAAAAGCCCCTTTCGCCCCCTGTGCTTGGCTAGTTGTGAATGGTATGGGAGGGGTAAGGTAAGAGCGTGAGCTGTTAGTGTGGCTCCCTAGAGTATTCTCTCAGCATCCAGTAGCTTGTAGTTCAGGGAATTCCTGGGAAAGAAGTAATTTTTAATGTGTTCCTTTTGAACAAACTTTTCTCTGCAAGTATGTGCTGTCACTTTTTGATTCTCTATAAGCTTTCAAAAATACCTGATGTGCTTGTTAAAACATTAGTCACTTATGGTATTTGCTTTGTTCCTAACCTATTGCCAGCCATTTTGATTTGGTGTTCTCTTGTTCTCGTACTGGTAGACTGGAAAATCGTTTCATATTTTCCATGACTCTTAAGATTTTGTGGCCCTCTATTGAGTTTCAGCTCAGTTGTCCCAGTTCTAGTTTGAGTGGTTATACTTTGTTTAGTTGCTTCTTGTGCAGAGGCAATTCCATCTATTGACTATACAAATTTTCCAGCAGACTTCTCACTCTTCATGTGTTTGGGAGAAGGAAGAGGATTACTGTGAATGTTTATGCCTTTGGCAAATTGTTCCTCATTGTCGTTTTTTTTTGGCCCATAGCTTTTTACATGCAATCACCGAGAGGGTAGACTTCTTCATATTTTTGTCACATGGACACAACTTCAGCTTTTCGTAGGATTCCTTCACAGCTGTACATTCAGTTTGTTCAACACTGAAGGGTACTGAATGCAGTGTGAAAATTTACCCAAAAGTCTCAAATTTTGAAGTCTGGAACAATATATAGATGTTAAGGCAAGAAAAAAATGTCTTGTCTAACGGCTTCATGAGCCAAGATGCAAAATTTCACCTTGAAAAATTTCAGCTCCAAAGGGGTATAGATTAATCTCAGTCATTTTCATGGCGATTAATATTACTAATAATTTGTCTGCAGTTTTGAATAGATACATATACAGTCTTGATTGATAGTACTTTTGGGTTATATCTGAATTTGACTTGTCAGTGCTAAACAGAATATGAAGTGCTGCAGAGGCACAGTCAGACCCGGGTAGGTCACCCATTGCTCAATGATTTTCTGTCAGCTAAATGCAGAGAAAGGCCTTAAAAAAGAATTTTTGCTTGCCTTGGTTAGTTTAATTTATCAACTGTCTCACAGGAGGCTTAGCGCCATAACAGAGAAAAAGAAGACAGATGGTCAATGGTTAAGAAGAAAATAATTTTTCGTGGTGGCCAAGATGAATTTGCAAAGGTGCGGGAAAGGCAAAGAAGCTTTGGGAGGAATGTGGGTTTTTTTTCCTTTTGGCTACCCTAAGTATACAGTATACTGTATAGTGGATTTTCTATGCAGTGGTTGTTACAGCAGAGCTGGCAGTTTACAATACATTGCAGATGTATACTTAATAAACTAGTGATTCACCACCTAATGTTCGTTTGACAGGTATGATTCTTGACATAATTAATTCATTGAAGTAAACTGAAAAATGCTGCCTTTTCGTGGTGGTTCTGGTTTGTGTCATTTTCATAATGAAAAATATCATGAGCTGTTTATCATGTTTCTCATTATTTTCTTTTTATGCTCTTTAAGAGAGTAAAAGGGTAGAGGAAATTACCCTTAATTTACAAAGTTCTTTTAGTTGCCAAATATACAAGCTTGTTGCCGTGAAGACTGGCACACAAAGTGGCTGCCTGACTCACTGCTGGTAAAGGAAGCACCTTAATAGATTATCAGGTGAATGTCTGACTATATTAAATGGCTAAATAAACTACAGGGATCAGAACACATTTATTTTAGGATGCAAGGGAAGTTATGATATCCCAACACCTGCTCTCAGATTCCACTAAGTGCTTGTAAAAGACATATAGCTTTTCATTCTCTGCTCCTGTTTCGTGTCATGTTTTCTTAGTACCACAAAAGAACACATACCAATTATAGCCCTTGGAGAAGTGCACTGTAAAACTGAAATGAAAAGCTAATATAAATATGAACTTAAAGCTGCATGTGCTGTGGCATTAAAGAGCAGGAATTTAGCTTGGAGTGCAATGCAGAAGTGACTTGAAGTGGTGGAAAAGTATAATTTCTTTTTACGTTTAAAGTGGGAGAATAGATTCTTGCTAATGACTGAGCATCGCAGAGACAGGATGGGGATTTCTTCCCTGCATCATTTAAATCCTGTAGCTAATTCAGGGCTCCTAGTGCAGATTTTTGCAATGAGAGAACTGAGGGACTGACAGAAAGGCTCTTTTAAGGTTTTTTTAACTGGAGGTGTCCACTGATGTTTCTGTCATTATGAGTTGATCTCACTTTCTCTCCTTATGCCATGGAGATTCTTACGGATCAACTCATATACAGACCTGAGAAGGGAAGAAAATCCAGCTGTGCTGCATCTTCCTTCAGTTAATTGCAGAGGCCAATTACTTGCACCATGAGAAAATATCATAGTGAGAGAGTGACTCCAGGAATATAATGTTGGCTGTTGTACCAGGGAGAGCTGGGGCATTTACATGACTTCTCTCCCACACACATATCACAGAATCACAGAATGTTAGGGGTTGGAAGGGACCTCTGTGGGTCATCTAGTCAGGGTCACCTAGAGCAGGTTGCACAGGACCTCGTCCAGGCCGGTCTTGAATATCTCCAGAGAAGGAGACTCCACAACCTCCCTGGGCAGCCTGTTCCAGGGCTCCGTCACCCTCAGAGCGGAGAAGTTCTTCCTTATATTCAGCTGGAACTTCCTAAGCTTCAGTTTGTGCCTGTTACCTCTTGTCCTGTTGCTGGGAACCACTGAAGAGAGTCTGGCCCCACCCTCTGACACCCACCCTTAAGATATTCATAGGCACTTATACGGTCCCCTCTCAGCTTTCTCTTCTTCAAGCTAAATGAGCCCAGCTCCCTCAGCCTTTCCTCGTAGGACAGATGCTCCAGTCCCCTCACCATCCTTGTAGCTCTCTGCTGGACTCTCTCCAGTAGCTCCTCATCTTTCTTGGAGTGGGGAGCCCAGAACTGGACACAGGACTCCACAGCCTCCCAAGGCTTATCTGCATCACCTGAGCCTTTTTTCTTTCTGCTCTCCACAGTTTCCTCAGCTGATGTGTGCCTTGGATTGACACCGTAATCTTGTTTTCTGAAAGGGACAGGGGAAAAGGACGCGCCTGTCTGTATAGCAACGGACGGGCCCTGAGCCGAAGCTGATGAAGCTGGACGGCAGGTTTCATCTGAGACAGGAGTGACATGTCCCAGGGAAACGCAGCGCTAAGCTAAAAAATCAGTAAAAACAAATAAAAAGTAAAGAATCTATGAGCAAGTGTGCTGGCAACTCTAGGCAAGCTGTCGTTTCTGTTTCTTGGATTTACCTTTCAGTGCCAGGCTGTTCAGTCCTGACTAACCCGAAACTGCAAATACCCGGAGTCTGGGGTCCCCAGACTCCTCGCTCAGTCTAATGCTCAATAAAAATTGTCGCCAACGCAGCTATTAGTAAGAGTAAGTAACATGCTGCCTGTGGATTTTTCCAATGGCTCTCAGGTAACTGTCAGAGCTACTAATGTGTTCAGTGCCGGGGATGCTTCCCCTGAAGAATTTCTTTCAAGGAACAAGTTATTTGTACTGCCAGAATAACTCACCTTATTTTTCCCTTATAGTCTGAGCTAGAGTTTAGCCCAAAATGTCTGCTGCAGGAAAAAAAAGATACTCAGACATTCAGTGGAGTAGGAGATAACCTCCTTTCTACACAGGTTTTTAATTTAAATTGAGAAATATGTGCTCTAAGTATTCTTATGTGCACTGGTATCACTATTAGCTAAAATAATCTTGCAGTTATAAATTCATTGTAGCTAATTTCTTGCAGTGCCCACTCTGTCTTTTATGGCAGATGCATGGGATTTTTCCCCAGGTTTCTACAGCATTTCCATAAAAAACATGCAGGCTGCCGAAGCTGAAGCTCCAGAACACCAGACTCGCTGTTCTCTAACTAGGACATCGGGAAAGCTGTGATGGTATGGGGTCATCAGCTTCTTTCTCAAACATTCCTTCTTTCAGGAGAGCAGCAAGAACTGGGATAGAATTAATATCAATATTTTTCAAACTCCAGGTCTGAAAATATTTCAAAGTATTTCAAAGTTTTGAAAATATTTTTAATGTGCAGCTGAAAGAACTCACAGGCATTTGGAGGAAAGGAATGAAGCAAATCGGACATCCTGAATACGTATTAGTTCTAGTTATATCTCCTTTTGACAAGGTTAAACATTTCACATTTAAAAATTCATGCTAAGATTTCAACAGTGTATCCTATGTGAATTTTTACGTCCCGAAATATCATTATAGAAAACTCAAAAGACTTTTTTAAATGTACTTTTTCTGAAATATTTTCAAATCCTGCTTATTTGTATGATAATAATCAATTAAGAAATCAGAATTTTCATGTGGAAATTAGTCTAGTTGAAAAATGCCTACTCCAACACAGAATTAGAACTCACCATGAAAAAAGCTAAGGAAAATTCCATTTTACCACTCACCATTCTGCATTAGAGAACAGGAAATTAGTGCAGGGCTTGCTGGAGGAAATTTTCTGAAAATCATATTGCCTAAAATGTGGCACTGCTCACTGCTATCGCTGCATTGAAGTCTCAAGGTCACTGCTGCATGCCTGGAGGGGTTTAAAAACCGTGTAGATGTGGCACTTCAGGATATGGTTTAGCAGGAACAGCGGTGTTGGGTGGATGGTTGGACTCGATGATCTTAGTGGTCTTTTCCAACCTACAATTCTATGATTTTATGATTGAAGCAGGGACCTTTTCAAAATGGGAAAGGTTTGATGGTACAGCTACGCTGCTTCTCCATCCCACAAGTAGGTGAAGACACGTCTGCAAGGAAGACAGAGCATCTCCTGGCAAAACCCTTCTTTGGACACTACCACATCAACAGGAGCAAAACCAGCTGGCAGGAGATTTTTTCTGACCATGACTGAAGGACTCTGAGGACTTTCCCCAGTGCACCTACATCTGCTTCCAGGAGTGGGCTTTTCTGAACTCTCCTAACTGGTGTCAAGAGAGCAGGCCCAAGTGTTAGTGTAGCACGGATAGGAAAAGAGATAATGCGAATATTTTTGTTCATTCTATGACAGGGCAAAATTTTCACAGTGCCTCTCAACTTCACAAGGCAATCAAATCTAAATAAACCCAGGCACAGGTAGAGGCACAGTAAGATGAAGCACAACTCAGAGCACCCATCTCGCATGTAAGGCTGCAAACATCTCCAAGGGATGTCGAAAGCTTTCTCTCAACAGCTTAAATTGCTGAAGAGCCATAGCTCTGCATAAAGTATTTCTAAAGCATGTTCAGAAACCTCACTCTGCTGCTGCTGAAAATCAAGGAAGCGACAAAGCGGCAGTTTGATTGGTTTGTCTATTTACATGCTTAGGCCTTTTATCCATCTCTAAAAATAGTGAGAAATCATAAATAAAGGATGCTGAAAGATGACCCCCACTTTATCTCCTTTTCTCCGGGCGAAGGTGAGGTTTATCCAGTCTCCCTCTTCTCGGGAAAGCTCAAGGACAGCTTTTTTCTGGCACATGCATCCCAACAAGGACCACGAGGAGATGCTGCAATAGGGTTCAAGGAATAATGGGGACATGAGTTCAGCTCTTCAGAGAACCAGGTGCTATTCTCAGCTCCTCCATTAACCTGCTTTATGGTCCCAGGCAAGTGATCTCGCTTCTTTTTGTTGCCTTTTCGCCCTCAACTGTCTTGTTGATTTAGATTGCAAGCATTTCTTGCAGGGATAGGCTTTTACAGTTGTCTGCAGATTTCTTTATTAAAGAGACTTTTAATTCCAGGCCGTGTTTTTAGGCATTACTTGAATGTTGACTTTGAGAAGTAGATGTCCACCACAGACCTGGAGGGTGACCGCTGGACCGAGAAGGCACAAGCCCACCTCCTGTAAACAACGTGTTCCCTTTCTGTGAGATTATTGTAGGGCCCAGACAGATGACAGACGTCCCAAAGTATTCCCTGCCTTGTGTTGTCTATCCTGGTGGCAACACACCTCCTGTCTTTCAAGGGCTTCCCACCACCCAAAAAGTGTCATTCCCTATTCTGACATCACATTTCCTGTGGTTTCTCAACCAATTACCAACACAAACACAAGGTCCATGTCAAAAACATGTGTTGGAGTTAGAATTCATGGTGGAGTCACCACCTGTGAAGGTATTCAAAAAACAAGTAGATGTGGCATTTCAGGACATGGTTTAGCAGGCATGGTGGCGATGCGTTCACGGTTGGACTTGATGACCTTAGAGATCTTTTCCAACCTTAATGATTCTATGATTCAGCCAAAGGCAACTTCTTCATCAGCCATCATGTACTTCATTTTTGGGAAGGAAGGGACAAGCGACTACAAATAGGGCCCCTTTCACCCTGTTCCTCAGCTACTTCAGTGGTTTGGACACTGAAGCAGATGCACATATAGCTCCAGGTTTCAAGGGTCTACTATGGAAACCAGGACCAAACTGCAGCGTTTGGCAGCAGATGAAGCTGCACCACAGCCTCCCTCCCTCCCACAACCTCTTACGCTGCTGGACCACCAGCTCATTTGCCAGTGAGTGCCAGTTTCTGTCCCTAATCTGGAGGCACCATGCCTTAACTTAGTGTCTAACACACGCAGGCTGTGAAGAAGTATCATCATAAAAGGTGACTGAGATCACACCTCAGTTCTTCCAAGAAAAGTGTTGCTCCAGAACAGAACTAAGGTGTAAACTAGCGGGGTATGCAGTAGAGCAATGGAGGACCCCAGTAAAAAAATAAGACCACCTCTAAAGTGTCAGTAATAGGATTCAAAGAGGAGAAAGCTGTTTGGACATCCACCTGTGGACCTGGAAAATAGTGAGTTTCCAAATCTGCTCACCTGTAAAACAACGAGAAGAAACACAGATCCACACACAGAGCAAAGCAGTAGTACCTGAGGTAGTTAATGAAACCTTAACCCCCATTACACAGCTTGGAAAAGTGGAATTGCGGTGCCAACACATTCTTTATAAAGCGTGAATGCTTGCTAAATATGTGAAGACAACATCAGAGCTAGGGCTGTTTCCTTCTCTGAAAATTAAGGGAATACTTAAATTAAGGTTTTAATGAATTTTCTGAGACCATACACTAAATGTTGGTGGAGGCTGTTATTAAAAAGGTATAGAAATAGGTAAGCGCCCATAATAAATAGCTGGTCAAAAAAGATTTTTCTTTGTTACAATAATACACACACGTACACACATAGCATCGTCGCTACACTTTAGAGGGCATTTAATGCATTTGAAAGACATCAAATTGCTCAGAATAAAGCAGCTGCTCTCTGTCTGTTTGGATATGTTTCCAGAATGATAAAAATGTGAGCTGAAAAGCCCTTTGTTTCTAATAATGCAATGTTCCTGAGAGAAGTCCTCAGTGGTGAGGCAAAAGAGGGAGAAATCTAGCTGCAGAATATGTGTACAGAGTATGTGACACAGAAAAGACCCTTGCTTAGGAAGAGAACAGAAGTTCTGCCTCTGCACTGCTTTGCACATGGTGGAAGTATTTGTATCCACAGAACAAAGTGTGGGCGATGCTGGTTTGTGTTTGATGCTGGTGACTCAGTTTTGCGACCGGTCTGCACACACCCCAACTAGCGAAGACCCTGCTGCCGTGACGGAGATGGCAACGTGCTAAGCGAAGCGCAGCCTTGGCAGAGCCCGCAGACCGCCAGGCTGAGCCCTCGCCCACCCAAACGACGCCACGTTCACCGCCTTGATGAAGACAAGGCTTCTGCCACCGATGGTAGGACCAGACTTGCCATTAACTTCGTCTCTTCTGATGCGAAGCAGAAGTGATAGACTGTCAATCTGCAACGCCCGAGCTGCAACTCACCTGGAGTAGATCATTGAAAAGAAATCTTATTTGAAATTATTCAGATGATAGATTTATTGCCCTTGGAGATAAACACTGGAGAAAGAAAAACTTCTCAACTTGTCAAAAAAAAATTGCTTCTGTTCAAAGACAGTGGCTGAAATTTCAAGAGCATTTCAGAGAAACGGGAACTCAAGTTTTATTGATTTAGACATGGAAGTCACACAGGAACATTTGAAATTATAATTTAATAGCCAATTAGGACGTAATATGGAATCTTATCCCCCTACTGCTGCTAGAGGTTGTTAATATTGCCATGTTTATAATTCAATATATAGAATTAATTAAAAGTAAGATGAGTTAGTGTGTTTATTCAGGTATTCAACTTGTTTAGGTGTCCTTTGACATTTGCAAAATGAATATATGGATGTAAAATAAATAGTTAGAATCTTCTGGAACTATGCAAGTCTATTTTTTAATGACTCATTAGTGTATGGTGACAGTATCAAGTTGTATCAGGGAATGTCAAATTTTTTGAATCATGCCTGATTCGTGCAGTCTTAAACAGCCTGGGTGAGGTAATCCACCATGACATGGAACCTGATTCAGAATCAGAAAGGTCATTGTTTTTCTCTACACATTACGTGATGAATCCAAGCAAGATTTCTTCTTTTGATGTGATGTTCTGTTGAAGTTCTCACTGGTGACAAGAGGAAAGATGGCAATTTCGTTGTTGTTTATTATGAATCCAATATAGTCCAATTAAAGTCTTGAGATGTCTGGATTTACAGTAGCACAAAACAGGTAACTGATCCTTGACAGAGAAGATTCCTGCTGTTAGCTGCACACTGTCCTTAAGAGTGAAGAAACCACCATGGGATTCTCCACTCTATTTCTGCAATACTTTTAACAGATAAATTACAACAGCACAGGCTAAGGTCAAAATATTTAAATATATATATCTTTGGTTTTTAAAAACAAGCCTTTATCAAAATTAAATCCTCAAAATGCAGTGATTTACAGTAATGGTTTCATCAAGGAGCTAAAAGAATACCTTTAATAGCTATATCAAAGGTATTTGTAAAACTTCATGGAGTTAGCTATCAGATCAGGTCTGTATTCTAATTACAATCCGCAAATACAAAAATTCTGTTATATGACTTTTAATTTGTAGAAATGAAAAAGAAATTTTATTTTTAACAGCACACTGTGCATCGCATTTCTTTCAAAATAGTAACACTGACTCTGCTCAGCATAGGACTGGAAAGTAAAACAGTGCTTTATACATTTTTCTACTTTCTGCAGAACCACCTGTCTGTTACCCATCCCACCCTTCTCATTTTTATCTTCATCAGCTATTCCCTTGTCAGTTTTCTGTAAAAAAGTACAAAATGAATACATTTTTAGAAATACAAACTCAGCTGTCTCAGCTGTGTCTGTCAAAATTATATCTGCCAGCTTTATTTGGAAAACCAAGTCAGGTTGTTGTTCCATCAGTGTATATAAATATTGATACTTTATGTAAATAAGTATAGAATATTGTACATTGGAAAAATCCTGGGAATTTGTACTTCTAGTCTATATAGTTGAATTATAGTATAAAGATGTTTAGTACAAGATTCTAAGCTCCATATGTCTGATATAATCAAAATAATTTATACCACAGTCTAATCCTGCTTTAGAAAATCTCTTTTCATGCTGTTAATAAGGGACAGAGGTACCTCTTTCTTAATCATACCAATTTCTATTTCAGACATGAATACTTCATATTTGCTGTATAAAGCAGGTGCCAAGATTACAGTTGCTCATTCTCCTTTGGTTGTTTCATGAAGACTAAAACCATGGATCATCTAGAGAAGGACCTCCATCTGGAGACTAGTTAACCTCCAGATTATTAGGCTGTCATGTTAGAAAACTCCTCTGTACTTCTAGGTACAGCTTTGCAAGCTAATACGGACAGATACTTCAAAGGAAGCTAATTTAGGAAATGACTAGATGAATACAGGAACTTTGGGAATATATATCACTGTGTGACTGACGTGTAACACTCTCTACACCTTCAAAAGATTGATCAGTTTGAACTTCGGAGAGAAATCAGCAGGATTCAACGGCTTTTCTTGAGGAACAATAAGGAAAATACCAATCTGTACATTCCTTTGAAGTTGTCTGAAGTACAGAAATTTTACAGAGCTCAGGAATAGCAACCATTTTAGTTCCCGATTCCTGTAGGCCAGATTCTGATATAACTCACATTCTGAAAAAGAAGTTATTCCCCTGAAGAGTTATCTTGGGGATTTCCTATCTTACACGAGCAGGTAAGCCCATGCTCGCTTACAAGAGATTTGGGTTATTGGAGAGTATGGTGTCTCTCTCTTTCTCTCTTATTCCATGAAATATTTCAAAAAGCCTCAGTTTCATCCCCTTCTTTAACAATATCAAACAAATGACCAGACCTGGAAACATTTTTCAAAATGAGATTCTTCCTTTCTAATTAGCCCTACCCAACTGTTCCTTGTCAGAGATCCACTGTATCCACTGCAGAGACATTTTGTGGGAGTAGTTTCAGCATTTCTGAATTGGCTTGATAAATAACTAAAAAGTCATGCATGCCTGACAATAGTGACTTTCTGTTCTTCCTAAAGTGAGTGTTCCAGCTTCATCTGTTTGCTGTTTCATCTTCCAACAGCTGACTGTTCCTTCCACGCGATGTATATTGGCGCGTGATGCACAGGGTGGCATCCCGGTACCAGCTCCGCTAGGCGCTGTGCTTTTCAGTGTCATGTTTCCACCTGCAAAGAGATTCCAAAATGATGTGCTTTGTCCCAAAAGAGCTGGGAACAAGAAGCAGGGACTGAGCAAATGACGCTGGTGAATGCAGTAAAGCACAGCCTGCCGTTATACTGCTTTTCCTCCTGAATCCTATAAGATACCTGTGGGAAGATCACTTTTTAACTGACAAACTTTTTTTTACATTTTTTAGATTTAAATAGAATCTTTTTTGAAAACATATAAATACCTTTATTCTTTTAAATGCATATATTAATATTCTTTACTGAAGTTTTGCAAATATCTTCATTATTTCTCTTATTTTAACCATCTTTTGAATAGGAGGCTGACTGTTAACTTGTTGCTTATAGTAATTCTTCAGTCTGTGCTTTAGCTGAGAGGAAAAAGATTGACGGAAATTATGATATTTCCATTCATTTCCTGGTTTATCATGTCTTGTAAGTGTCTCATATGACCACGTAAGAACCACCCTACTGCATTTTATATGGATTCATGTTTGCATTTTCTCTTACAGCCAGGGCCCCGTTTCTCTCTGTAACTTTCTACTTGCAACTCTGAATACCTTCTAGACACTTTTTTTCAACTGAATCTCTCTCGACAATCTTTATAATGTAGTGTAGTGTCTAGAAGAATCTCCCTTTGGTGTGCAGGAAAGGAGCTGACGTATCACGACACCAGAGGTCTCTGACTTAACTCTGCACAGTAAATCTGAAAGCAGTTTTATTTGTCGTTTCTCTCAGGGATTTTCAAGGGTTAGTTTTAACAAAATCCCATGCCAATGAAAGTGAACTTGACAACGCAGAGTATGTGAAGCCTCTTCTGATTAAGCCTCAGCCTCTTCTGGTACAGCTCCCAGTGCCTGCAGCAGAGGCTGGAGAAGGCTCACAGCAGAAGAGCTTTTATTAGTACATGGTTGAAAGCAGTTTACCTCGCCGCCTGTCTGGGTCTCCGAGGATGAATTTCACAAGGAAAATGAGAGGGAGCACTAAAGACCTTAAACCAAACCAGACACCTTTTCGTGTGGATGCAAGGCACTTGAATAACCTCTTTGGAGTGCAGAAGAGATGCAGTTCTCCACACAGGCGTATCCTAGGTGTGTCAGAAATACACAGGGGCTTTAATACAGCTTAATGTATAACAGGGATTGTGCATGGAGCACCGTTAGGTCACCAAGCTTGGGAACCTTGTCATAAGGAATATAACACATCTCTTAACTTTAAAGCTCTGACTCAGCTAAGAACAATCATCACAGTATCCTGAAACGAAATACTTAGTCCTTTTATAAAACAATTACCAATATTTGCAGTTTCTAATAGTGAACTAATATTTGTGAACCTTATTGAAAATTTTTTAAGAGCAAAAAGTCATGACTTGCTGCTTGTCCATCACACGCACTGTACTGTGCATACAGAAACTCATAATTCAGATTCAAAGTGAGGGTCATTATTACATTTGAAGCCCTCACGGCGTTCCCTCTTCTAAAGTGGTATGGCATCAGTCTCCTTCTCCCCACACTGCTCCCACAGCTGAAGGACAGTCGTCTGTTTTCAACTCCTGCCCCGGCCTCACCTTGCTCTCCTGCTGTGAGCCTGCTGGGTGAAGGAACCCCCGAACTTTAACCTTCCCTCCTGGCAAGCTGTTCTCCATCCTCTTCATCTCCTTCGTCTCGAGGGGGCCAGGCCTGGCTCCTTACTGTCGGGTTCACCTGCTGGAGTATGCCGGGATGCAGCACTGCTTAAAACCAAAGTGGAGTTATTTATTTGTCATACCAGCTTGTTAAAGAGATTAGTCTCTTATGCAGAGGAAGGAGTGCTTGACTAGGGTAAAAGAAAAAGAATAAAAATGAAACAATACTACTGTCATAGTAATACCGCAGAAATTCCTGCATTGCCACAGTTGGACAGTCAGAAAGTTATATTTTGGAACTGGGACGCTGGGCTTGAAACCTGCTTTTTCTCCTCACAAACTGTGATGCTAACAGTGGTGCGGGTAGTTAATGGTGAGGTAAACAACTGCAGTATTCTTGCTAGTTGACAGGGTCAGCAGTGCTGCAGGACAAGCGGTCACTGTGAGCAGAAACGGCAGAGCCTGCATTTGGTTTGGTAAAATACACACGAGTCCACATTTAGAGAGCAGTGTCATTTTCAAGTACCAGACAGTTCTCCGCAGGAGTGGTTTAGTCTGGAGACGAAATCTTTCTCTACATTGGCCAAACGAGAGCAGCTTCGTGCATAGATTCATCGAAATGCCCTTTTCTACAAAGTAAAAAATAGCGGCATACAAATTGTGTGGCACATATGGATGAGCACAATTTCTTCTTCAATCTGCACTCTTTCTCCTCAAATACAAACTATCACCTGCTGCTCTCACCACTGAATGCTTGCTTTATCTGCAATTTGGAAGTAAAATCTTGCGTAGATGAGTTTGGGAAAGTCATTGAGATATCATGCGTAAAGCTCCTCTTTACTTCCTTTTCTTCTTGTCTTTTCCAAGTTTTCTTTTCTTCCCATTTTACCTCTTGATTCATGCAGCTAAATTCAATGTGTCCTTATAGAGTGAAATACATATGTTTATGTGAATATGTAAGTATGTATATGTACAAAATTAAAACCTACTAAATAGAAGTTGCAGGCTGTGAAACCAAAATTGCTCGTGCTTTTTCCAGATGAGAATTCATTTAATGACAGTTCTGCATATACAAAAATTCAAAGAAGTGACTTGAATTATAAGAATTCTCATTATGGCTTCCTATTCTTTAAAGAACATTGTTCTTCTTGATTCTATAATCTTTCTCATAATGAGGAAAAATATGATAATCATGATAATTAAAGTCTAAAGACTTCATAGCTAAGAAAAACCTAAAACTACCATTTAATGAAAAGAGTTGTGTGGTATGATTGCATTCTTTCACTATCATGTCCCGAGTTCCTGAGACTGGAATAGATGGTCGCTCTCTCGTTAATAAGGTGTATTCTGCCTGGGGTCTGTGTCTACTGGTGTAGGATAGAGCTGAGGGTGTCTTTGTGAGGGAGAAACAGGTAATTTTGCACACCAAAGAGTGAAGGCAGAGTGGCTTGGAGTTGCAGATGAGAGCGCAAGGAGCTCTGAAGTCACAAGGTTTTGTGCCCTACAGAGCTTTGATGTAGGGTGTAGGCAAAGACGTGGTTTTAAGTCTCCCTCCATTCTTCAATACTCTGAGATTTCAATGCTCTCGTTAAATCCTGCCTTTCCCTTTTCTGACGTACGGGATTGCCGCTCCCCCCCCGACCCCTCCGACGGCAGCAGTGGTGGAGTGGCCGCGGCAGCGGGGTCTGCAGGCCAGGGCAGTGCCTCTCCTGACAGGGGACAGCATGGCTGTCAGTTCCCCCTGTGCCTTGACACCCTGTGCTAGGGGTACGGAAAGTTGGCCCTGGTTTGTGCCTTTTCATCCCACTGCAGCGAGGATCTGCAGCTGGGCTCTCTGGCCACTGATGTAATGAAGTTGTTGAGCTGAGCTAAATGTGAGCATTATATAAATGCTGTTACAGATATATTCAGGATTGCTTTTCAGCTCCTGCTAGGACCAAGTGCGTTGCGGAGATTCCACAGGATTTCATTGATCTCATCTGAGCGTCTCCTGAAAGGCCACTGACTCGAAGGAGATCCCTTTCTGAAGGGTGGGTGTCAGGAGGATGGGGCCAAGCTCTTTTCAGTGGTGCCCAGTGACAGGACAAGGGGCAATGGGCACAAACTGAGGCACAGGAAGCTCCAGCTGAACATGAGGAAGAACTTCTTCCCTCTGAGGGTGCCGGGGCACTGGAACAG
>Ga0181612_104022_pt1 | contig 21616 bp, 18 predicted proteins | sample HoacroProtozoa21_FD_119630 | JGI IMG/M metagenome (GOLD analysis project Ga0181612, IMG submission 119630) | Hoatzin crop microbial communities from Cojedes, Venezuel. Combined Assembly of Gp0051906, Gp0051904, Gp0051908
GCGGGCGCCGAGGCGCGTGGGCGGGGGGGAGGCGGCGGGCACGGCCCACCCGACCTCTGCCGAGCCTTGGGAGCCCGGGGCCGGCCGTCGGGAGAGGGGCCGGGGGCGGTCCCGGGGCCGCCCGGGTGAGGCCCCGCAGGGCCCGCTCGGCAGCAGGGCGGGTCCCTGGGTCGGGGTCAGCAGCTGGACTGGGGCTGTGTGGTGGTCACTGGCCAGGCCTGCTCGTGTGTGCTCTGCAGTTTTGTGGTGTTTGCTGGAAATTAGTATTCTGGAGCAAGAGAAAAGAGAGAGCTATTAGAAGTGGAGTTTATGGGCGAAACAAAAGGAAACAGCAGGAGGACCTGTAAGCAAGGAGTTAGAGTTTCTGTTTGTGAGTGATCCATCCCCAGTGGGTCTCCCCGCTTCTGACCCAGTCATCCCTTGGCCATTTATGGCCGCCCGTGCTGATTATTTCTCACGAACATGTGTCCATGAAATGGTGGAGCTGTGAGAAATGTAGAATGCGTGTTTTTAATTAAGAACTGTGTTGTGAGGAGAGAGCGGAACGCTGCTACCTTCTTCCATTTTCAAATGAAGGCTGAATCCATTTCAGAAGGATGGCTTTAGTTAAATGCTAATTATGATTATAGTGCAGGGCTGATGGGGTGGAAATGGTTATTACTAGGAGAACATGGTAGGCATTTCTTAAAATCTGTGTCTGTTATGGGCTTTTTTCTAAAAGTGATGCCCTTGTGCTGAAGGGAGTTCAGCACAGGTCAGACTTTAAATCTAGAAAAAGTACATGGAGATTTTAAATTAAGCGGAGTACTCATTTGCAGCTGTAAACAAAAGCAAGCTGGTGGTTTGCAAATGATCAAATAAGGAGCCTGAACACAGCATGTATTTCTTGTAGAGCTGTATCTAGTTTAACTGTATCAATGTTGTTCTCCCTGTAACAGAATGTTTTTCCTTGAGGGGCTCTTGAAGAAATCCTGGTGAAATCATGGACGGTAAGAGGGAAAGTACTCTTTGTCTTTCAGTAGGAAAGTTGTCGTCTGACTGGTATGTTAGTTAATAAGTTCAAGGGTTCAGAAATCTGGGTAAACCTTTTAGCAAGGGATATGAAGTTGCACTGACCTTACTTGAGGAGACCTTTGAGGTTGCACATTGCCTTCATTGTTGTCACCTTTCTGTGAGGCTGCTCTGCCCCTTCCCTGGTTTTGTGTTTTCTTCAGCGGCAAAGGGTAAATACATTTCTTATTTTGTTCTGAATTTCAGTTCTGCTCTGTCTGTCCCATTCCTCTCTCTGTACTTGATCTTCTTTTTCCCATTATTTGTACCTTTGATCCATGTTTCTTTGCTCTGCTCTCTTTCTTGAGCAAAGCATAGGTGAGAATATTTCTTGCCTGCCTTGCATCTTCCTCTTCAGCTTCTATTGGCAAAAGCCATGTGGGTGTCTCTGTAGAGCTCCTGGCTACACCTTTACAGGCCTTGGGGCTTTTCTGTGTAACGGCAGCTATTGTACAAGCAGCTGCATAGGAGGAAAAGCCAGCACTAAGTGGTTTGCAAGTTTTCTGTGACCAGCCAGCCTAGATTGCAAGCTGAGAGTGTTTTCAACTATGTTTTCACCTGACCAGACAGAAAGAATCAGTTCTATCTTCCCTTAGCCAAAGCTAAAGTATTTTTTTAAAAATGCCACTTGCTGCTTTGATTTAGTTTTGGTTGTCATTAGCTTGTGATTAGTGTGTCACGGAAATTTTATTCCATGGTAGCTTTCCTCTAACTGGATGGAAATAACACTGAGTTTAATTTTTGCCTTAGCTCACGATGACTTGGATCTGTTGGCTTCCCTCCTGGAAGAAAGCGAGACAACTGAGGAGAGGAATTCTCCTGAGGAGGAAGATGCCCCAGAGGATGAGAGGGGAGAACCAGATGAATATGATGAGCTCTTCGACGCGGAAGATGATGCGTCCTACACTGAAGAGGTCGATGCTGAGAACAACATGATTGATGAGCAGAAGGAGAATCTGGCTACGCTGTTTGGAGATGTGGATGACCTGCTGGAAGAGGAGGAGGCAGAAGAAACTGTCCCCGCTTCAGCTCCCAGTCAGGCGAAAGAGAAAACCAATGAAGAACTGCAAGGTTTCTGTTACACCATCTTTTATCTGATTTGGCATGTATGTCTTTGGCAGAAGGAAGGGTCTGCTCCTTCTCGCTTCAGGATGGTGCCCAGAGGGGGAATACAGAAAGTCCTTGTGAAAGTTCCTAAGTCCAGTTTTCAGTGCTCAGTCACTAAACTTGCCAAACATATTTTGCCAAAAGAAAAACAGAGGACTGAAGCCAGGGAAGCTAAACTAGCTCTGCTGAGCAGGACAGAGAAGGTTGCCTATGTACCTGTGCCTTGTCTGATGAAGAGCGGTGTTGCTTCAGTCTTCAGGGCTGTCATCCTGGCATCTTTTACCAGCGCAGCATTCCTGTCCCCCGCAGGACTTACTGGCAGGAGGATCTGCCATACCAGGCAGCGTGGAAGCAGAGCTGGCCATTGAGCGTTCCTGTGTCCAGCCACATACTTGATTGTATTGGAAGCATTTATTTATGCTAAGGAGTGCGATTGTCAGTCACTTAAATTGTCCTATGTTCAGTAGGGAAGATATATGGAAGATGGAAAGGAACATGGTCAAGTAAAGTATTTATAGAGAGAAGTCAGCTCCAGGCTGTATAGAAAAGTGTCCCCTCACTGTGAGCTATGCAGAATCAAGTATGCATTGTGGCTCTAGTCTTTGTTTCATAAGTTTCTATGATGCAGTAAAACGGCCAGACTTCCAGGGATCTCATAAATCCCCGTTTGCAATGGCGTCCCGCTGTCTTCATTATTATACTTATTCTTCTCCTTTCTTTCCTAGCTGAGCTGAGAAAATTGCAAGAACAGATGAAGACGTTACAGGAGCAGTTGCAAAAGACTGCTATTGGGCAGCAATCCAGTTCAAGTCCTGAGAAAAAAAACCCTGGTAATGAGACTGATTAAATGGGTTTATGATTTGTTGGCCTACCAACACGCAATTTATAGGCAACACTCCACATAATTCTAAAGTGCTGAGTAGCAAGGAGGAGTGGTAGTCTGGTGTATTCCCACACAGGTTGTTTCCTGCAGCTACAGACTAAATCAGTGAGCTACAGTTTTGGTATCTGTGTCATGGGTTGATTTTGCATGGGGCAGCTTTCATGACTGAAGTGCTCCAGGGTCTTCTGCTGGAAGTGTCCCTTCTTACTGGCAGATGTTGGGACACTCAGAAAATACAGCTATGTTTGTTGCTGTAGCACATTGGGTATAGTAATAAAATTATATGGGAAAGTTGAAAAGCAAGGGTTTGTTCCTACTTTCCACAGCTTTGTGGTTTCAGTGACATCCCAAGTTTTAGGTACTTATGGGGAAAAGTCACTGGGGCTTTTCTAGCTGTTGCATTTCAGATGCTGGCAACTTAGCTGAAGGGTTTCCATGTGGGATTCTGACCTGGGCTTGTTATCCAGAGAATTACTTAGTTCTTAGTGTTTGAGTCCAAATCTTGAGACCTCGTAAATATTTTTTTTGTTTTCTTGGCCAGGTAAATCTCCCTGCCCACCCTTAAAGGAAAGAAAAGTTCAGAAGCTGCAAGAGTCACCATGCTTCTTGGCCCAGCTGGGTAATCCTTTACCACCAGCCAAGCGAAGAATCCAGAAATCCAAAGCATCCTCAGCAGGTACCATTCTCAGTCTGCCTTGCACTGCAATGCGTTGGGCTTTTGTGAAAGCTGATGTAGTTCATGGCAGCCATGTAGACACATCCAGCAGAGTTTTATAGTAGTTGGTGCACCAGTAGCAGTCTGGTCACAGAGGAACAGTGCCTATTACAGAGTTAATTATTGTATTCTTTTCAATGGGTGCTGTGCTCTGTACTGCTATGGTTAACTGGGACACTGACAGCAGTCTAGCTTGCATCTGTGTATCCTACAGTTTAGCTTGCCTGGAAAATGAGAGCCACTCTGGGAAGCTCCTTACCAGACAGAACTCATGGCTTGAGTTACATGTGACTGATCTGGAGCTGTCAGTTCCCAGCTGACTGGGAGACCAGTCCAGTACAAATAAGACAGTTTTACACCTTTTTCCTAAGTGTGTTATATTAGACTCCTGTCTCTGGTCAGGTGTAAGTTAGTGTTATTTTTTTTCAGAAGTTTTCTTTCATTGTCAAGATTTTTTTCCTTGCTTTTTTTTTCCTGCAAAAGAGAACAAGATTCCTCCTCCACAGCAAGTCCTCAGTCTGGCGTTCCAGCCTCTCAAGTCTGCTGCAGGGAACGCACCCAGTAAGGTGACCAGAGAGAAGACTCCTAACGTCCCTACATGCTCCAGTGCAACAACTCAGCCGGTGTCTGTGGAAACATTCTCGGGACTGAGATTAAGGTCAGCAGCACTGAGCTCTGTCTGGGGACATCACCCTCCAGTACTGGGACAGGAAACGCGATCGGTCCAGTGTCCTGTGATGCTAGTCACCCAAGTGGTGCGCGGAGGACTGGGTATCTGGTTTGTACATCATTTAACCATGTCAGATTAGTCAGTTGTCATTAGGGGATGTAACACAAGGCCACAGCATTGGCTGGTTGACCAGGAAATAGGTAATTGACTTTTGGCTTAGTACTATCTTTCTGTTTCTGTTTTCACCTTTGCTCTTTTCTAACAAAAAAAACCCTATCATTTTATTAGCACTGCCTTCCCTGGGATGTCTGCGGTGGTGGAGGAAGGAAGCAGTGGGCATGTGCGAAGCCAGCTGTGCTCCACTTGAGCAGATTTTGCTCTGTACTGAGGAGCCTTGGGAGCCACTTGTGATCCCCATACTCCATGTGGCCAGAAGAGGTCTCTGAATACTCACAGTGTCTTTTCTCATCAGAAACCATGCTGGATTTCCAAACCTTGCTCTGGCAGTCATGATGCTCAGTCCTTCCTGAAATGAGCAGAGTTAACGCAGTTAAGTTGCAGTGCGCCTGTTTGGACAAAACCCAGCATGATCAGTAGATTTGTGATGTTTGTACAGTGTCCTTAGGGGTTTTGTTTCAAGTGAACTCAGGGTGAAATAAGGCACGGAGGTGTTTTGCAGTGAGATGTAGCCTCCCCAGGAGGATGCTGCATCGTTTTGTTCGTCTCTGTCCATTTGTGCCAATGGATCTGTTCTCTTTTAACGTGCTTTTGCTTGATGTAGAAAACCCCGGGTTTCATCGGCTGAAATGGACAGGAAAATGGCTAACCGGAGGCTCATCCGGCTGTCCCAGCTGAAGAGCAAACTTGCTACGGAAAATCTAGAGGAAATAGACTGGGTAACATTTGGAGTCATAGTGAAGAAGGTCACTCCTCAGAGTGCAAATAATGTAAGTTACTGGGGTATACAACATTATTGTATCCCTTGCTCAGTCCAAGTGAAATGCTGGTCTTCTTTCCTGAGAAACTAGTTAGGTCTTCAACTTCATCAGCCAACTCCGTGTAGTTAATAAAAAATCACTACGTTAAAGATCTTGGCTTGTCTGGTTTCATGCAGAAATGCTGCATTTGGTCCTCAGAGTAAGTCCTTAGCTTATCTGGTGCAACTGTCCCAGACACTAATGTAAGAAATGCAAGAAATGTAGCCATGGCATGAATCTGTCTAAATCTGTTCATCCACTGTTACATGTTAAACGCCAGTGCAGCAAAGAGAACTGTGACTCTCAGTCTTTCTAGTCAGCCCTCTTGTTTTAAGTGTACCACCACATTCTGCCTCCGTCATTTCCCTAGAGGTCATTCTGTCCTGTATGGTGAACATGTCCTATAGAAAGTAATTGATGACACAGAGATCTGGACATGCATTGGTTTTATTTGTTCAGTGGGGTAAAAACGTCTTTATTCAGGAAGCAAGGGTGCTGTTCATCTTTAGTATCAGGAAGGTTGGTGGTAACAGTTATTGCTGTGCTACTTTGACTGTTAAGAATCCCGGAAATGGCTGTGTGGCACGGCTGGAGATATTTTATCTAAACTCTGCTGTGGTTACAAATTGTGCTTTTCTGAATCAGGAAAACTCGGGGGAAAAAAGTCAGAATAACTCTTTAAAAGCAACAGCAAGAGGGGATGCAGTCAGTGTCACTGTGATAAGAGCTGAAAGCGAATGTCTGTTCCAGGGCAGAACCTTCAGCATTTGGCGGCTGAACGACCTACGGGATCTCAATCAGTGTGTCTCGCTCTTCTTGTTTGGTGATGTCCACAAAGAGCACTGGAAGACAGACCAAGGCACAGTCATCGGGCTGCTCAATGCTAATCCTATGAAACCTAAAGAAGGCTCAGATGAGGTGAGAGGATTTTTCCTCGCCCATCAGCTGTAGATAAAAACTCACAGCTGAACTTTTTCATATCTGCTTGAGATTCAGCTTTATAACATGGTAAGGCTGAAATTACAGCAGTCTGCCTAAACAGTTTGAATTGCATTCAGGTATTTGTGTGGTGAGTATTTGCTCCTGGCCTTCTGGAAGACTGAACTTCAAGAAGTCCTATTAAGCACCTAAAACCAAAGTTTATTCAAGTGTTTAATGTGCTTTCGATAACAGTTGGCTCTTCCACAGACAGTGGGTGTGTTTTTTCATTTCAATTTATTCAGCTACTTCAGTGCAATGCCTGCTTCAGCCAAGAGGTCTCTTAAAGCTGAAAAAGGTGGGCAAGTTCATTTCTTGCTTCTGATTTAAGCATGAGATGTGATTGCAAAATGTTTCCTGTTCCAGAGTCATGACTGAGAAGAAGCAATATTTGATGTATTAAACAAACGATGTATTATGTATAGTAAGTTGATACATAGTAATTCACTTGTTTAGTCAATTACTTATCAATGCAGAACATGATGAATTACTTTTCTTTATGTCTTGAAACATTTAAGGTGGTTTCATTTTGCTACTAAATTAATTTTTTTAATATCTTTTTAATTACACTGGAATGGAAACTGTTTTTACTGCCTTCCGGCAAGGGAAATTTCAATCTAGGAGCTGATGATGTAATGTTTCACATTTTAAATTCTTTAAATGGAAAAATTAAGCAACTCATTAATTGTCTATTAAGCTGTATAATTGCTTAAATTGACAGGAACAAGCAGTAGAAAGTCCTGTTGGTGAGTTGCAAGGCATACCAGATTTAATGTAAAGGCTGTGTTTTATCATTTTAAGAATGTGTTTAACAACATTTTAAGAATGTATTTAACATTTTAAGAATGGCTTTTCTTAGCTAAACAGTACACACTTAGAACTACATTAAAACTGACTTCTCGGTGTTTCTTGCCTACAGACACACTTCCTAGTATCTTTGGTTGTGTGAAGCAGACACACTTCTTGTACCACAGGAGCACAGGAGTCACTTTTGGTTCTGTCTAGACATATGGAGAGGGACAGAGCTCTTGGTCCATCTCCTCTTCCCATCCACTGCCGAATGCAGCTGCCATGGTGGCATCAGAGCCAAGCGGTTGTGTGAGACTGTCATTTATAGCACAGCTAGATCTGCCTTTGCTGGTTCTTTGGTTTCCTGAGGTTCTGAACATATAAATGCAACATCTTTCATCTCTTTGTGAGAAAGAAATTAACTTCTTTTCTTTTTTACTGAGGCTTTTCTCAATCTGAATAGGACATGTGACTTTCTTAAATTAGGCCTACATTTTAAAACTGCATTGTTGATACAACAGGTACTATTTGGGACCAGAGCAAAACCAGTGACATCTAGAGAGAAGCCCATCCAGTCCTCCTGAAGGTGTTTTCTGATTTCTTGCTAGGTTTGTTTGTCTGTTGACCATCCCCAGAAGATCCTCCTCATGGGTGAAGCTCTGGACATGGGCACCTGCAAAGCCAGGAAGAAGAACGGTGATCCTTGTGCACAGATTGTGAACCTGGTACGTGTCTTACTAGTTAGGACATCCTTAAGCTGTTGGTAAAAATCTGGCCACGGATTTTGTACTGATGTTCCTGCTCTTTGACTTGTTTCTGGATCTTGACTTGTAACTGACTAAAGTGGGTGGACAAACTGAGAAATGAAACCCAGAGAATCTGCTCTGTGATGGCACTGTAGCAGCAGCACAGTAGTTCCCTAAATGCAAAGCTGATGCTGCAGCACAAAGAGATGGTCTTGAACCATGACTGGCGCTGTCTCCAAACCCTTTCACTTTCCTTTGTGCCAGTGCAAGCTTCCAAGCACTGCACTAGAGAACTCATCCAAGGTAAAACAGTAGGAGGTTTTTCTTGAGAATGGTTGTGTTTTTCGGAGGTAGTTTTAACCCAATGAGTTCTCTGGCCTCCTCCCTGGCAGTGTTCAAGGCCAGGATGGACAAGGCTTTGAGCAACCTGATCTAGTTGAAGATGTCCCTGCCCATGGCAGGGGGAGTTGGAACTGGGTGATGTATAAGGTGCCTTCCACCCAAACCATTCTATGATAAAACAAGGCTGTGATTGTAGACCCGCTCCACAAGGTGCTTGTGCACAGGGCTGTCAATGTTGGTGAGATGTGCCGGTGCCACCTGGAACAAACCATAGCTGGAGGCTGCCTGGCAGAAGAACCTCGTGAAGGAATTTGCTATCTGTTTAACTGGTGACAAAAAAAAAATGTTTGATTGTGGGGTAATTGTAGTTATACAAATCTCAGGCAGATGAATATCAATGAGAATGGAGTCCTTTTTTTGGTAAAAAGCTAAAGAACACCCTGAGTGAGTGCATTTATGGCGCTGCTGACTCTGACAGGCTCACTGTCTTCAGTTCTAAACTGCCTTGGATTGACACTGAAAACCGATGAATTAAATTGGAATGAGTGCATGAAATATTTTGCTCTGATGTTAGTTTTCCTTTGTGTTCATACCAGTGAGAACATTGCATGCAGTTCAGAGTCAAGAGTGCAGAATCTGGGCAAGAGGACCTGGGGCATCAGCTTACTTGACCCAATGGCCTTAAAATTCCTGGATGGAGGAAGTCCTTGATGCACAGGGTTTTTTCAGTGATTAGTATGGGCAGTTTTAGTTTTGTTTTTCATTGCTGGACTGTGGGCGTATGTTTGCTGAGCTGGTCGAATGCTGGAGTACTACAATAGAGATGTTACTTCAGTTTAGCCATTAGAAGGACGCGTGTGGGTGAGGGAAATGAAACAAATTATACTTGCTAGTGTTCTGCAACAGGCTTTTCCCGTTTCGTTTCAGAACGACTGTGAATATTGTCAGTATCACATACAATCCCAGTACAAGAAGCTTAGCTCGAAGCGGGCAGATCTGCAGTCCACCTTCTCTGGTGGCCGCATTCCCAAAAAAGTTGGTCGGAAAACTCCCAGTTTGAAGGAGAGGCTGTGTCAGGATGGGTTTTACTATGGAGGCGTCTCTTCAGCAGCGTATGCAGCCTCAGTGTAAGATAAACCACTTATTTCCCTTGCCTTTGAACAGAATTACTCTCCCATATACCAATGAGCCTGAAGCTATCTCTAAGGGGGTCTATTTAGCTAGATATCCCTTTGACTTAACTACATTCACCAAATAGGAATAAATGCCCCTCATTTGATGTGGTCCTCCTGGCCCCATGGGGTAACAGAGCTGCTGTTTGACAGGAAAATTTTAACAGCGAGCACTAAGATGTGGTAAGGGGTGTTTTTACCTCTAAATTAATACTGTGTTGTGAAGCCAGGCGGCATTGTGTTTCAGTAGATGAAATGAACTTCATCATGAGATCCCAAGCGTTGAAGTCTCCGAGATGAGTATTTTTTAGTGCCTTTCCCTTACCGTATTTTGCTATGGCTCATTGCATTTAATCCCAGGCTCAGTGTCAGTGTATTCTGTATTTCCTCCTTTCTTCCTTGACTGAAACAATACAGTATCACCATGTGTTAATAAAGAGACAGTTGTACACCCTATGTATTGTCAACTGACCAAGATCAGTATGCATTTCATAACTAGCATGGAGGGGCGAAGTCCTTCATCCAAATCCCCCTGAAGACAGCTGTGGAAGGACGTGAGTCACAGCTGGATCAAGCTCTGTGCTTGCACGCTGCTTCCATTCCCTTACCACTGCCCTCTGATAACTGGTGTGACTCCACAGTAATGAAACAATTCCAGCCTCGTCTCCCTCCCTGGAGCTGTGACCAAAGCTTAGCAATTACCTACATTTAGTATTCTCTCAATGCACAGGAAATACATAGCTCAGCCCAGGGAGAAATGGGAGATCCTAAACATTGTGCTAGAATTTAGATTTGGGTCCACATCCTTCCCAAAGACAGCCAGATGACAGGAGAGTGGCACCCCTTAGGGTGGCTGAAGTTTTGGTGAAGCAATGAGCTAGCATTCGCGCTCCTGCCCGTGCTGTAAGCGTGGGAAAACTCTGATGTTCTGGTTTTGTTTCCTCTTTCTAGTGCAGCGGCTGCAGTGCCGAAAAGGAAGATTCAAACCACTCTCTCCAATCTGGTCGTGAGAGGAGTTGATGCAATTGTCCAGGAAACCAGGCAGAAAATTGGTACCTAACTACACATGTAGTCTCTTCACCCTCCAGCTATTGCCAGCTTGATGTGTAGCTGTATGTGTCCCAGCACCCTGACGCTCACTCAATGAATCTGGCAATTGGTTGCTACAGAGATAGCTGTTTGCCGGCTGCTTTCTCAATCGATCAGGACTCCTCTTCCCTCTTGAGATCGCAGCTGCGAGGCAAATGTAACTAAGCAACTGCTCCGTGCATATTTTTTCATTGGCACCCCTGAATTAAGTCTCCTGTTCTGTCTTTGGACAGTGACAGAAGATCTTTGCCAGATTAATGGAAATTGGAAGTGTTTAGAACTTTGAACCAGAGAATTTATTTTATTTGATTAAAATAAATTACTTCTGTCAGTCTTGAAATCTTCCAAGGAATACTAAGTATAAATCAGTCAGGCCTGCAATGCAGGGGATCTCCTGAGTGCCCAGCCTATTGCTACTGCTTTTCTTTTGTGATCTTCAAAGCAAGTTCCCTCAATAGACTTTTAAGATGTCACCAGTCTTCTCTGCCTCCATTTTGTTTCTGTGAAACACTTAACATTACACCCTCTTTATGCTCGGTAGAGAGCAGATGGCAGACTATTCAAACTATGTGCTCTAGATGCCACTTAGATGTCTTATTCACATCTTTTGGTTCCCTCCATTGCTTCTGTTTCAGACAACATGGTGTGTGTCCTGTCTCTAGCTTTTAGCTGCACTTATTTCTCCAGGGGTAAGATGTAGTGGCTTCAGGGCTTTCAGGCATTCTGAAAATGGGAACAGTGGGAGCACCGCTGACAGCCAAGGCTGGTGGGTCACTGGCTGATTGATGAAATTGCTCAAGGGGTAGAAATGTCTTCGTGATGAGCTCTCTGAGGACAAGGCCTTGGGCAACCAAATGCAACGTACAAGTTGGGCTTGCTTTGCCAGCTTGTTGGGTTGCTCACTGAGGTGACCCACAGGAGTTTCTTCCAGCCAAGACTAGATCTCTAAAGCCAGGCCTGCTTCCCTTCCTGGTTCCAAATCTGTTGGATTTCTGCTTCTTCTGTTCCAGGTGCAGAAAAGAGACCCATGCAATGTTCTGAGGAATTCAAGGAACTGCTGGCACAGCCAACCTTTGGAGCGAGAAACCTCAGCAAACACTGGAGCAAAGCAGGTATTGTCCTTTTGCCTGAAGGAAAACCCATTCCTGAAAACACTCGAGCTTCTTCTGAGTAAACATTAGTGGCGTTTTGTTTTGGTTTTTTTTCTCAGATACTGAGAAGAAGCAAGGGGCCAGTTTCCAGTCTGTCTCTGCTTCAGCACTGCTCAAGCAACAGAAACAGAAATTGCTGGAGGCCAGAAAAAAGCGAGCAGAAGAGATTCAGAGGCGGTAATGCATACTGACTTTCACAGGAAGGGTTCCATTATTGTAGCCCTAAGTATAACTGTGGAGGTGTTTGGCTGTTTTATTAAAAACTTCATTTAAATAGAAGTATCCCAGTATTCAGTAAAGAACCAAATGCTGTGAAATGCTCCAGCACAGTGCCCAGCAGCTGGAAGGCATGACGGGAAGAGACTGATTAGGGTAGGAAACTGGAATGAGGATTTCTGCTTCTGTTCATTGCTGGCTTGCAGGCTTCTTCTGAACCTTAAGATTTGGCAAGTGTTTTGTGCATATCTTGTTAACAAACCTCAGAAGAACCTCAGAAGGGCCACCTTGGGTGAGACTGAGATTGGCATAGCCAAGTAGCCTCAAAAGGCTCAACAGGAGCCAAAACGGAACCTGAAGGAGAGTAATAAGACTAGGCACAGTCATGATGATATTTCCCCCAGACACTCTTCCAGCCTACAACTCTTTGTATTTTAGGGACTTTCCAGGCTAAAGGTAGTGTCTGTTACAGTATTTGTGAAGGGAATTTTGGTTTTTTCCCCCATGAACCTGTCCAGACCTGTGTAAACCTAAGCATTATGTGACTTCTGTTACAAGGAGTCGCCCTGCTTAACGACCTGTTCTGCAAAGAAGCCCGTTGTTCTAACTGCTTTCAGTTCCAACTTCCCAGCTTCATTTGATGCTTCTCTCTGATTTTAGTTTTGAAAGCAATTGGTTGTTGACTCCTTCTGGTGACTTCAAGTCACTCTTGATTTCAGCGACCAGTGACTTTCTTACCAGTCTTGCTTTACTCTCCTGAATGCCTAAATTGCTCCATGTTTTTCTAGCAATAAAAGGCTAATTAGTAAAAAAAATTATAGTCTGCATGCCTTCCATTCCTATCGGTTTCTCAAACCTTTCTGTTTCTTTGGCTTGTGTCCCTATTCCAATGAATGGTTCTTGTCTTACAAGGTTTCTCCAGAACACAAGTAAAGCCAGCAGCCCAGCTCTCCCATCCTCCTCCAGACAGTCCTCGCTCCATTCCCCAATGCCTGGGGCAGAGTTTCCCAAAGCTGCAAAAATGTCAACTCCTCGAAGGCCCAGGCTCGGCACAGGTTTCTCAGAAGGAGAAGATATCCTCCTCTTTGATGGGTCTCCGCCTCCAACACCAAAGCTGGACAGCCTGGCAGAAGCCAAAAAGGTAACAGCTCTTTGGAACGCTTAAGAAGAGGAGGTTAAGGGATGTTTGGCTTATGGTAGCAAAGGAGTCTTTGATCAGACTAGGCCAGCTCAGTTCTGATGTTGGTGAAGTTTCTGATTTGTGGGATCAGACAGGCCTATATTACAGTACACAAGAAACCTGTGGTTCCTAGCAGCTGTTAGCACCAAGGTCCATGCTACCATCTTGCTTGTAGTCAACCTCCAGAGCCGTGGAACAGCTGATAAAGAGGGGCCTCTGTGTGTGATGTTTGACCACAGGAACTGGTGTCAGAGCTGGTGTCTCTTGTTCAAAATGCACCTGACTTGGTCAGAAGTGAGTTATCGTGGTCTGTCTCATATGTGTCGTGCTCACAAGCTCACTCTTGATCTTCTCTGAAGAACAAGCATCACTGAAACCACTGATGCAGCTGGCAGTTTCAGCACATGCCAGTTGGGCATGGACAGGGGACAGAGCAGCCTCTTGGGATGGGACTTGGAAAAAGGAGATGAGGAGATAGGGCATCTCATTTAAGTCATGAACCTGATGCTAAGCTTTTTGCTGAAGAAACACTTCTTTATACATGCTGGCAGCTTGTCTGAGTAGAACTGACTCTCTTCTTCAAGACCTGACATAGTCTGTCACCCCTTGGGCAAATCACCTCTCTGCTTGCACTCTGTTCTTCATGCAGGTGGGACAGAGCTTCTCTGGCCACTGGTGGCTGCTCTTTTTCTTTTGTGTTTTGGGGGATTGTGACATCTTAAAGCATCAGGTTGTGGATAGGTCCTGGACCGGGATGGGAGATGCTGAAGTGACTTTTACAGAAGAAAGGAGAGCAAGGCTTGTTGCTGTTGATTGTTTTACAAGCACGAAAACCCTGAAGTGCTGGGAAGGGGCAGGGGATTTGTGCTGAAAATCTCTGTAGTGCTAACCTGTGCATGTTTGTTCTTTGGCATTGCTAGTGCAGTGTATTGTGGGTGTTTTCTGTTTGCCGGGTAAGCAACAGGGAACTAAACTAGTTAGCTGTGTTGGGACATGAGTTTGGGTAATTTTGGTTTCTAGCCAGAACAGACTGCGTCTGTCTTTGGCACAAATCTGTTCACAAGTTTGCCAAAGAAACTTTTCTCTAACACAGAAGACCAGTCTTCGCATTCTGGGAGTAAGGAAAAGAATAGTTGTGTGTAGTTTTCTGTTAGTTCCCAATTATTACCAGTTTATGTGGAAATCTGAAGTTATTTGGTTCCTCTGGAAAACTTACTGCTTTGTGAATCAGTTAAAGCACAGCTGCAGAGATATCAAGCGCGGTAACTCCCCTTCAGGAGTGATTTTTATGGTCTGGGAAGTCATGAGAGGTTGGGTGATGTGGTGAATTAGATGTACAGCAGAGCTGGGAATTTTGTTGGGCCTCTCTTTGGCCAGCTCTGTGCTCAGGCCGGTGGATCATCTCTGCTCTGTTTGACAGACTTGCTCTGTTACTTCTGGAAGTAGGAATGTGGGAACTAGAATGGTCACTAACGTATTCATTGCTCTTTCCTGTTTTATAGCTGGCTGCAATACACCGACTGCGAGCAAAAGGCCAGATTCTTGCTAAAACTGACCCAAACAGTGTGAAGAGGAAAAGAGCTGATGCTGACGATGTCCTAGAAATTGTTGAAAGAGTTGAGAAAAATGTTGCTCACTCACAAAGTCCAGAAGCAGAAAATGGTATGTAATGTTAGCTTCTAGAATAGAAAAAAATATGCTTATGTCCTGCTGAGCAGAGCACTAGTTGCTGGGTTGAGGACTTAATTGCTGTGCCAAAGAGAAGCCAAGTTAGGTCTGTTTAGAACTTAAAGGCTTTGTTGTGAAGGCTAAACAACTTCTAACCCTGTGGAGACAGTGAGATGTAATTTCTGATAGCTCTCTGTTGCCTTTCTTCTGGCACTTGAGTATCTGCAATGCATGGTTGACTTAACCAAGGGAAACCAAGAAATTGTCCCAACTGTGAAGGTATCTGAGTCTTCTGTGGGGCGTTGAGTTTGCCTGCTGGTGATTTACTGTGTGATTGTGGATGAATTGCTTAATTCCCGCTAAAGCTTCTCCATCAGTCAGGGAGGCAACACTGCTCTGTTCCCTGGGAGTGATGTGAAAATTCCTAGTAAAGTACTTCTGAGAGAAGATGCAGTGATATTTAAAAAAATGCTTTTGTTTTTTTTCTGAAGCCATATTTGAACTTGGCTTCATGTTCTCCTGAACTATGAAAGACTGCTGTTTGACCTGAACATCTGCCTGAGAGACCTGAGACTTCCACAATCTCCTACAGTGGTCGTGCTTCGAGATCACAACCTTGTTTTGAACTTTGCTGCTGTAGGACTGAGCCCTTTTGTCTCCCTAGATATGGATGAACTGGAGCCTGCTCAAAAGAAACGGCGTGAGCAGCTGGCCTATCTGGAGTCAGAAGAGTTCCAGAAAATCCTGAATGCCAAGTCCAAGCACACAGATGTCCTGAAAGAGGTATGGCCTCAATCCAGCCGTGACTGAGGGCTCAGAACTAGGGAGTTGTCTGGACTCCACATAATTCTTTCGGCAAGAAGCAGGCACCCAAACACGTCATAGGCGCCAAATTGTGCCGATGAGTAATGTCGGGGGTCCCTGAGCACGCAGGGCACGGTGCCTGCAAGTCAGCTTTATTGCTATAGCCATGGTAAGGTCAAGTTGCCATTGTCTTTTTTTGCTGTGTTTGGAACAATCAGTGAAGTTTCCTGGTTAGTGGAAGATCAAAGAAATCCTTCTGCCTTAAAACCAAATTAGCCACGTGCCTATTTTGTCCCTCATTTCTTGACTTCTTGGCCACATAAAGACAGCTGCCACCTTCGTCTGGGACTCATGTAAGTTGTGGAGCCTGTGAAATGCCAGAGTTGCCCTGAAGAGCTGAGAGGTTGGGTTTTCCCCATTGAGGTCTTTGCTGAGTGTGTTCCCAGGGGTACAGCACCTCCAGTGGCAGAGGGCTCTTGTCTTGGGCATATTGTATTGGCATGAAGTCCTGGGTGTTTTAAGGTCTTCTGAGGCGCAGTATTTTGGCTAAGAACCAATTCCATTCATTACATCTGCCTACTTGACCTCTCCCTGCACTGTCCTTGTAGGTATGTGCTTATTTTAGCAGTAATTTTTTTTTTATATTTGTGTATATATAATCAGCAGTAATATTATTTCAGTTCACTGTTGTTAAAGCCTCCAACTCATACACCTCAGAGGTGGCTCATTTCAGTGTTGAAGCACAGCATGGGCACTATATGGATTTTTTTGAAGCAAGAGATATTTGGTGTTCCTCTGGCTGCCAGGCTGCAGTCTACTTCAAGAAGGCCCAGTATGGAGTGACTTCTCCCATCTTTGTCTCCCCACAACTTTTTTTTGTGTGCTCCCACAGGCTGAGGCTGAACTGCAGGAGCAATACTTTCAGCCGCTGGTGAAAAAGGAAGAAATGGAAGAGAAGATGAGGAGCATTAAAGAAGTGAAATGTCGAGTTGTGACATGTAAAACGGTGAGTGAAGGGGAGCCAGGGTAACACAGCAGGGCAGTGGAACATGGATTGTACAAAATGATGCTGGACCATCCTGCAGACTCCCACCTGTCATTTACTCTCTTGGCCATAGTCTGGTGCACGGATCGAATGGAGATAGTTTCGTTCCTTGTGCCTGTTGCTGCGAGCAGCCCGTGCACTGAGTGACTGAGACATGAAGACACTGGCAAGGCAGGCTTTAGTGCTGTGCTGGGCATCTCAACTTGATGTTTTATGCGAGTAGGTTCCTTTGGTGTTGGTGTCCTGAAAACTTACCAGTTTCTTCCCTGAAGTCCTTTGTATCGGGACCCTCAGTTCCCCATATTACATAGCAAAAGAAGCCACGTGCCTTGACAACATAACACTGGGTGGGATTCTGCTATCGAGTAGAGGAATGGAGCTTTGTTACTATCCCAAATGTGCCAAGAGGAATAGAGGAGTTACCTCCCATCCCAGAGTTTCAGCCCCTGCTGCGGACTTCACCTCTCGCTGCCTTTCCTATCTGTTTTGGGGCTGCACAGAGGGCCACTGTGTGCCCTATGAGGTGCTGGGAGCACAGGGCCACAGGGTGCTGGCAAAGAGGGGAGGATGGCGTTAGAAGGAGCAGTGACAAAGCCTGGGGTGATCATCTCAGACTGGTGGGCTCAGGATGGGAGAAGAGGGGTGCTTTCCTCTGGATATTCAACTGTTTCCAGTCTCACATGCTGCTGAAGCGCTCACAGCTCGCTCTCTCCTCCCTGACAGTGCAATTACACCTATTTCAAGCCTCTGGAGACATGTGTGCAGGATAACCACGACTACCACTGGCATGATGCCATCAAGCGATTTTTCAAATGTCCTTGTGGAAGCCGAGCTATTTCCCTTGACAGGCTCCCAAAAAAGCCCTGCAGGTAAGAAATGAGCCTCATGAAATAGTGCCTGGGGCTTTGCTACTGCCCGTTCACAGGTAATGTGCTGGGAGTCACACAGCTGTGTCCTGTACCAGGAACGTTAGCCCTTGTGCTAAGCAGTGTGACAAAAGTCTGGGGCTAGTTTTGGACCCCCTCATACTGTGCAGCAAGCACACACCACAGTGGTCCTCACCTGCCATCTTCATCTTTCAGTACCTGTGGCCTCTTCAAGTGGGAGCGAGACGGGATGCTAAAGGTGAGTCTGAGCCAGCAGTTTCTGAGCACCTTAGCACTCTGGCTGCTTCTCTTGGTACTTTTGTCCCACGCTTTGCTTCGGTGCCCTTATGAGCTGCCAGCAAAACCAGGCAGCTCTGCATTTTGTGAGGTACATACAGGTACCTGCCAGCTGTGTTTTAGTGGGCTTTCTCTTCTTACTTTCTGTCCTTGAAGCTTTGTTTTAATTAATTGTGGGGAAATTTCTTTTGACCAAGGTTGTAAGAACTCAGACTGTCGGGATTGCCAGAGTGTCTGTCAATATTTAATCAGATAATTTAGCCCTACCACAACTTCTGTCAAAGAAATGTTTGGGAGACACCTTACTACCTTTAACTTCTTTTCTCCATGGTTCATGTTTTCTAGGAGAAAAAAGGTCCGAAGATTGGTGGAGAAACACTTTTACCAAGAGGGGAGGAACAACCAAATTTTCTCAATAGTCTTAAATGACCTGGAGTTGTTTTGTTTTTTCACAACATAAGCATGGATTTATGTGTCTAAAACACACATTTCTTTACTGGAATACCAAGAGGATTCTGGTTTTAGGGATGAATGAGCAGGGGAGTCAGTTCCTGATGAGAAGGACCATCCACAAAGTCTCCACCAGGCCACTGCATGGATAGTCAGCTTTGATCTTTTTAAAATTGACTAAATAGGGCTGCATGTGAAATACACATTCACGCCTGTTCTTTCTTACTGACAGCTTGTTTACAAGATTTAACCTAGAAAAGAGATCTCTAGAGAGGAATTTGTACCAAGAAATCCCTAGTGATCCCACAATTTATGTTGAATGGCTGGTGTAGAGTGACCTCACCAGAATTTTAAATGACAAATCATCATGAACTGTAAGGACTGTAGACTCTGTAAGCACTTGTGAAGTTTAATACTGCGGTACGTGAATGCCAGCCTGTCAGGGTTTTTCAGCTGTTGGCTGAAAAGGTATGCGAGAGGGTTGTAGCCACAGAGCAGTCTTCGTTGGCTCCAAAATTACTCACCTTTAAGAAAAGATGTCAGATGGTTCCTGAGCTACCTCCTTGACGTAAGTGTTAAAAAAAACCCTTCAGAGGCTTTGGCATTGCAAACCAGCGGTGTTTATACTGCAGACTGTGAGGAGCTCTTCTGAAAGCCCTTTCCCTATCACACAATCCATACTGGGTTCCCAGCACTATCCACACTACAGCACCCTTAGAGCTACAAATCTCCAGCCGGCGGTTTGAAAACAATTTTCATCAGTCTGGGACGGTTTTGTGAGTGGTTTTAAAGAACTGAGTGATTACAGTTAATAGCTTTTACCCTTTCTCTGGCATTTTAAATTTTTCTGAAATCTTTCCCAGTCATCACCACGTCCGCCTTGGCTGCTGGCACAGCTGCGTGGGGACAGTAGCTGTCTTGGACCAAGCAGAACGAGGTCTCCAAGAGGTGGCTGCTGGGAAGGGCTGTCTTCATACAGGTGTTTTTCTGAAAGCACATCTCTCTAGGGATGCCTGTGGCATTTGGCCAGCTCTTCCTGGACCTGATCCTGCTGCTGCCCCAGCTCTTGCCCAGTAGGATCATGGGGTATTTTTAAGTGCCAAAAGCCACTCGTACCTCAGTGATTTGGTGAAAGTGCCACCACGAGTCTCGCATTTCCCAGTGGCCTTGTTGATACCTCTTGTTTGCTTGCGTGGGGTCTGGAAGAGAAATACGTTACTTCATTTGAAGCAACTGGACACATTTACCTCGGTATTCTGCAGCCCTCATCTACTGGTGCTTTTGCTGGGCAGCTTTGCTCAGCATCTTACATTTGTTTCAGTCTCGTGTCAATACCGAGTGTCACTGGTAGGTGACTAAATATGTAACTGTGACATTACTTGGCAGTGTCTCCTGTTGATTCCTCATTCAGAATAAAAAACACTGCGCAATAAACTGCTCCCTGGGTTTGTATGGTATCATTCCTCTGAGGAAGAGGATGAGTTGCTTACTGAACACCTTCATTTGCCTGAGACTTTGGTGCTGAATCACCAGAAGGAATTGGTTCATGGTCCATAACTCCAGCTGCCACACAGTTTTCTCATTCAGACCAACAGCAGTTTCTCACCTGGAGTCCACAAAACCAGCATGAAATTCCACATTGCTATCAGCCTTCAGTTGGCACATTGAAAGCTTTGGGCTTTGTCCAGTTCCTCTCTCTTTGGCCAATAAGAAGATTTCTGCAGAAATTAAACTATCAAAGGTGGAGTAATGCTTTATCTTCATAAATGCCTCCAGGACTGTGATATGTAGGAAAGGTATGTGCCTCCCTGGGAGCCAAGGAAAGAAAGCAATACTCTCAAATCATCCTTGTATGCAAAAATAGGATGAAGAAACAAAGAAGGTGCTTTGCTTAACCCCCAGCAGTAACCAGGGAGCAGGCGAGATTGATGTATTGGATTTTATGTGACTTCTCAGTCTATTTTTGGAGATACTTTTCTTGTGCCAGAGATGGCTCCAGCCCAGCAGAAGCAGGCAGGAGGGGAGCTACCTGCTGGGGCATGCTGCCACGTGAGCGCACAGCCCCAGCACCGGGCCAGAGCAGCCTGCAGCATCTCCGGTCCGTACCAAGATATTTCCACCAATACCTGGAGCAAGAATAGAGGCAGAGACCCGTGAGAGCTAGCTCGGGTGTGACCTGACAAGCCCAGCTGGATCTATACTGTCACTGAAGTTGTCTCAGTTTTGGGAACATGATACAAAGACCTCCAACCTTGCAACAAAGAGGCCCAACTCCATGTCAGGCTCTGGTAGGAAGAGAGCAGTCAGCAGGTCGAGGGATGAGTCTGCCCTAACACTACCAGTGGGTATAAGGCATTAAACTGGATTAACATTACAGAAACTTCCAGGTCTGCCATTAGCATTATTGGTGAATCAAGCCAGCGGTGTTGCTCAAGCTGCCACGTCCCCAAAATTGTGCAAAATCACACTGGAAATATAATGCTGAATGTGCGTTCTCGGAGGCACTATCAAGATTTAAAGAGCAGTAAGCTGATAAATCGGCCCTTTCCCCAGCCAGGAAATGTTCTCCCATCTGCAAGCTTGTGTCTTCAGCTACAAAATTCCCTGTGTATATATGAAAATTGGCAGGAAAATATCCAGCTTCTTTCATGACAGCCCCCTATGAAATCAGGCTTGGTTTTTAGATATGTTAAGCATCCTGCCTCAGTGCTTGGTTCTGCTGAAATGTTAATTTAGAGCACCTCGCTCTGCTGCCACAAATTATCTTTCCTTGGATTTTACAAACACTTTGAGGAAAATACCATTTTCTCCCTCTGCACTAACCAGTTTAGTTTTATAAACTCTCAGGTAAAATCAGCTTAATGAAAACTTAATATCCCTTCACAATAAATATGCTACTAAAGGAACTTCCTTTTTGCTCATCAGTTTTTCATGGCAGAGGCCATGCAATGGTCTCAGGCCATCGTGCAGCTCCCCTGGCAAGCTGGACTCTCCGAGCCATTTCACATCATTTTATTTTTCCCAACCCACTAGCTGCCTGGCTTTCCCCTCCAAAAATTAATTATGTGTGGGACGAGAGTGTAGGCAAAACTTTTCTCCTGTTCTTTTAGTCTCATTTCCCTTGCAAGGTCATGTTGCAGATCCCATTTCATTTTGCTCCAAAACCAGCTCCTGATACCCACACAGGAGAGCTTCAAAGCCTACTGGGTTCCTCCCCTGCTGGTGGCAAAACCAGCCTGGGTGATCAGCACTTTTTTCTAGTTGTATGACTAGCAGTGACCCAAAAATGGCAAAATAGCCTTTGTCCATAGCCCTGTAGACAAAACCTCAAACCCTGACTTGTAGAATGACAGACAAATGCAGAGGGAAGGGAAATGCCTGGTGTCTCCGGGGACCTGGCTTCTCCAGGACAATTATTTCC
>Ga0181612_128826_pt1 | contig 21616 bp, 12 predicted proteins | sample HoacroProtozoa21_FD_119630 | JGI IMG/M metagenome (GOLD analysis project Ga0181612, IMG submission 119630) | Hoatzin crop microbial communities from Cojedes, Venezuel. Combined Assembly of Gp0051906, Gp0051904, Gp0051908
CCGCGGGCGGGTGAAGGGCGGCGGGCGGGCAGCCAGGCAAGCCGCCAGCCTCCCACACATCGCTGCAGCATGCCTGCTGTACGATGTATGCTTTCAGCAATCTGCCAGGATGCTTTTAACTTCTAGCTTTCTGCTTCGCCTTTGATTCATTGACTTTCTGCGGACGGCAGAAGATGTCTGGATGAGAGCAGGCAGGGTTATTTTATGTACAAAGAAATCCCGTGCCTTGGATGGCTCTGGTGGAAATGGTCGGGTTAGTGGGGCCAGACCTGCGACTGCATGCGGAGTAAGAAGTCACCGGGGCGGGGGCACGGTGACAGGTTGGCTGATGGGCAGCCCAGACTGGGTAGGGGATGGATCCCTGCTGCTTTATCTAGGCCAGCCACAGAGCTGACCTGGTTTTGTAAACGGATAGATGTTATAACAAAACAAAAATTCAGGCAGGGGCCTGACACAAGTCCTTATAAAGGAGAAGACATGATGTTTTTGATGAGTCTTCTCATTTTAATTCTGGCATGAACTGAGTTAAAACAAACAAAAAAAAGTGGGTGTGGAAATATTGCAGCATCAGTAGTAGGCAGTGTGAAATTGCCCTCTTTCTGTAAAATGTAAACAGTAGGCATCCAAGTTTGCCAGTTCTATTTTGTATTACACAGCAAGGGGAAGGTTGTGGTGTTTTTTCTTTAATCAAGTCCTTCCCCAGGATTTAACGTAAGGTAATACATAATATATAACGTTAGCAAGGGAAAAAATAGCTGAAGGGGATAAGAAATGAGCTGGAAATATTTTTGCTTTTAACTTGCTGATTCAAACCCAGTCCATGTTGGTAGCAATCAAAAGTTGCTACCATCTGTCGTTTGGCGGCCTTTGTGGGTGAGCTGTATCGCTGTGGGCCTGTGGACAGGTGTTTCCATAATGACACCGTGGCTACGCTTGGCAGTCGCTGGTAACCTTGCTGGTAGCCTCCGGAGAGAAGCCAAAGACTGCAATGAACTTAGACACAGAAATATTTTCTCATTCCCCCATGCTGTGCCTAATTAGATCTGTGGGCTGTTTTCAGTGCTATGACCCGTGTGGGGAAGCTCCTGTTGTACGCAGCTTTGTCAGCCCGTTTCCACTCCGGGCTTCTGTCCTGCTGCCCAGGAAGCAGCACCGCAGAAAGGACTTTGCCTCTGGGTATCCATGGGCCTATTCCCTGAGTACACATTCATGTAAAAATCTGGGAAGTACTCCTTGAGTGGCATCCAGAGGCTGCCAGCGTAGCGGGTTATTTTTCCTTTGGTATCCTCTTCTCACTGCTTTTGCTGCCTAACTTCACTCCTGCCCCTGCCGCTGTTGGCTGTTCTCTCTCTGATGATAATTTACAAGTCTTCTTGGCTTTGTTCTTCTTCCTGGCATCCTTACTCTTCAGGGGGAAGTCTGTAAGAAGGTCTTCTAAAAAAGAAGTAAGATAGCTATAAGTTTGCAACCCTTTGGTAGTCCTGTCAGATGGTGGGCAGAGGCCTGAAGCAGTCAGGGCTTCTCTAGCACTCTGCTGTTTAAGCTGCCAGTAATTTGGTGGATTCTTCCCGATTTGACAGGGTCTAAATTTCTTCCCATCTACTGTAGATCAACCAGCACTGAAAAGCAAAGAGTTCATTTTCAAGCAAAAAAGGAACTATCACTTGTGTGGCTTCTGCGCTCAACTCTGTCTATCAAAATGCTTTAAAAATTCCTCATGGAGTGCAATGCACTGCATCGAGTTAACTATCTGGATTTCTGGTTGAATAGCAAAAGTACAACTTCTGTAATATGGAGTATGAAGGCCCTTTCACTAGAAATGCTCTTTAATCCACACTATTTTAATCCACTCCATTCCAAGGAGTAGAATTTCCGTCTTGCTGCTTGGGATCAAACGGAAAGCCAGTTGGTGCTGATAGAAAGAGGCTCATTGGCTGACTAGGTCTGGAGCAGGTCCTTTGAGAGAAGTAATGTCTTTGAGAGGCATTTTTGCACTCATCTGCTTCAACAGCATGTCTTGTGTCTTTGAACGTCTTGTTTTACTCATTCGTAAGCTTTTTTGAGGAGATGGTATTTGTTCTGTGTAAAAACTTTGGCTGAAAAGAGACGTATTTGTACACAGTAGATGTTAGAGTTTCAATGTCTCCTGTCACCACTCTTCTGTGGGTGGGCTAATAGACTGCAATACTCATTCTCTGGTGGACCACAGTTTTTCACTGAGCCCCTGTTGTGCATCCTGGGCCTGTGGCACAGCTTGGGAGTTTTCAGTAGCCCAGGTCACAGTCCAGGCTAGCGGCACAGGAATATCAGAACAACTGGATTTTCATGACATAATTTTCAACCGGTTTTCCTTTACTGGAAAAATGAAAACTTCTGTGGTATACAGCTTTTGAAAAAAACAGATTCTTATCTGTTTGCAGCAGATAATGTTAAAGAAATTGAGCTTCACCAACCCCAAATTTCCTGGCGAAAACCCATATTGATTGAAACATGTTCAGGTAGTCTTAGTTTACCTCCAACTGACTAGGAAAATTAACTTGGTCTGTGAACAGGCAAACTGTGCAGTTTGAGTTCAATTTTAATTCTGCATAATGAGTTTGTAAAAGATCCTGTGGTTGTGTCGGAAACATTTCTGATTAGATGCCCCTCTGCAGTCCTGACTCTGCAGGGAGGTATGTGCAAATTGGCTAGATTATAAATCCCCAGTCCTGACGTCTTTGGTCCACTGACTGAAGGTTAGTGATTGATACCAGTTAGGGAATGTTTGGATACAATTGCATCACATGCTCTGTGGTGTCATTTGTATCACACAAGACAACTTCATTTGCACTCAACAGGAAAAAAGGACTGATTATCTATTTATGGAGTTTATTTTTAAACCCGTATTTATTGATAGAAACATATTAGCTCTCCTAATTACCTGGGGATTAAAATCTATGTCACCTGTTACAAGAGAACATCTCACTTGCCTGGGGAGATCAGCAGAACTTTGCAGTTCTCACTTTTCTCTGGCTCTTTTTCACGAACTGTCAGAATTTCCCTTCACCCCCTACACAGACACCTCTTTTATGGCTTATATTGATTCGTTTTACTGGTTGGCTATATTTAACTCTCTTTGAAAAAGTGTTTCTTCACTGGGGTTGAGAAGAGTTAAATATTAAAGATTTATGACCCTGCTCATTTTCTTATCGGTTTCTTGGAACATTTGTGTAGTATTTTATCATCTCTGAAGTGCTCTCTTGCTTGTTTTTGGGGGATGCTACTCAGGCCACTAGGTCTTGACTGTACATAAGGGTTTTTTTCCCCCTAAAACATTCCTTCCTGGACAGATGTGATGCACCTTGCAGTAAAATGGGTTCAGAAGTTCATCTGTGCTTTATATCTCCATTCATGGTAAAGAAGGAAGGAGCTGCTTAACATAGGGAATTCACAACAATATGGTACTATGGTACTATATGGTTTATGTACATAAACTGAATAACATGATTTATCAAAAGTCAGTATGCATAAAAATACAATTGCAGCATGCACTTGCATACTGATGTGTACATACATAAAATTCATACCTCCTGTTAATATAAGTAGTTAGATTGTCTATGAAATTTTATAGGTTTGAAACCAGCTTTAAGTTCTCCCAACTCTGATTGACTGCCGTTGTAGTTTGCAGCATTGTTTTTAATTCAGTGGAAGACATTTTGTCTCCAGTATGGATTTCGACTTTTGTACCCTGGAAGAGCTGACTGCTTTCCATTTCAGACTTACTGCTGGGACTTGAGGTGTCTGAATAATGTTAAAAATGAAGCAATGACTTGGAAGATGGAGGGAGGAAGACAGCCTGAACTTGTGCAGCTTCTGTGCTTGTGACGCTATGTCCACTCTGTGAGTGAATGACAGTAGCTTACTCAGCGCAACCAGCTCCCCATTTTGTCAAGTAGTACCATTTTCTGGCAACCAGTCATTAAAATTAGCAGTGCTCTAATGACATGCTGAGCTGCTGGGGACGTGGAGGCAGAAGACATGCAAATATTGAGGGAATCTTAAGTAATCATTTCTCAGAGTGCCTGTTCATTTCGAAATCAAACTCTTACACTGAATAGTGAAATACTGTTCCTTGTCAGCCAGGCTCTTTCCCTGAAGGCTGACAGAGGCACCCTCCCCCTCCCATTGTGGCTTTCCATCTCTATTAGTTATAAATCAGGATACTTTGTTCTGGGACTCCAGCTCTGCCACTCATTTGATACATGACCATGGGGAAATCGTATCTTTTGCACAGGCATTGCTCAGTCAGAAAAAAGTCTTTGTACACAGCGCTGCAGGCTAAAGCGTGGCTTTCGGCTCAGATGGCCGATGAACCCCCTCAGACCCAGCTTTGACAGGCAGGTAGTCTACACAGGTTCAAGCTGTCGACAAATCCTATCTGCTCTGCCAGCAGGTGATCCTAGCAGCCACGCCGGAGGGACACCAACCCTCCTATTTGTCTGGTGTTGGGCTTGTATGTGACAAAGTTGGGAGAGCAGATGGGATGTACTGCAGATAGCTGTCTTAAGGAAAGCAGAGTGGAGCTCGTTTGCTCTGCAGCTGCGCTGCCCTAGCGCTGGGCAGAGCTGGAGTTTGCCTCTCAGGCTTCCTAACTGGTTTGCACTTAACTTGTCCCTGGATACATTTCTAAGTGAAAATAGTTCCTTTGCGGTTTATCAATTTGTCTTTCAGCTTAGCCCTAAAGCCCCTTTTGAGAAACCACAGAGATGGAGCCCTGCTGCTTTATGAAAATGCATCTTAACCAGTTGTATGAACAACTCCCACTTACAAAACGGGCAACACAAAGAAAACTGCTTCTGTGTGTGCTTATAGCATAATGTATATTTTCTATGCATATTTTAAGTGAAGTATTTGAAAATATGTAACCTGTAAAACTTCATCATTTCTATCATATTTTCAGGTGCGAAAGGTTAAAGAAAAACATATTATTGTTTTTACCTTCACTGGGCAGGTTTGCAAACAATCACATATGTTTAAGGGATTTTTGTGCCAGCTGTAGTTATACCAAAAGATACAATATTTCATAAATAAACTGTCAGTAATTCAGCATCTTTCTTTAGAAGTGCTAAACAAGAGACTTCTCCCTGCCTAGTGGAACACACATGGAGAGAAAAATGTATGCAATCTAACCCATGGAGTAATTTCAGTTCTCAGGTTTAGTTGCGAATGAAGTCATCTGTTCTTAGTGACTCCTAATGCCTTTAGAAGAAGACCTGTATGAATATCTCAGGATATAACTATGTCCTGACTATGGCTAATACTGATTAAGCAGCAGCAGCCGCAATGAGTCACCTGGAGGCTGGACTTTAGTTCACTCTGTGATTGTACATCTTCTGAATATGACTTGGAGAAAACAAGACAAAATGATGCATTTGTTTTTTACAAACCTGTATGTAAATACAGGTGTATAATACGCGGTGGTATCTGTAGACTATGTATCACACATCACACAGCTGATACGAGTACTTAAAAGGTATTTGCAGAATCTATGCCCCATACTGTTATGTATAACTTCATAGAACTGGCTGCTTGGTATATAATTTAAAAAATATTTCAAAAAAATAGTTTTAAAGAAATTGAATAACGAATGTAAGCAAAATAAACTATTAACTCTACTCCGCACTGAGCGTGATATTTTCACAACTTGAATTATGGAAGAATTTATGTTCAGCTTGCTTTTTCTGTTGATTACTATTTGCATATAACATGAGAGCTACTCATGAGTCAATTGCTCACAGAGTTGCATTTAATATAAACAGAGCTCTAGCAATAGAGTTGGCACCAACCGCCACAACATTTTACCTTTTCATTCCATCTCATCAGCCTTGAATTCTTCTTACATGCATAAGGCTTTATAGAAATCTCCAAGTCCCTCTTGTGATGAAAAGCCTCTGCGTTCTACATTGTGGAAAGATGAAATGCTGCAATGGGGATTGTTATGTTAGAAAAGAGATTTTCTCACTGTCAGTGTTGTCAAAATTCTTGTGAATTACTTTCACTGTAACTAGACTAGCTTCAGCCCGGATTTAAAGCTGCATCTATAACCATTGCACTCTATCTGAATGGAGTCCTCTTGAAATGCAAGATGTGAGAATGGTGATGCTTTTTCTCTTAAGGTGGCAAACCAGTGAAAGAAAGAACATTCATTCAAAAAGCAATTTTTTGTGTATTATGAACTCTGCTCATACAAAATACTTCTCGTTCTTTGTAATACAGAATCATTTTCTGTTTTAATGGCTGCTGAAGTTGCAAGTTGAGTTGTTATGTGATCACTCTGGACAGGATGGTAGAGTAACAAGTTTCTGTACTCTTTCAGCAGGGGTTGGAGCAGTGGATGGAAGAGATGCAAGAACGTGTTTGGTTACGAGCATTATTCATAATCAGAATATGTGACAAGAAAAAGTAGAGAGTACACAGATGGAAAGTGACTGGTTAAATAGTTATATATGACACATATTAAAGATTTTTTCACTTGGGAATTCAGTATTTGGGTTTGATTTAGTTTGTGTAATTATCCCAGATACTTCTGAGATCATATATCTCTTTGGTTCCACAGAATTAGAAATACCAGCTGTGATTTTGTGCTCATTTGCACATGCACAACCCACACAGTGTTGTTCCTAGTGATAACAGCCTAATGGTGGTTTTTAAAAACTATTGGTGAGACAAGTCAACATCTTTTATGGGTGTCATTTTTCCAAGATTAACAGCCAAATAGTCCAGTCCTTTGCTGGACTTAAGGAGTTAAGGGAAATATGGGTCTGCATACTACTAAAAATCTTAATTCCCATGAACACCCCAGCTTCAGTGGTGAATGCCATTTGTAGTTAAGATTAAACTGATTTCACTGAAGGTGGTTGTACGAATAATAACTTAGGGATAAAAAGCCATAGACATTGTTGCTAATATTTTCTTTTACTGAAAAAATGGATCTTAAAGATCAGAAAACAACATAGGAAAACCCCATAAATTTGCTGTCTGTGTTGTTACGGGGGGGGCAATATTTGACATAGTTCATTGACTTAAAAACTAGCATCTCTGCCTTGATTTCTGTCCCTATAAGAGCATCATGTCAGCTTTCCTTGGTCCGTGAATACCACACTGAGATTTTAAGGTTTAGAATGACCACCTGAAAATCTAATATTGTATCCTTCAAAAACCATTATCAAAGAACTTTGCCCAGGAATCTTTGGTTAAAGCATACATTCCAGATAACGACCCTCATCTTCTTATGAATGGAAGGCATCACGGTGTTTTTCATACCTGATTAATCACACTTCTGTTAAAAATAAGAGTCTAAAATCTGTTGTGAATCTGTTTATCCATCATTCACAAGACCCATTTGCATTAGACTGAAGTTTTCTTTATTATCAATTATTTTCTCATCTTCAAGATATTTAGAAACAGTAATTGGGTCACCATGCTATCTTGATGCATTAAGCACAGTATAACCAGCCTGTCAAAAGAGGTGATTATCCTGCTGTATCCAGCGCTGGTGCAGCCACACCTTGAGTACAGTGTGCAGTTCTGGGCCTCACAATTTAAGAAGGATGTTAAGGTCCTTGCATGTATGCAGAGGAGGGCAATAAAGCTGTTGAAAGGACTGGAAGGAGTGTCCTATAAGAAGCAGCTGAGGACTTTGGGCCAGTCTAGTTTGGAGAACAGGAGGCTGAGGGTTGACCTCATTGCTCTCTACAGCTTCCTGAGGAGGCGAAGTGGAAAGGGAGGTGCTGATCACTTCTCCCTGGTACCCAACGATAGGACGCATGGGAATGGTTCAAAGCTGCACCAGTGGAGACTCAGACTGGACGTCAGGAAGAATTTCTTTACCAAGAGGGTGGACAGACACTGGACCAGGCTTCCTAGAGTGGTGGTCATTGCCCCAGGGCTGTCAGTGTTTAAGAGGCATTTAGAGAATGCCCTGAAAAACGTGCTTTAACTTGGTGAGCCCTGAATTGGTCAGACAGTTGGACTGGATTATCATTGCAGGTACCTTCCATCTGAAATAATTTATTCTGTTCTATTCTGTTCTCTTCCTCTCTGTAACTGTCTCATTTGGTCAAATACCCATCTCTTAAACTGTATAGTGGCTTCTCCAGACATTGGGTATATTTTTTTTCCTGTAGCTCCCTCCCATTTTTCATTTATTCTTTCTGGAATGTGAACCATGTGCTGATCTCATAACAAACTCATATCGCTCTTATCACTGCCATTGTAAAAACATCTTCTTGCTACTTCTCCCTGTGGAAACACAAACATCATGTTAACATATTTTTTTGTTGAGCTATGAGACTCCTGTGATTTTGAGACCATTGTGCAGACTCTGCCAGTCAAGTCTCCAGTGGTCTATTCTTCAGGTCTTAGAAGTTTTACTAGCTCAACATTATGAATTTTGCTCCTATAACTTTGCTTTTTTCACTGTTTACCTGCATAATACTTCAATATGTTCAGCTTAACAAGGAATTCAGATTGCTTTGTGTAACTGATCAGTCCTCAATATTTACCATTCGTTGTGTCCTCCTCAAGTTTCATAAATAGTATTTTTCTGTTTTTCACTCTCACTACATCAGTGAGAGCTGAGCGTGCAGAAAAGTATAGTCTATGAAGAGCATGAACTGCAGTGATTCATTTGTATGGCACTATAGCACTCCTTTGTTATTTCCTTCTGCTGATTTTCCAGCTTTTACATTTCAGAGTTGTGTCCTGGAATCAGCAATGGAATGTAAAATGCATTTCACAAGTGAAGGTTGATTTTATTTCAGTCCAAATCCATCATCTATATATCCACTAAATTCTACCAATACACCATCTGGTAAGAAGACAACAGGGGTGAATTACACATAATGCAATTACAGTGGGAAACACAGCTGTTCCTGTTATTCATTAGATTGTATTACTAAAATACTTAGTAAAGATTAGAATGTAAACTAATAATACTTTTCAATGTGCCTATAAAAATATCTCTACAGATTTTACAGTATATACATCTCCTTGGAATATGATTCAATATTTATTGAAACCATAAAATATTGAACAAAACAGGAAGTTTTTTAACTGAAATGTAGCTTCCTAACCTCCTTCCTTGCTTCCCTCCCTTCGTCCTACACTCTTTGTGGATTTAATTTTAATCCATCCATTTTAATGATGCATCTACTGAGTATTGTTCCTGACACACGACACTATGTAAAACACAGACGGCATTATTTTATACAGAAGTGCCAAGGTTTGAAGTTCATAACCGGAAAGAAGTTTTTGAAGGTATTGATCAATACATCTTGGGTTTCATGGTGCTTATAATGAGTACTGTAATTTACAGCATGATGTTCTACTTCGTGTCCTTCAGTAATGAAATAATTCATGTACACAGATACTCACACAGTTTATGCTGGGTACACTTGTTTTCTTGCACTTTACACTTTAAAACATGCCCTGTGAGATTTTTCTTTTACTATTCTAAACAGAATATTTCACATGGAGTATCAGATCAGAATCAGGAGACCTGTATTTCCAAAGGATTTTCTTTAACTAGTCAGAATTTTGGACAGAAGAGAATTGAGAGTTATGAATATCTATACGCTTAATTTTCACTTAAGTGCTTTTCTATCTTCTGCTCAGCAAGACAGTTCTGGTGTACAACTTTACTGTTCTTAAATATCAAATATATCAGTTTTTGTCATATACATCCTGTGTTTATCATCAGCAAGTATTGGCTGCAAGTCTACCAAAGCAGAATGACTGCTGCTCAGTAGCATCTTCGACAGCATCATTATGAGGACCATTCCAAGCATTTTGCCTGTCGCACTGACAGTGTGCAGATATTACAAGTAACACAGCAAAAGTGACTGACTGGATCACCAAAGTGACCAAAATATGACACAGCTATGTATTTCCACATATTGATTTAATTTGAGCAGAGCTGTGTGCGGGGTAAACACATGAAGATTGTGCAAACATAAGATTGACAGAGAAGCTGGACATCCAACATATTAATGGGTTTACTCATTTTTTTCCATGCATGCATATACGTAGGTACAAGTTCACCTCCAGATAAATATGACAGGGAAGTCCTACTCCCCACTTTCCACATTTATTCAAACATGTAATGTAAATTGTATTTCTGCTATATATATGTATAAAATCCTTACCGTAAGTGTACATATTTTATTGGAATAAAGTGAAGTACAGAAAAGTTAATTTTTATGAATTAGACCTTAGCCATGCAGGGATTACATGCAGTGATAAATAACACAGCTCTAAATATTTAGTAGGAGGATTCATGGTTAATATCTGTTTCAGCATTTTCATTATCAAGGGGACAGATTTCCTCCCTAAAAGAGACTGGAACAGGGCACATCAATTTGTGCTTTCATGTACAAGGCTTACGAGTGAGATTCTGACAAAGAATCTGTTTTGTTTTCCTTGTCCTGCCTGCTACTGAGAACAGAAACATTAGACTTAACTAAAAAACAAATAATGGGAAAGCATATTGGGATGGGATTTTTGGTGGTTTATTAATTCATTAATTATTCTTAACCAAAGTTCACTTGTAGATACCTGTGTGTAGAGGGAATTAGTGGAGTAGTGGGGAGGAGGGGAAACGAGAGGCACATGCCTTGGGTCTGCTGAGCATGGAGTCTGAATACTAGGCTGATCTACCTGTTTTGATTTCAATAGTCTTTTGTGAGTTGTTGAGAGGTGACTTGCTTTTTCTGTTTTTGTGTACAAGGTCTTTTTAGAGTCTACAGACAATGACTGCCATAAGAATTTACTGAAATTATTCCTGGCGATGTTTCTGAAGTTGCTTATTTGGAATTGAGCGCAGGTCATCTTTTGTTTCCATAGTTAGCCCTTTTCCTACAGATCCAATTCTTATCCTCAAATGAGGAACACTTCCTTTGAAGCAGAGTGAATGACAATTGCACTCTGATTTCAAGAGTGGAAGAAGTGGCTGTTGATTTTGGCCTTTCTGTAGTAAAACCTGCAAATACTGGAGCTGTGCAATTCAGAGGACACAGAGCAATAAGCAGGGAAGAGTGGACCTCAATATATCCTGAGAGTTATAACTGCCCTTGTTAAGCAAATCTCAATGTGTCATTGGAAATTTTGAGAAAAACAAGAATGCGTGGTGACTTTTCTTCATATGACAGGGTATAAAGACAATATAAAGAGTCTTAGTCGATATAAAAATCGAATGCTTCTGCTAGTAAAGAAAGTCTTTGCATCCATGACTGATTTTTTTCTTCCCTAAGAAGGCTGAAAGCCTAAGCAGGTCTTTTCATACTGCTGTGGTAGTTTTTTCCTGCTTTAATCACAGAAGATGTTCAAGTTGCAAAAGAAAAAGTGCTTGGACTATGCTATAGAATTTTTGACCTGAAAGGGGAAATGCTCTCTTTCATAAGAAAAAGTTTGATTTTTCAATAAACAGAAGTCTTATCTGAGTAGAATTTACCTGGCTATATCTCACAAGTATTAAGTGGCTCTTGATTTGAAGGGATTACCTCTCTGAATCACATGCTTAGGTCATTCAAATTGCCTTATGTACACGAACTTCATTTTCAACGGCTGAGGACTCAGCTCACTGAATCGGTTCTTGTTACTGTTGAGGTTATATTATCAGAAAATAAAAATAGATGTAAAGTTTCACCCAGAAAATCTTATGTTTGTTTAAATTCTGCTGAGGTTCTTTAGTCATAAATATTGCTGGCCTCCCAAATGAGCTGTGTGGGAGCAGGATTTGTATGTGTCCATATTGCCTGCAGAATAATTGAAGATGATATATTTCTTAAACTTCATATCACCAAATGTGAATGAACGATGCATGATAGGATTCATTATCTTGGCTACAGGCAAGACTTATTCTCTTCTCGGTGTTTTTGTGTTTTTCCTCAAGCTTGATGTAAATTTGTATATGAAATGTTGGTATAGAAATTCTTGTCTGTTTTTCAGCATCAACTGGGAATGTCATAATTGTGAACCTGCTTGGGTGCATAAGTTCCAGATCCACACCACACACCCCCTTTTATTTTATTTTCAGGGCACATAAATCATTAAGAGCTAAAATATAGCCTTTCTGTACTTCCCTGGCCGTTGTTACTTGGAGGAATTATTTGTGTTTTCAGGAGTACGTTGTTCACTGCCTTAGTTTCAACCTTTTTCCCTCTCACTAAGTGGAGGTAAACCTGGCTGTTAGACAGAGTGGTGACCTGAGTGATGAGGAAGCTTTTGTCTATGACAATTGAGCCAAAACTGCTAACTTACTTTATAGCTTTATTCAAAGAACCAGCATTAACTCAAAGTCTCTGTTGGTATGTGAACAATTTTGTACATTGCTGGCACAGCTGCAGAACATTTTCACACTGGTACTTTGAATCATCCTGTCCCTTTGCGTTTTCATGCATGCATTTTGCCTTCAGTTTTTGAAGGTGATTTTTCACTCAGTCTTTCAGAAAATTACTTTACCTAGGAACAGTAAATAAGTCAGATGATGAACAAAGCTAAAGTTACTGCACAGGTTTCATCATTGCTTCCATGCATCTTAACAGAGTTTGATGGACAGAGCTAAGAATATATTTACTTAATGTGAGCTGTAAGTCAATTCAGATATGAATGTTGAGATATTAAGCACAGCCTGATCCCTTATGAGCTGTGGAGTTTTGATAGCTGACTCAGGGTTTAGACTATTTAACATCAGCAAAAGCCTAATATTTACAGAAGAGTTGACATGAAAAGACTCCAACCAGGGATTTAATCAGCTTGGTATTTAAATGGTACCCACAGGTACCAAGGCCTAAGGCAAGAAATAGAATTCATCACAGCATCAGTTTTAGAACCCATTTTATATTCAGTCACAGTGTACATCATCATTTACGGAAGAATTGAGAGATCTTGAAAGATATATCCTGGGCTTTCCTAGGGGAAGCCGTTAAAAATAACTGCAGTACGACCTATGCTATATGAAAGGAGTGACAAAAAAAAGACACTTTTTTTTTAAGGACGATCTCCTGTCCAAATTGTGACCAGATAGAAGAAAATTTTGTGTACCAAGTGTTTTGGGCTGCAGTTTTCTCATGCCTGTGGTTAGAGTCTGGCATTTTAGAAATTTGCTGTCCTGTTGTATTTAGACAGCAGTTGATCAACATGGACTCTAATGGAGGGAGCAGAGACCATCTAACCAGGCACTTAAGTCTGCTTGTTTTTTAAAAGCTGTGAGGTGTGGTATAGTGCCAGAGAAGTCCGAAATCCAGAAAACTGTGAAGTACTCAAAGGTTTTCTTGTAGCCCACAGCTCCAAATCATTATGGAAATACAAGAGAAAAAGCAGGAGGACAAGCAGAGATTGGTACGGGACAGAAAAATTGTCAAGAAGCATCCCAGTGAATATGAGGTTGGAGGGTGTAAAGGGGATCATCTTGGAGAGGAAGGGATCACTCTGGGAGAAGGGAAAGAGGACAGTGAGCTCTGTCATGGAAAAAAATCTTTGTTGCAGGGAGATATCTGAGAGGATTTTGCATCTCCTGGAAATGTAACCAGTGAAGGAAGGGTGTGGTAACAGGAAACCTGCAGTCCCTAGCAACAGGTAAGGGTCAGAGGAGCTGCAATTTTGTAGCATGGTTTAGATCATGATAATATAAATGAATCCTGGAACTCTTCCAAAGAATTGTGGCCCTTAGAGCTCCGAGTGACAATAATTCTTTGGTTTTGTAATTTCTTATAAGAGAGTTTATGCAATTATTTTATCTAAAAGTCTGGTAAGCCCTTGGGGTGGGATTTCCTTCACCTAAGTTCAGACAAATCCAGTATAGACATCTGCATCTGTACTATATAGCTGGGACTTTTTGTAGTCAGTGAAGACAGCTGCATATTTCCAGGAAAGGATACTGCAGTTTTAAAACTATTTGAAATGTCTGCCTTAGGATGAGACGGATGACGCCCTAGACCTTTTCTGTCTAAAGCCCACCTACACTGTTCACTGCATGCTGTTAAGTACCTCATGCATATTGACAATTGTTATTTGTAATTTCTGCTGCTTCAGTGAAGGCATTGAATTAGTACTCAGACACATGACTTGTTCTTGAGAATTTTTTTGCTCTTCTGTATGGCAGAAGTATTCTCACAGCAGTTTGTACTTTTTGCATGTCTGTGGAAGGCTAAGAAGACAGCACGAGTGAAACGGATTAAATCAATTGGACTAGCAAAAAGATATATGTGTTAAACATTCGCTGTCTCTAACAGTAATTTATTCACTTCAAAACTTTGGACAGCTATTTCAAAGAACAGTTTTACAGTGCAAGCTTCCAGTAGAAGTATTTTTTTTCCAAGAAGGTAGGAATATCAGGTGATTTCTAGGCAGAGAAGCAACTGCTCAAACTTTTAACTATATGGGATTCTTTTGCTGACAAGGAAAGACTGGCAAAGCCAAGATATGCTGTCACTACACAAGTTCTTCCACCTCTTCTTGGTTTGGTGACCGGAACCGATGGGCCCACACCATGTGCTGCAGGTTTATTAGGTATTATGCCATCTGCTGCGTCTCTTAATCCAATATGTAAGCAAATTGGAAGTGCAGGATATCCTGTGCAGCTTCTTTTGGCTTTTGAGAACAGAGATATGGATAACAGATGACACATATTTTCGTCTCCCCTTTCTACATAATCCGTATCCACACCCAGCCCATATGTTAATTCCTTTGCCACTATAGAGGCCGCAAGTATCAAGGTATCAGCGTGCTGGTAGAGCAGTTGATGTGAAATGACAGGAGGATAAATGTGCTCTGGATGTGTCATCCTTCTACAAAATACCTCGGGGTGGGATGTACCAGGACACAGACTTGAAAGCAGTCATTTGCCAGAAAACAGCCTTTGTAAACAGTGAGACCTTGATCTACAGTGGTTGCTTCTCACCTCGTTTCAGTTTTAATGATGGGCTTCTGGATAAACTACGGATCTAGCAGTAGCTCAGTGAATGGCAAGACAAGCTTTGAATGAAACAAGGTAACCTGGGTGTTCTAAAAATCCATAAAAAGCAAAAAAAAAAAAAAGGTAAGAAAAGGGCATTCCAAGACCTCAATACTCACAAACACTAAAACATGGCATTTGTTGTATTGTCTTTTAGCAGTTAAGGAGAAGGAATAATATAACAAGAAAAAGGATTGCAGTTTAAATAACCTAAACAAGCTGCGTGAAACTCTAGTCCTATAGCAGTACTTAGAAAACTCTCTTAAAAAAATATTTGCTTAGCAAGAAAAGAATTTAGACCCATAATAGGTTTTCCCATTTGTATAGTATCATCCTCAAAATAACTATGTCAATGTTTGCACATAGACATTTTCAACACTTGGTCACAGTGGAAAGTACTGAGATGCATCTGGCGTTCATTTGCCTTAAGAATAAGATTGCAAAGTCTAGGACAAATTTTTTTCTTTCATCTTTGTGATCAAAGGTGGAAGCCCTATTTTATGAATGTAAACTGAAACCCCGTGTCTTCCAAAGAACCAGTTTAAATCTTTACTGTTTTTAGCAGAGCTGAAATGGAGGTCAGACTAGCAAGAGGCAGAACATGTCACTTCTGAGATGATAGGTGGAAAGATTAAAAAACGAACAAATAAGAAAAAGACCTCTAGGTCGTGTGCAGTGGGGCAACGTGAAAACCTTGGAGAGAAACCAGATGATTTTTCAGTGTGTGATTAAAGAAAGCCAAATTCAGACCCCTCAAAACGTCAGTAGCATAGCACTTCCGAAGTACTCTACTGCAAGAATGTGCATGATAGGCCTCTTTGACCTTTATAGGCTGGGTTTTGTTTTTTGTAAACTGCAAAGGCTCCTACCAGGATTAACCTTTGGGCTCACCTATTCAGATTTGAAAGGACAATGTTGTTCAGGAGGTGATTTGGAACAATTGTTTTTCCTATAACTTAGGTAGGGAAAAAAAGGAGAAAAGTTTTTAAAATGCGAGTGAACACTGCCTTGTTATCTGCACATTTTACGATGCTCAGCAAGAACCTGGTAGTCTCTGTTATGTCTTGGTAAAATATATGAGTGAGATGTCGCAGTGAAGTCTGGTTATTCGGACTGTGGGATTTGGTACAAAATCTACTACACTTCATTTACCAGGCCAATCTTTTGAATTCTTAACATAAATGAGAGAATTTAAGGATGACTATCAGCATTAATGAACAAAGTACATTATGTGAAGTTTTAGGCTTATTTATTTCTTGTCATTTGTTATTCATAGTTTGCTATCTATGGTAATTCACAATTCATCTGCCAGCCATTAGAGTGAAATAGTGATATTCTGCTGCACATTTTTATCTGTTTACTGCACTTGCTTGCAATATGGAGAATATTATACAGTCAATTGTCTGATATGTGCCTCTACTATGCACATCACTAGAAAAAAGGATAAGCATAAAAGTTGTGTATGTGCTTTAGCATCTGTCCTGAGTATTGTTATTTTATGAGCCTTAAGGGAAAATCTGTTCAAGGGTTACCTTTATATTTGCTTTCACAAATAGAAGAAAGGAGACATGGCGAAAGTAATTAATTTCTTGTAAAATTCAGCTGTCTAAAGGGAAACTTGGTAAAGCTCTGTGTTACCCTTTCTTTAAAACAATTAACTGATCTTTATAGGTGTTGAAAAAATGGCTGTCCATATAAACCACTGTCTCTAACTAGTCACTCATTTATTTAAATAACTAAGATTTGTATTCATTACTTAGTATACTGCCTTTTGTAGTTGCATATTTTAGAGTTTGTGTTTTTTTTCATCTGCTTTGTCAATAGTCTTGTCAATTTATACAAACTAGAGGAAACTTTACTACAGTGCAGATTTCAAACTTCCTGTTAAGTTACAGAAAGGTGTTTTCTGTTTCCCTTAGACCCCATTGGGACTAATGGGATGCAACAATAAGCATTACAGCTCTGGTCTAGCACAGCACTTAAATTAGCTCTTATCCTGAAGCATAAAAGCAGTGTCATTGAACTGAAATTTTACACATCTTAGGTGCTTTATTTGATTAAGGTTTAAAAGAGTAAACTTCTACTCCACTACTGTGTGAGCTACTGCTGGAGCTCAGGCATCATACATATTTTATGGCATCATGTTGTACAGCAACATGCTCTCAGGTTGGCAGTAATCATCTTGATTATAAATAACCCTGTGCGCATGAGTGTGTATTAGGTAGAAAATGCTATGGTTGCTCCTGGTTAATTCAAGCTTACATGAAATCTCCCGATATATATCACTGTGAAGCACACCCTCACAGAGCCTCATAGCAGAGGGACAGCTTTTTCTAGCCCAGAGTACAGACTAGTCCCCTACAGCAGTGCACACAATGGAGCTTTTCTTGCTGTGAAGAGGGTTTCATGGTACTCTGAGTACAAAATTATCTGGAAGGGGATAGACCTCCCTCCCCCTATGGGAGGAAGATCTAGTGGAATTAGAATGCATTTGTGGTTTTTTTTTTTTAATTAACTTCACCACATAACACCTGCTGAACATCCAGGGAGCACAGAGGAAGAGCGAGAAGGAAAATGTAGCCTTGCGAGCTAGATCAAAAGGAAAAAGGGTTGTCTGTATCCACTGCACACTGACCAGGCAAAATATGCCACTATTTACAATTAGTATGAGCTGGAGCTCCAAAGCTCTACTTAGTAACAGTTAATAAATGAGGGTAAAACACCTGGATGTGGATTTCTTCTATTCCTACACTGCTGTACAATTTACTCTGCACAGGTAGATGATCTTAGGCACTTCATAATTGACTACATGTATTTTATTTAAAAATTATTGCATAATAAATTCTGCAACTCTTTGTCATAAAATTCATGAAACATTCGCAGGAATTTTCAAATGAAAATTGCAGTCGCAGCACCTTCAGGCAGGTCTTTTCATCACCTGGTCAGCGGTTCTGTCTGTCTATTCCAACAACAACAACATATAGCCCAGTAAGAAGGAAATTAAATTTCAGATATTGAGTCCCTATAGAGAATGCCTCCTTGTGGCTCCCTTAATCAAAATATGCTCCACTTCAGAGAGGAAATTAAATCAAGGTGGCCAGCTTCCCTCCCTTCTCTCTCCCTCCTTGAATAAGTAAGCCAGAAATGCATTGATTTATTGAGGAAAAGAGTCATTTCCAAGGGGCAATAAATGCATTTGGAACAAATGCAGTGTACCTGTAAGGCAGAGCAGAAGATTATTTCTATTCCTGGGCAACTCAATTGTAGCAGAAAGCCTCATTGCAATATTACCAAGGGTGTTATCAATATCCCATACATGGGAAGGTAAACAGACTCCTTTACAATGTGCTCTAGGACATGAGCCTAACTAGGTGAGCTAACACATACTGGAAGAAAGGTACGGATGGCTACAGACTGAAGTACGTTTTCTCACACTCGTGGGGCTCAGTGTGTAAAATACGAGGTGCTTTAAATGCCCCTTGCCTTTGAAGGTGGCTTGGACACAGCACCAGTTGAGGGCGCGTGACAATGAGTCCCGCTCACAGGGAGGTCCCAGCATGACTCATTCACAGTAAGACAAAGAGGCTGGGAATCAGCTGCCTTGCAGGCTGTGTACCAGGTAGCTGACTCGAAGATAAACTAAAATACCAGTGCTGACTTCTGTCTGGATAGTATACCTCCTTCCATAAGTTTTACCTCAAGCTGATAATCACCAGCTGTGTATTAAGCTCTTGTGGGTTTTTTCCCTTTCACCATTTCCAGGAAGAAACATAGGAAAATTTTGTACACTTGGAGCAACATTTTCAAATAATTTTGTAAGAGAAGACTCAGATAGGAAAATGGAGTTCAGAAAACAAAAGATTTTGTTGGTCGCTTAATAGAAAGGCTTAATGGGAGATGTTTAATGTTATATAGGGTAATGAAGCACCCAAGTCCTGCCCATTTCATGTGGGACTTAGTCACTTATTGTCATCTGTGCCTCCAGAGTCCAGCCCTTAATATTTTAATTTAAATTCCAGTTCACAGTTAAAATAGCTCAAATTCAAGGTAGCTTTTTATCCAACATGTTAAAAAAGCTTAGTTTGAAAATTGTGGCACCTTTTGTTCAGGTTCTGTCCAAAACCATCATCCAAAATAAATTTAGCATTTTTTTTTCCCGAGCTTTGGGTGTACATAGGAAAGCAAGAGACCTATGGCTGTGGATAGGTTTAGAAGACTGGAGACAGGATTTCTTTCAAAAATAACCTGCCCATGGGCTGAGAGCTGATCACTGGGAGCCCCACTTTGTTTAGCACATTCAACAGAGCTGGAGCTGAAAGAAGGCAATGTGCAAACACTAGACTAACGTCTCACAATTAAAACACCACTTAGTGAATCAACAATGAAACATATGTCTCTCTGTCAAAATAAAATAATTTACCAAACTTTACCTTTAGACAATGTGTGCTGTGCTGTTAGTGACTCATAAAGTTGGTGATTCAATGACCTATATGGATCTTGCTCTTGTTAGATTGCTAGCTCCAGTTTCTTTTAAGTGCCACTCTAACAAAGTGACTGATTAGGAGAGTAAAGACTTATAAAAATAAAGCTATAAAAGGACTCTGTTCTGCGTGTTTGTTTCGAAATGCAGGCTAAAGCCTAAATCTGGGGCTTAGTTCAGCACTGAGATGTCCAGTCAAATGATGTTTTGCCCAGCAGCAAGAAAAGTGGTCTTTACCCTCACTGTTGCATATTAGATGTGCATCCACAAGTACTACAGAACTGCACTTTGAAAGTATTCTTTTCTAGAAGCAATTCAGGGATTAAAAAAACATCATTTACCACTTGTGTTTGTGAGATGACTAGAAAAATTCTAATTTTCTTTCCCACTCCCCATGCCACAAAGGAAAAAAAACCCAACCTGTCCTGGGATTCTGCGAGCAGTTAAAATGAAGACAGGATGATGGGAGAGGGCAAATGTGTCTGTTACTCATGTGTGTATGCATCTACACGCATGTTTATCCTTCCTTCTCCTAGTCCTACACAGTAACTGGTAAATTATGAGATGGTCACTGCCAGTAAAACAGAACTACAAAGCTGCCATGTATTACTGCCTGGTGATATAAAGCCAGGTCATCTTCTCTACAAATTACTGAAGAATGCTGTACTGGTTTTCTTGGTTTTTGGAAGAATCGTCTGCATCTTCACCGAATATATATGTTGCTTTCAGGATTTTTTTTGTTTGGGTGTTGCTTTACGGCAAATTGACCTGATTGGGTAAAGCAATAGTCTTGATATATTGACTCACACTTCTGTGCAGAGACAACAGTTTGGATAATTATGTGTCAGGAAAGTTTTAATCACAGTACTGTCAGCTGGCTCACCTATTCAGTTCATGTTCATGTTTAGCCTATGCTGGTCTCCCAGCCCTGTTTATCATCACTGGAGAGAGCTAAATTACATTTTTGCAGACTTTTGTCTCGATCTTCTGTCTGCAAATGGAGCCCATACCATTGCCTGACGCTACAGAGATTCCTAAAGTATGTGAAATGGGTCAGATTCATACAAAAAGCAGACGTTAATATATGCTGTCTTGCCAACTGGTTGTGGCATCGAAAGCGCTCCCGGTAGACCTGAGAGTATTGATGGACAACCCGAATAGCTGGTGTAACAAGATTTCTTGTTGTATACTTTTCAAGAGAGGTAGATGCTGTGAGACAGACTCATGAACTAAAAAAATTTATATTTGTATTGCTGAAGGATAACAAGTCACTTAAATTGCTCCATGCTGGAAAAGTTATAGGGTTCCTTGGAATTCTCCATTTATCCTGAAGCAGGAGTAGACAATGGCAATGATGAAAATAAATAAATTTTTTTCTTATTGTCAGTGTTTTACCTCCTAGTAGGGATGTGTGGACACTGAATGACAGGTGCAGATTTTCCATAAACAACCACAAAGGCCATCTTTCTTTCATTTTTGTGAAATAAAAAGAAGCACTTGTTACAATATCCTGTACAGCTGGTAGATGGTGATTACTGCTTAGAGATCTATCACAACTCCTCCAAACTTACCTTTATATTTTATACAGGAATATGTTTTATGTTTATAAACAACAAGTGTATTTGTGCAAAGGTGAAGGAGTTGAAGAGAGATTTTACACCAAATTAAACTCAGATGTGCTATATTCACAGCAGTCATAGCAAAACAGGTTATCACAGGATAACAGATCTTCATACAACAGCTGATACATGATGGCAATTCATGTGTGCTTTATATTTCCCCTGCAAAACAGGATGTGATTTATGCAAGCATAGCTTCTTCAATGAAAACTGGTTCAGTTAACTCAAATTACCTTTTCTTTTCTGCCTGCAATGTACATGTCAGTGCAGAGTTACAGGAGATCAGCAGATGCATACTATATTCTTACCTTATGACAATGCTTGTGTATTTGAGCTCTTCATTTTTACTTGACATTCCAGGCAAACCAATGTTTGCTTCTCTGGTAGGCCTGACTGGACTGTTTCTAAAATTGGCATCTGTCATTGACTTGAATGGGTTTAAAATTCAAGCTAAAAATGTCTCTTTATGTAAATAAAAAACATTTTATATTCTCAGCCAGTATCATCTAGCAAAATCTGAATGTA
>Ga0181612_138893_pt1 | contig 21615 bp, 15 predicted proteins | sample HoacroProtozoa21_FD_119630 | JGI IMG/M metagenome (GOLD analysis project Ga0181612, IMG submission 119630) | Hoatzin crop microbial communities from Cojedes, Venezuel. Combined Assembly of Gp0051906, Gp0051904, Gp0051908
GTATATCAACCTTTAAATACTCAGAATGCTTTTTTGCTGTTTTCCCAGCTTGGATTGGGAATGACTCTTCTTGGCGTGCACGTCCCCGGACTGCACCTGGGAGCTCTTGCTCAGTCTTTCACTGAAGACAAAGCTTTTCTTCCTAGAACAGGCAAATATTAATACTGAAACATGATTAGATAAATGTGTCAGAATTTCGCTTCCCACAAAGGCTCTGTTAGATTTTAATGATGCATGTCCAGACCCAGTTTCCCTTTGCTGAACGCCATCCTTTTATCCCAAGTTGTACGTCCTTCAGCACCCTAAAGAATTCCTTTTTATTTGTGATATTTATGCCCTCCAAGTACTTATTGAAGGGTATCATCTCCCTCTTAGTCATCATTTAGCCGAGCGATACATATTAAGTTCCTTTAATCTTCACTCGTAACTCAGTCTCGTCAGACCCTTAATCATTTTTATTGCTCTTCTATGAATTTCTTCCAATTTGCCTGCATCTCTCTGGCAAAGAGGTACCCAGATTTTAATGCCTTATTTTAGGTGTGATCTCCCTGCAGCAATACAAAAGATGTTACCTCCTGCTACTTTTATCTACCACTGATTTAACAATATGCTGGAATGCTGAAGTAGACGGGAATCAATTAAAATAGATTTTAAGTGGTTCAGTGCTCAGAATTACCATAATGCTTTTGTGGCACGGCACGAAACGCAAAGGCCTGAAGCCAGCTGAACCCTGCTGCTTTTGGAAATACGTGTGTGTAACTCCTAGGGCAGGCAAAGCTTTTAAACCTGCTGCATGCAGAGCTCTGTGACTCTCTATAGGAATATGAACCAGGAGTTACGACTCAGACAACGAACGGAGACAGGTTCAAAACACAGAAAATACAGAAATAGCTCACATGTGTTGATGGCCTGAGGGTTTCACACTGCTCCTCCCGTAACTCTTCGATATGTGACACAACCAAGGACTCATCACAGCAATAGTAAAATTAGGTGAGCCAGCAGCCAAGGAGCTTGATATTAGGTTGGTTTGGGCTCTTATTGAAATTGTTTGCTGTAATAAAAAAAAAAAAGTCTTTAGAAATCTGTAACACATCAGGAGCTTTGACTAAAGAAGAGCTTGAGATAGCTAAGAAGAAGACAATGGGGAAAGATGCTCTATGACCTCCCAGGTCTCTGTTAAAAAGATCAGGTAATCAGTAAAGATGCTCTAAGACCTCTCAGATCTCTGCTAAAATGATTGAGTAATGGATAAAGATGCTCTAAGACCTCTCAGATCTCTGCTAAAATGATCGAGTAATGGATAAAGATGCTCTAAGACTTCTCAGATCTCTGCTACAATGGTCAGGTGGCTTCTCTGTTGCCATTGCCTGTTGTTCCTCATTACAGAGAGACGTCGCTGCCGCTGAAGCCAATGGGAGCTCTGCTCCTGGCTTCTCCTCTCCCATATGAACAAGCCCGTTTTTTCCTATTGCTCTTGTGAATAACAAGGGAAGAAAGACTGGTACTCTTGGAGGTGTTTAGTTTCTGTTACAGAATAATCTTTTCCCCTCTGTGTCATATAGTTAAACTGTCACTCTTCAGATCTGTGATGTATGTTAATATATTTCATCTCTGACCCACTGGTAAGGAATTGTAGGTCACTGGGCCCTTTTGTGTGCACTCCAGCACCCGGAGTTTTTACTTTCATGTCACTTATTACTCCTTCTCCAGCTCCTGAATTCAAAATGAAGCATTTAAAATTTGATCAGGGATGTGTTCTAATGAGTGTTTGGATTATGTGTGCGCCTTATTTCCCTAACTAATTTTTACTATTCTATCTATCTACTTCAAGAAAAATCAGATTAACTGCATTTTATAAGCTCTTTTCCCTGCATAGTCTAGTCTTTCCTCTTTTCCATCTGTTGCTCCTCAGTCATGCCTAAACCTGAAGTTTCTTGCAAACCCCAGCCTTTAGCAGGGGCTTCAGAGTTGAAAAAAAACAGATTGCGACATGAAGCAAATTTACATACAATACGTGTGTGTGGATGTGCATGCACATATGAATCTTTCCTTAAGAGTTATTTACATTCCAGACAAACACCTCATATCGCTGGACAAAAAACTGACTGTTTCTTTAGCCAGAATATTTCAAGTACCAAGGCTGATCTGTTCACTTTGGGTTTGTGGGATGAGTGCTCACCATATGGACTTGCCATTTGTTGCAATAGAAATTCAGGTATGAAGAGCAAACCCTGTACCGGTACGAGGGGGGGATCCAAGGGGGACACGGGCATCCCTCACGCCTGAAGAGAAGTTGCTACCTGGCCGGTATGAGGGCAGGGAGGGCCAAAATCTGGAGCTCAGCTATGACATCCCACTCTGCCACGCTTTTGCAAGCTCAATTTTAGCCCAGACGTTACCCAGCTCAGAAAACAGCGTGGTCAGCAGCTGTTCCCGTAGGTATGATGTCATCAATGAGGTCACTGCATGAGGTGAGCCTGCTTTTCAAAGCAGAGGGTTTACTTGTGCAGAGATGTCTCCTGCCATGCTTCTTTCCTTCAGGACCAGAGGACGGGCCCTGACCCTGTACAGCTGCAGAGAGAGGAGTTTCCAAGCGTGCTTATGCAAGACTAGCCTTCATTTTAGCTACTCATATAAAGTCATTTAACTTGCTAGATGTTATATGAAAAATATCATGATAGATCAACTGTCTTTACCTTCAAAGTTATGAAAACCATTATTACAAAGATAAATCACATACCTCCTTTCTGACATAATGATATATGTTTTCTCCAAGTGTTATTCTTTCCGCTAATTCCAGAAAAAAGAATATTCCTTTTGTCTGCCTTTTTTTCTTTTTTTGCTAACTCAGGCTTTGCTACGTCATTTCAATCTGCAATCTTTCTTCCAGTACACCTGCAATGATGGAACTGATAAACACTTTCTTATAATTTTTAATGACTACCAGAGTTGCACCAGAATTTTGGCCAGAAAACAGAGATAAAATTCAATCTCCATCGTACAAGCTGAAGAAATAGCAAAGGAAGGATTAATTTCATACATATATTATCCATTCTTAATGCGTATTTTTTCTGATAAGTTTCTACTCACCTAGTTAAAACACTGCCATACTTGGATCTGTCAGGAATCTCTTAGTTTCTCCTCATGCTGGTTACTTCCTCTCTCCCTGTGCCTAAAAACTGAAATATAACAGCAGAGCTTCTGCACACCGGCAATATCTTGCTGAATCAGGCAGTTTGGTGCAAAGCCAATTCCTGTGACTCCTGTGATCTCGCATGAGAAATCACTTTTGTTGAACAAGCGTTGACCGTTTAATATACGGTGCTCATGACTCACCATATATTCCAAGAGCACTTTCAGATATTTCGATACTGTCTGTGTATTTTTACAACCTAAACATATTCCCTGGAGATTTATTCAGCTTTGCATTCTTTTTCTCATACAAATTTCCAAGGGTTTTTATGGGGGAGCAAAGAGGGAGCCTAACCATTGCAGGCAGCTCACTTCATTTAGCACAGTCCTGTCCTTTACAGTTCACCCACCTGCAAAATGGGAATAATAATGAGCACTTAAGGAAGAGTGTTCACATCTCTGGCTTGAGATCTCAAATGTTAGGCTCTCCGGAGGCTCAGCAGAAAGAAATAGCTTCTAATTTCAGGTGCTTTGAATGGGTTTCTAATGGAGCCTGCTTCTCTCTGCTGGCAGTAAGGGAAACCAAGTTCTCAGCTCAAGCATCCCTACGTCAGGCACTTCAGTTACATGCCAGAAGCCAGACACTGCGAGCGTCCTCTTTCATATCTCATCCTGCAACCATTTCCATGCTCAATTTTCCGCTGTCGAGCAGCATCTTATTAACTCAGCGGTTTTCCACATATGCAAAGTGGAGCAGGTTGCAGGATGAAGACCACGCACAATCCCCATGATCAGCGAGGGTGAATGAATTAGTATTTCAACAGCACTTTACATGTATTAAGCTCAGTGAAAGTGCTATTAATTATCAATACAGTCAGTCATTATTATTCATTAGTGGTTAGAGCAAACTACCAAGACTCAAGATTTTTGCATTTCAGTCTCAGGATTGCAACTGGGTGATATTAAGCAAGTCCCTTCGCTTCTCTTGTTCTCATTTTTCCTGTCGTTAGGGTATCTGCCTCATTCTTAAGTGTGATGTGGACCTTAATTAGGCTTGAAAAGAGCTTTGAGAACTTCTGGTGAGAAGTGAAATATTAAAAAGTCAAGCATTACTATACAGCAGATGAGACAGAGCAATCATCTCACCCCCATTCAAAGAGCTCGGACTGGTGCCATGGAGCACTTCAATGGCTTGTGAATTCTACCCAGAAATACTGAGGACAGAGAAGCACACGGAGCCAGTTCTCCTCAAAGTAAGAGCCAAGAAGCACCACCGGGGAGTTCAGATTTGGAAAACCCATCTTTACTGCTTTTCTTCTAGTTGCACAGGCAAACTGCCCATTGCTATGCACAAATGGGTATTTAGGCATCTAAATATCTGCTCCTGGACACAAAAATACAATTTGTGAGTGTGTTTCACATAGAAGGACTGGCACAGAAACCAATCTTTATTTCTGAAAATCTTCCCTTTGGTGTTTAGTCTTTGTGTTGATTACATGAATTAGATCCCTATTACAAATGAGCCTCGTGTCCCAGAAACTAATGTGCTTTGCTCAAGAACCAAGACCTTCTGCATTTCATCATCATTCTATTCGTTAATGATTCGGCTTTCCTGGCAGTGATGAGAAACGTTTATTTCCCTGGAGTATTTCTGGATGGCAAAATTATCATGTTAGTTGCAGGCAGTTGATGCTGTATTAACTCACCAAGGCTATATTGCCATATTTAATCACGCTGTTTGGAAACCTGGCCACCTTCCTTCACACCTCTGGTTGCCACGATACCCTTTGGCCGTTACTCATTTATTCAATTCACTTTTATGCTTGAGACAGTGGCTGCCAGCTTCTGACTGCTTGAAAACAAAACAGCAAGACAAAATGAAAAAATGACAGTGACATAAACACCACTGAGAGGTCTTCGTCTGCATTTTAAGGACTATTGTAAATCAGAGCAGTGGAGAAAGACAGACTAGCGATGCCAATGTAGAGAGGTGAATGTGCATGCTGGAATTTACATATTCCTGTGAAATGCATCTACATTTCATTTATACCCAATGCTAGTAACACCGTCAGAAAGTTGTGGGAAAAAAGGCTGTGTTGATAGCAAGGTCAAGCTCTTGCACAGTTCCTGCAGCTCTCCAGGGTTCATTGACTGAGTTACTGCAGGTTCCCACAGTGATACAGCCACATTTTCTTACTTACATCTACCCCCTCTTTACATCTTCCAGTCAGAAACAGCGAAATCCATTATCCTAGGCTATCACACACTATACATTCTTCTTTATTTCGAATGTCTTGTAACATCCATCACCAGGTTTTTGCTGATCCTCTCTGTGCCATTGTAAAAACCAGTTACCTTCTCCAAACTGGAAAGCCAATGCCAGATATCTGAGATGAGAGGAGTTACATATCCACACACACACATACTTTTTGTCGAGACATTGTTATGTTTTGGGTCATGTAGCAGCATCAGTGACTGCAGATTCTCTGTGAATCTGACCACACACTTCCCTCCACCAAAAGATTGCACTCCAGCGAGTTACATTAATGCAACATCAGGCTTGGGATCTGCCATCTGCTAAACAAGGAAACCTTAAAATTATATTCGCTATCAGAACCAATGTGTAGCTGCTCTGCAGTTGCCATCTGCAGGTTTTTACATTCGTGTTTATTCTGTTAAATTTATGCATTAGCGTGTAAAAATGTCTACAAACTATAAAAACAAATGAGCAATGTGACAGGGTTCAGCGCAGTAAAGACAATACTGCATTTGTAGACTTAAAAATCTGAAGGCTTAACTCTTGGTTTTAAATTTAAAAGCTCTGTGCCTGGTATTCGAAACCTTGCAATATCCTTCTTCCCTCTGACTGCACTTTCAGCAAAGCGGCATACCTCTCATGTTAGACTGACAAAGTACCGTGTGTCTGAGAGCTCATTGCTCAGAACAGATTATTCTCTCTGTTGTAGAACATACTACTACTGGTATCAATTGCTCCTACAGGAGTTTTTAGGTCAGCACAGCATATGCTGTAGTAAAATCATGCAAAAAGCTTTAGTGCTCTGTTTTATGTGCTCCCAATTTCAAATTCAGCCTGTGTAAGAACAAAGAAAAATGCTTGGGAAATATACAGGGATGTAAAAATCCCCATATTTGATGATTTACTTGGAGGTGACTCTTTTTTCAAAAAATACAGTGGGGGTGCAATATAAGAGGGAGCAAACTTCTGTGTGATTGGCTCGTTTACCAAGCGAGTTTTACAGTGGATTTGCTTCCACAAACTTTTCTTCTCTGGCGGATGCAATTTCAGGATTTTGTCCACTTGTCCAGGATTTCCAGTGGTTCGTACCAAGCAGCGAGACCTCTGGAAGTGTTTGATGTGTCTCCCACGGTAACGAAGATGAAGCCTAGAGACTGTTCACAGCCAGCCCGGTGTTTCTGGGCCATGCCAGGCCAACGGCTCTCACCTTCCACGGACAGGCTGGAGACACGCAGGAGGTCTGATGTGCCTCGAGCCACCTGGACCGACCCTGCACTTGCAGATCGCCTGCAGACAGGACGTTGGCACCTTCCTGGAAGCTCTCAGCTCCCTGGGCATGGGACCGTCCTGGGACGCGACCTCTGGCTTTGCTTCATTTTACGATGTGGGAGAGAAATCATGTGCTGGCGAGGTCAGCCTTGTCAAAGAAGCGGTGAAGCTGGTCTGGCATGTCCTGGCTGCAGCTGAGGCTGCTACAAGCCCAGCTGGAGTACAAATCACAGGGAAAAACGATGTAAAAGGAAAGCTGTTCGGATGAGAAAATGCAGAACTGCCTAGAAAGGCTGCTGTAGCACCGTTGCTTTTTTTTGATTCTGCATCAAAAAAAAAAATGCCAATCTGACCCATATGTTGGGATCCATGCAGAACCCCAAAAGACCTATATACACGCTGGAAGACAAGTGCCAATATGGTGTCTTCATTCATTCACTGCAGTGCTGGTAGGCAGCAGAAATACCTCCGGGAAGAGTTGGGGCTGAGAAGATATTTTTAATAAAACAGACTGCAGTGATCCATAATAGGAAATAATCACTGAGCCTTTTTCACAAAATATCTAAATTCTCTCTTCTATACTTTCCCTTCAAATGCTGGCAGAGAAAAAAAAAAAGAAAAGTAAGCCTTCTTGTACTATAAAACATGAAGAAAATTTCCCAGTTACCAGTGTTCTACTGTATCAAGGTTACTGTTAACTTTATTAATATTCATTTTCATTTACACTACTGCAAACTCATTAATGTGATAAGAGTGTTATTATCTTTATAACAATAAGTATTTATTAAAAGCATGTACAGTGAAAATGGGTAATACGATGAATCATTACAAAGTAGAATGCAATGAATCCCTTAGGAAGAATAATAAAGATTTCTGGCTCTTTTTATTCCTCCCAACAACTTCACAGTACAGAAAAAAGCAAGATAACAATGCAGGCTTGCAGTCGCTTATCAGAATTTGCAAGTGCTGTGAGTGTTTATCCTGAGTGAGAGCTGGAGGGATCCGTTTCTAGAAAATGATCATTGTCTGCCCTTTTAGCAAGAAGCTGTCGTGCTGTTTTTGTTTAATTAAACTGCTGCTGTCAATTACTACCAGCAAATAATATAGAAGTATTGAATGGTGAACGTTGGGAAGCACTTGGCAGTCACCAGGGTGTTGTGAACTCCCTCTGCACTCCCTGCACTTGATTGAAGGTGGGAGGTCTGTCGCGAGATAAAATTCCCCATTTCTGTCCACGTCCCACTTCCTTCAAGGAAATAAAAATGACGTGGCACCACTGATTAAAACATCAGCGTTTCTATCCCAAGTTGCAACAGTTGCTTTAGTCCCAAACGCTGGGTGTTGGTCGAGCCTTTCCTGTTGTCCTGCCCGCGGCTTCCTCCCGGGGCAGCCGCGCCGGCCAAATCGGGTGCTCCTCTTCCTCTCGCTATTGGCATGTCCTTCTGTTTCCAACTCTGCAGTCAAGGTTTTATTCCTGCCTGTTTTATTTTTTCAGGAGAAAAAGTGATGAGCTTTACACCAAGCTATTTATCCAGGCTCGAGGGCCGGCAGCGACATGAAGGTAGAGCGTTCCCAAAGCAAAGGAAAACAAAGACCCGTCCTTTCCGCCCGTACGCTGTGTTCCCTGCGACTCGGCTGGAGACTTCCTCAGGCAACGAGAAGTCCCGCCGCAGGTCTGCAGCGGAGTCTGGCAAGCGTTGCTGCGTGAAGAAGGACAATCTGTTTTTTCTTTTAAACTGGTCGCCAGCTGAGCAATGGCTCCTGGTGCTTTCTGCTGTTGGAGAGCTGAAAAGGTGACCTGTGATGAACTTTCTGGGCCAGCACCCTCTTGCACTCACTGCAATTTTGAACCGTAGCTGAGGACTGCAGCTTGGTTATTAGCTGCTTCAGAAGTCCTCTCTCTTCTTCAAAGTCCTCCCTTTTCAGCCCAATGCTAGCAAAAAAAAACAACAATGTGAGGACAAGTGTTAGTGATGTATATGGTCTTAATTGAATCGGATGCTATTTCCGACCAAAGTAGCTGAATTCTCGGGACGACACGACCAAAGAAGTTCCACCACCAAGTCTTTTTCTTTTTTGGAGTGTAATTTTTCTGAAGGGAACTCTTTTCAGTGGAGTTGGAGACTTTGTGCTCTTTCCAATGGCCACCCATAAAAAGATTGTTCTCCATCAGCTTTGGATGTTGAGGATAATTGACTCTGGGGTAAGATTTTCCATGACATATGTGGGCTGTACAATCAGGATAATGTGCACCTGGACTCCAAGCTCTATTTTCAAGGTGCACAGAGATATGAAATACCATTACTGCAGAGTGTAATGTTCATTAGGTTCAGTTTTCCTCCTGACTTGTTGGCCCAGCACAGTTCACTGATTTTACTTATGGATAGACTGGACCAATGTTCAAGTATTTACTTGAATAACTTCTCATCCCACTTATCGGTAAATCTTTATTTTCATTAATTTTTGTAATGCTGTCATCAGGTGAGGAAACCTAATGTCCCAACACGCTCTTTTCCAGAGGTGTGTTATTGCCCGAAGCCATTCCCACGCTCTCTCAGAGTCCGCTGGTGGCCTCCAGCTGTGTCCACCCAGACCGAGACACCGCTGCGTAGCTGCTGGTGCTGCAGAAACTGCTGAAATTTCACTCTATGTTTTTAGCAAAGATAACCTCCATTCCAGCTTTTTCAGATCACAAAGGCCATTTCGGTGCCTGGGCTTGCAAAAACATATAAAGGAAGTGTGGGCTTATGGGAGCTTCGGTGCTCAGAGGGCCAAAATGTAATGCCTGTGCTCTGTCATGCTTCTGCTCTGAAAGTCGAAGAGAGGGCTGGGTATCCTGGCACACACAGCTGGGAGGAGATGGGACAGCAAACGCTCCTCAGGCTGTGCTTGAGATGGGACACGACACGGGCGCAGTCAGCTGCAGGGACAGGGTCAGCCCAAGGGGAGGGACTCTGTTCTTTAAATCATAACTTCTGTCAGTGCCAGCACCACTGTCGATACCATTTTCACCTGTAGCTCGAAAAAATTGCTCCGCTAAATATTTTCCAAACTATACTAACTTGACTTTTAAGGTTCTGAGCAGCGCTTTTCTATTTCAGGTAGTATGCTTAATTTATATTGGAGATGTTACTCCATATAATAAGAACATAAATGTGATAAAACATAGAGGTGAAAGAACCACAGCTAAAACGACACATTTATTTTATGTCCCAGGTGCCTTCACTTTTTCCTTACTATTTGATTTCTCTCTTCTCTCCGTATTACAGGCTTAGCTTTGATCCATCCCGACAGAATCAACAGTCTTTTGTAAAAGTTCTTTTCAGTCTGAACCCTTTTTGTGATAACAACTAAAACAGTATGGAAAGAAGATTTGGATTATATTCACGTGTGACTAGACTATTGATCTCTCAGCCCAGGAAAAATAAGATGAAATGAGTGTGCTTTTTAAATCGGACTAGGAGGAGGGGGTCAGGGTGAAGCCAAGCACAAGTCAGTGCAGTGTGTGATACTGCAGGGCCTCCAGCCACCTCAGAAAATGAAGTTGCAGTGTTTGTATGACATAAATTCAGCTTCTTAAACTCACTGGGGACGTGGTTTTCTCCAGGGAACATTTCCAGCCTTTTTAATTTACCTTACTCTGGTTACCCACACTCTGTGGAGAGATGGCAGCTCATTCTGGCTTGCAAGGGTGATCCCTGTCTCGAACAACTCCATTCCTGCCCCTCATTCACCCAAATCCAGCTTTGATCCTGCTTGCTTGACCGAGGGCTTTCCCCTGGGGCGGGTGGAGAAGGACTGGCAGTGGGTTCTTCTCTGAACTTGTTTTTCTGCGGTGAAGAAAATGTGCCTGTTTCTGGCTCAGGGTCCTCGTAGCTCACCGCCAGCTGCTCAGACCTCATCTCAGCTAGGACTTGGCTCGTTGCAGCAATCATGGGACAGATTGGTCTGAAGGGAAAAGGCGATTTTTGTCTGACACTGTGCTGGGCATTTTTTCTTCCTTTTTCTACTGTAATGCATTCTTCCCTCCCCAGCCTGCCCTTAAGAATCTAATTAGCAGCCTAATTACCATCCCCATACTATGCCCTAGCTGACCTTCGCTGGCTGGTGTTCTCGGTCTGCCTTCCCTTGTCAACATGATTCTGTGCTGCAGTTCTGCAAGGTCTGCGCTGCTTCCCCCATGCATCGCAACGTCGCTGCGCTCCACTCAGAGGTTATTTTTATTCCGTACTCCAACAAAATTGAACTGTGAAAGGACTGTAAATTTTCAACCTCGAGAGGCTCTTCATTAAGCAACAAATAACTTTCTGCACCTACTTGATATTATCCTCCTGTTAGCTGTTTGTCACACGTTGTGCCTTCTTCCCTGTTCAGCCTGCTGTGTCAGTTCCACTCAGCTGGCAGAGCTGCCGCTTGCCAAATAACTGCACGTTATATTATGTCTCCCAATCCTCTGACTTTAACATAAAAGCAACAGTTCCTTTTTTAACCTGGTTGAATTCGGTTCAAAAACTCGTGCTATCTCACCCTCATTATCAGATGTCAGCAAGCAATATTTCACAGGACCAGATCCCGACACTACCCTACAGGAATAGCTTTATGTGGCTGCAACACCGCTGCTGTTCCTCATGGCCCTTCCACACAGTCCAAAATAACGAGCTGCACTGAATGCATCGATGGTCTCTTCCCGACACTGTCCCACCAGGGCGCCCGGCAGCCAGAGTGCCTCTGCAGCCCGGCTGCCCCACGGCTTGGGAACCGTTTGAGCTCCAAGTCCTTTGTGAATCCTACCTGCCCTCAGGGCAAGTGATAGAACAGCTCTCTGAGAGGTGCATTATTAATTTTCATGACACAGTGCATCTAAAAGCCAAACACAACCCTGGGAAGTATGTCGTAAAAAAAATATTCCTTTCCTGCTGAAATGCATTATTAAAGACTCTGCTCTATAAATCCCAAGTAGATAGCACTCTCCTTGGCACTCTGTAAAATAAGCAATTTTCTGCTACCAGGGAAACAAATTCTTTTTCTTAATCGTATCTAAACTCCACCAACACGGTGACTGACACAACATTGCATCTGGGTTTGTTTTTGACAGCCTCATACATTTCTAACTCTGTCAGCAAGAAGAAGTGTATGAAGATATTCACTTTACGGAGTTCTGGAGCAAAATGGACGTTCTGGGACCTGTTTCACCCTTGTCTATGCCAGACTTTATGCCCTAACCTTTCCCACCTCTTCCACCACTGTTTCATCGCAAGGGTGAGGTAGAATTTAAGTGCCAAGTTCAAATCCAGACCAAGTTGCCCTTTGAACAGAGGGAGTGGGGCTGGGATTAGACAGATAGACATGGTAGGTTCCCAGAAATGTGCTTTTTCACCCCCAGAACCTGTCAGGATGAAGCTCGCCATGTATCATACCCCCAGGTGCTGCTGGGGCAGGAACAAGGAACATCTGCTTGCTGTATCAAACAGCCTGTTCTTGCACGGGTTACCATGACACAAGGGCTTCAGGTACCAGCACATTCAGTATTCTTGAAAAAATCTTCTGAAGACGCTCTTAATGCATGAGAAAAGCAGGCATCACTGCGCGTACTGTCACAGCTCTTGCTACGGCAGACGTGGGGCAGGACCTGGAGAAATGCAGTTGTGCAGCAGTAGAGTCTTTGCAGTGACGTATCAATCTTGACTACATTTTCTAGTTTCCTTGTGAAACTGTCATGATTTTGTTTCAAGCAGATGTTAGCTTCATTGTTTCTTTGTTTTGGGTTGTTTTTTTTACTAGAGCACTACAGTATTGTTTCTTGATCATTATTGTGTCAGCAAATGTTAACATTTTATTCCAGTTTGGAATGAGAAGAAATGAAGAAATTCCCGCATTTACCTACAAAATGAATCTATTGTTTTCTAAATAGCTCTAGTCAGCTACTCAGACATCTGAAAACAATATCCTGTTTTCATCCATTCAGAGCCTAGGCAGGTATACAAATTTATTTCTCAGAGTGAGAGGTCTATGGGATCATTCATTTCAGAAAGCTAGGTAACGTCTCTCCCTTGTGTTCATTTCTAGAGTAATCAGGAGAGTTAATTTAGCAGTTCATTGTTATTTTTCTGTTATTTGGTGCAGATCTCCCATGCACTGAGCAGCCTGCCAGCAAACAGTGCAACATCAACAGACCTTACCAGGGTCCATATGTGACCACAGATTTTAAATAGACATTTCCTTTTTCTTTCAAAGACCAAGTTAAATTCAAGAAATCTTTATCTACCCTATCATGCATTCAAGGAGCAGCCTGAAGCCAAAATAAATTTGTTTCATATTATGGGTGAAAAATGTCTTGTTCTCCAGCTCAGCAAAGACAGATCACTCAGCATAAATCCATCGTATTAAAGCACCTGCTTCTTGCTACCAAAAGAGAATTCCAAATAAGAAGAAAATATACTTTCCTTTTCCTCCTCATTCTCACAGTTGACACGAGGTGTAGCCTATGCATTTAACAGCATTTCTTTTTCTAATAACCAGAAAAGATATCTTAAGTGGATAGATATTGCAGCAGGCTGCTTTAGTGGTGAAAAGGGCTGGACTGGAAACACTCTACCTAATTATACTGGGATATTTGGGCAAATTCAGTCACCCCCAAAGTCCATCCTGCCCTTCAGAGAGCTGCATAAGTATTGAAGTAAGATCTTCAAGGAGCTGATGCACCCGCTGAGCAGGGTGACACCAAGGGGCCTATCATATATCTATCCAAGGAGTATCTTCGGTCATGGGTCTGAAAAACTGTATGAAGGACTGCACTAACCTGGAGATGGCAAGGATACTGTCTAACTGGTTAGAGAAAGACAGGAAAGTATGCCAAGTGCCAGAACTGACCACTCTTCAGTGTTGCTTTTCCTCTGATAAGACTTGTAACAAGCTACTTTCCTTGTGTCTGAGGAAGAAACCCAGGACACTTGTCCATGAGAAAGGACCCACAGTGTTGCTCAGTCCTGCCATGAAAATCAATTAAAATTCTTCCATAGGGAAACCAACTTTGGGTTGTTTTTTTTCAGACTGCTATTATAAATAATAGCAAGAAAAAACAAAGTTTTTAATTTTTGCAAATGTTTTGACAAAGTTGTGCTTCATCCTTGTATAAATATTGCTCCTGGAACACTGCCAAGGAATGGCCTTGTGTGTCTGCAGCCAAAAGAACCCAGACCTGCTCCTACCCAAATCCGAGAGACCTACCTATAATTGATGTTCGCAGCTGACATTCCAGCTCTTCAAAAATTGTCTATGATTCCCCCCTGACTGGGAATCCAGACTGCCATTCCCTGACTCCTATGTAGCATTTCAGGGGTGGCCGTGGCAAGTTTTGCATGGAAAAATACTTTTATTAGACAAATAACAAAGCTGGAGAGAAAGGGTAAGCTCTCAAATAAGCAGTTCCTTTCTGAACATTTGGACTTGTGTGCCTGGGTGCTTATCTGTTCTCTTGCAGTAATCCAGAAAAGATAAACTCTCTCCTCCTCAAAGCCGTTACCTCACTTAAACCCCAAACCATCATGGCTAAAATAACATGGCTAACTACAAAGATGATGACAGAGACAAAGGAGAAGGGAATTTGTTTAACTAAAGAGATATAACTTTATCCAGAATGAACAGAAATGTAATAGCTCTATTGCATAATTTGGCTGTATTCTTCATTTCGTCTTCTCCAGTTGGTTGGAGCCTGCATTTAACTGGGGAAGGGAGAGAAACGACAGGCAAAATCCAGTTGGAGGTGGTATCCACAGGATGTGTCTTAGCTCTGAAGTTTCCATTGAATTTCTAGCTCCCATATCTCATTTGATACCAAACCCTAACTCTTACACACAAGGCTTTTCCCAGTGCCTCTAGAAACTTTTCAAGTGAGGGTTCAATTAACCTTCACAAAAAGTGATCTGAGGATAAACAGAAATTACGTGGTTCAGAAAAATACAGGCTCAAGCTTGAAAACCTGCAGGCATTTTATGATTCTGCCATTTCATAACCCGTGAGCTTGCAGATATGGAGATAAAATGACAGATGGAGCTGAATTTAAAAATCCCATAGGACTAGCTCCCTGATTTTGATGAGGTGTTGACCCAGATTAGACTTTTAATTCCAAGACAGTGCTGAGTTACATTCCAATCTAAAATTCAGAAAGCCACACATAGGGTGAACTGCTGAAGAACTACCTACTATTTTCCTGGGTAGGAGCACCACATTCTTTTACGCATAAGCAGGTTAAGGAGAAATCTCCAATAAAGCGTAAAAATTCTCTAAATTCTGCTCTTCAGTCTGCACTGCAAGCATGACTTGGATCGTTCTCCAGCTCATCACTGCTTTAAAAAAGATGGTTTTGTACAGTAGGTACATGAGAGTGGTTCATTAATCTTACAGATTTCTGCAGATGATTTTGCGATCATAACATCTCGAACATAGAAAGTTTCTGAACATGTCTTCTGGTGCCAAGGAAGGTAAATGCTGGGGAGCATTGTCTGCCAGGGAATTTTTAGTTGCTCTGTTTAGCCAATGCTTTTAGTGTACCTGTTAAATAAATCAATAGACATTCTAATGAGAAGAGCTGGCAGAACAGCATCTTCCAGCATGGAAAACTTATATAATGATGTGGGGTTTTTTTCCAAATCTCTATTGTTGTCCAGGTACAGGAAAAAATCTGGTTATGGTTCACTGTAACACTAGTTGTAAAACTCCTGAGTTATCTACAAATTATGTTAGTCAGAACCACAACAGGCAGAGAGAGACAGAGGGAGTGGAAGATCTATTTATAATGGAAATCCACAGAAAATCTGAACTTAAAAGAGAAAATCTTATTTTAAAAGACAAGTTGTAGTAGTTAAAATGCCCAATTATTGCTTTGTTTTCATATGCAACTTGGTCTTACTCATGAGTGCTATGATATCCCAAAGAATAACTTCCCAAATGCCAAGAAGACAGAAGATTTAATTGCTATCGTCCTTTAACTGGTCTTCCATAGTAGTTGTCTTTTTCTGCAGAATCAGAAGAGCAAACACAGGTCTCCATCCCACAATCACTTCCATGATTCACATGTATAATTTTCTCATGTCAACTGTAGTTCAGGGAAATGAGAGAACTAAAATTGTCAGGTTAAGTAAGTTAACTTTTCTCAAGTTAAAGCAAAGTGTTGGGAAGGTCTTTCTGTGAGTTAAAAAGTTCATATCCACGTACAATACACTAGGACAAGTACTGCACATATATAAATATAAAAAAACAGGGTGAGGTCTGAGTCATCTGTCTAATCTAAGCATTTCTGTGTCCCATCAGTGGCTTCATTATTTAGACTTGCCCCTCACCATCCACTGTGGACACCTCCTCCATCACTGACCAGTAAAGATTAACACTCATTGCAGACTGAGGTGACACAAAATACGGAAGTTTCACACTGGGAAGTGTATTCTGGCACGGGACACAGCCAGATCTAGTGAAAGACGTGGCCCCTCTGGCTATGTGTTACTTTTAGGGCCCTTTTGAAAACTTCATTTATGACTGTACCTCCTCTGCAAAACCCCAAACACTGAGATAGTAGTTCTGTTCACCCAAATGGTTCAACGTACTGCTATGTGTTCCACATATTTCTTTGCCATTGAAAGCATTTGCGAGGAAAACCTGGTGTAATTTTAGTGGGAAAGCTTTGCTGACAAGCTTGAAGTGTGGACAAGGCCTTAGCTCCAAGTTATCAGTAGACATCAATATGACCACCCAATTGGAGTAGTTAAATTATTCTGATTTTTAAGGTCAGGAAACTGAAACAGCAATACGGTTGCAGGAAAGCATATTTTACATAATGCTGCTCTCAGCCCTGAACCAAAAACATTGAGAATAGCCTGGAGCAGATCTGCACCTTTCATCCAGTTCCAAGAGAGTCTGGAAACACTCACATTTAAATTTGTCAAGCATCCTTTAACCTTTTCTCCCTTTTCTTTCCATCTACTGTGGTCTCTCCACATGCGCCTCCTTCCTGTTTATTAGTTTATTTTCTTTTGGTAAAAGAAGGGGAGACCACTGTGATAACTTCCCCCAGCCTCGGTCTCTTTGTGACGGGTTTGCTACAGGCGGGAGCACATCGCTGTGAGCTGCCACTATGACTCCACTTGTTGACACAGCGACCTGCTAGATGATTTCTCAATAGGTATGAAATCCTCTCGTGTCACACTTATTGCCCATACCTGCTGCCCTGTGAGCAGGATCCGGACTTTGCCTCCTCTTCCCTAGTGCAGCCTGGTTAACCAGTCCTCGAACGGGGTTTTTATTGCCTTGGAAAAAATAAAAACGGAAGAACCACAAAACCCCAGCTTCCATGCTGTCACTTCAGCCACGTGGGCTTCCAGCTGTCCAGCCAACACCTTCTCTAACCTGTCTGCTTCTATGTCTGTCTGAAATCCACTGAAATTTTTTTCCTCTCTCATGCTTTGCGGCACCACAACAACAGGGAGTTTTACAGTTTTACAGCCCAGAAGATTCTCTCCCTGCGGGGCTACTCAGTTAATAGGGAAATCAGCGGCTGGGTCAAAAATGGTACCTGGGTATGGGGCTCTTTTCTCTGCAAAATAAAGTGGTATCTTTCTCTGGAAAATAAAGTGGTATCTGTGGGTCACACAGCTAACCTGGGAGAGGAGAAAGTTGTCATTTCAGAGGGCTTTCCAAGTGAAAAATATATTTTAATATGAGTAATATGTTCTTGACACTTGTATGGTTTTTGCTGTCTCCAAATATCTAGTTTTAATAAAAAAGTGCTTAATCCTCTTAATGAACTTGTTACATGCTGAGTCCCTTGGTTTACGATTGGGAAACCAGAAGAAAATGAGGAGTAAAATTCGGTCTTGTCCTTTCTGCTCCTGGTGAATGAGGAGGGTGCAGCAGCCACGGAGGAATGGCTGGGCTGGTGCAGCCACTCTCTCCCATCACCGTCCCCTGGTACCCCCTGAGTGGGTAACTGCTCTGAGCACAGGAAACAAGCTGCCAAACGATACAGAAGATATAAAAAATTTTTATTTTCTCTATCAGTGTGCTTTGCCAGGCTAACAGAAGTAAAAATTCAATAATAAGTGGCACGATATTTGAGTGCTGAGTTGTAACTGGAAGTGCAAGAGGCACATTACTTTTGAGAAGGAAAGAGATGCCATCTCTTACGTAGCCCCTGCTCTTCATTAACCAGCTTTTTAAGCATGCTGATGTTGTTGCTCTTGTTAATGTGTTTTAATTCCTCTCAGTGTTTTTTCACGCTCGTGCACAGCCAGGGACATTGCCCTGAAGAACTGTTCACTGGGAAAGGGTGCAAGAAGCCAAGCCGACGATGGGAGGGGGAGCGTGGTTTCCTTGAGAAATCAAGTAAACAATAATAATGCCACATACCATGTAATTACCACTGCTCCCTCTTTGCACTCATTGTGTCTGTGGGCTGGAGTTGTTCAGCAAGTAGAAAAGCAATGGAGAAGGGGGGAAAGAAAGGGCAATACCTGCTCTGACAACTGCCAATCTTCCCTGTTGGCAAGACTCCTGCGAGCAAACTGCATCCGACAAGGTGGCAAAAATAAGGGGGCAGCAGGCTCATTGAGCTGCGGGGCTGGGCATGGAGTGGGATGGGAAAATTGAGCCCTATTTTGCTACCTCTCCCTGTGGGATCAGTCTGAGGTGAGCGGGGCGAGGTCTTGGCTGTGCAGTGAGAAAGCAGCGAGAGCCAAACGTGCCTCCATCCTGCCAGAGCGACATTCCCGGGAGAAGATCATCTCCTGCGCAGACAGACAGCCTTTTGCTGCTGCGCTGGAGGAGCGAGGAAGGGCTTTGAAAGAGGGTCATTGCCATTGCGACTGATTTCGGTTCATAGAAGGAAAACAGCTCATGTCTTCTCCAAACAGACTTTCGAAGGTCACTCCTGGGTCGGCACAGGCTCGTTCGCAGTGGAGCAGAGTGCACCGCGTGCAGCCTTACCTATAATTAAAGACCTGCAGTTTGCCACATCGGTATTCTTACAACATCTGTAAGCATAATTACAGTACACCATTTAAACAGCTGAATATGAGGCAGGCGTTCTTTTTCACTGGGAGATTGCTTTTAACGACGCGATGTACGGTGGAGTTTGAGGATGAGGCCAGAAGTGCACCTAATTACCTCTCTGCTGGCAGCTACCCTGCTTAAACTTCCATTTTCATAGAGGTACACCAGGCTTTCAGTTCTGCTTCATGATGACTTCCGTTCCCCCTGATGCTTAAATCTCCATGCGCTGCTTTGAAAATGAAGGATGCAGCCCCAAGCCCGGGCTCCGTCTATCCAATTAACCGCAAAGAACGCTTCAGAGCTCAGCGCCGTTTCCTTATGTCTTCCCTCTTCATTGCTTTGACGTGAGCTGATAGCGCTCTTTTGTTAGCTGAGGAATGTGTTTAGTATCTGTTTTGCAGGAATTATTCCATTTTTGCCCAAACGCATGCTGTTTGCATGGGCCATGGTGTCTGTAGTGTGACAAAGGAGACTGAATGTAATTCCTGGCTGCACTACAGCTCCCGTTTCCGCCGCGTTCGGCTCTCGCAGTAAGGCAGAGTTGTGGGGAGCTATTTGAGACACAGCTCTCACTTGGGAGATCTTTCAGCCTGGAAAAAGAGATTATGGAATTAAATTAAGGATGTCTAAAAATCTGAACTGTTTTCCAGGGACTTTTTAACTGGTTTTCCGTTCTCTTTCTTGCTTGCCTGAAGCATCACCCCATCTCAGTTGGGGTGTTTGCAACCTCATGAGGGAATCACGGCTTCAGAGCACTGATCTGAGGTGCCTTTACAATGCAGGACCCAAAGCTGGGGACCCACCTGGGGATCATTTTTTGGGGAAAGGAGTCCAAATTCCTCAAGACAGGAGTCCATTTTTCACCCCAAATAAAAAGGCTGGAAACAGATATTGGATAAATTGGGTGATCCCACGGGAGTGGAAAGCTCTGGAGCTTCTCCTTTTGCTGGAGAAGGCACTGCTAGGCTTGAAAGTAAAAAGCAGAACTGTGAAGTTTTCTGCCATCACACAAAGTATGCAACTTTTTTTTTTTAGCCTGGGAAACAGACAGAAAGAGAAAAGCAGCTGCCTAAATAAGGAACTGGCTTAGGAAGAAAACGTTTTATGAACAAACTCTTGTCTTGCAGGAAGAGGTCAACTCCCGGGGAAGATACAGAGAGGCTTAAAAGTCAGAGATGTTTATGTGCTTGAGAGTGCAGAAAGAGAAATCAAGAAATCAGTGCTTGCAAACCGCAAAGTGGAAATACCCAGAGAACTTAGAAGGAGTTCTAAGTTCAGATGGGCAGAGGAGCAAGGCTGCTTACATTTTGTGAGGCTACCTCTCTCCTGTTTGCCTGCTAGGTGGTGAGTGCTTAGAGGAACAACATGTTGGTATTGCTGCTTTCCAAACAGATGAGCCCATCACAGTCCCCAGCAGCTCCCTCCACCAAGGCAGCGCGGGAGCTCTGGTTTGGATTTGCAGAGTGTTTTGTCTCTCGTGACAACCACATTCAGTGAGAGATGATCCCCCGGGTGACTGCTTAAGCTTTCCGGGATGAGTCCTCTCTTGCGTGTGCCTTCCTGTGACACGGCCAAATTCTCATCATCACGGACACGAATTGCACAATCCAGCCCCTATCTTCCAGCCCACGGAAAAGCAGTCCGTGTCCAGATGGCTTACTTCTGTTGCAAATGTGACCTGTGAGAACCCACAGATCATGCAACTTCCACTGCCCCGCTGACTCATGGACCTCCTCCATCTTCGCTGAGCAAACCAAGCTATGTTTGGACCAAGGGTTGTGCGAGCACCTTCTCCGTCAAGTGAAGACATGCTTGACGTGGGACATGGGGAACCTCCTGAAGACCTCTCTGTAGCTGCCTAACTGTATCTGTAAAGAGCCCGTGTTACAGCACAGTGACTATCCCATGGCATCAAAGGTTGGAAAAGTGAAAAATGGGCCAGATGGTCCTGGAACCAGTTGTCCAACCTCTCTTGGTGCTCAGGAGAAAGGAGTTGCGACAGCACTTACAGCTCTGCCCCTGGCAAAGGGGATGATCTTTCCAATGCCAAGTGATGAGCATTCATCCAAGTCTTTAGGTTCAGGCTTCTTTTAGAGTCAATGGGGAGAAAAGGATGGCAGAAATGGCCCCAGGGAAGCTTCTCTCTGTGGACTCTATGGAGAGCTTAGAGAGTGGGCTTAAATGCAGACACATACATTATAGCTGCTTGAAGTTAAATAAGATGTGTGTTGCTCTCATAGTATATGCTTTGAGTGTGACCTTTTCTATCTGCTTTGTCCCCACCCACCAAAGCCTGCAAATATATATCAAGGATTAATTTCTCCCCTGGAGTTCTGAATGTCAGAATTGCATCCTAGTAGTCATACTGATAATATTTACAGAAATACTAATAGAATTTACAGAAGACTAGGAAAAAGGTGGGGCCGCTGCTGAACAGGTGGGTGCCCTAGTACGAAGGATACAGAGAAGGCTGGGTTACTGAATGCCTTCTTTGCTTCAGTCTTCACTGCTAAAGCCAGCCCTCAGGAATCCCAGGCCCTGGAGGTAAGAGAGGAAGCCTGGCAAAAAAAAGATCTTCCCTTGGTCGAGGAGGACTGTGTGAGAGATCATTTAAGCAATCTGGATGCCCACAAATCCATGAGCCCCGCTGGAATGCACCCAGAAGTCCTGAGGGAGTTGGCAGATGTCATTGCTGAGCCACTCTCCATCATCTTTGAGAGGTCCTGGAGGACAGGAGAGGTGCCCGAGGACTGGAGAAAGGCCAGTGCCACTCCAGTCTTCAAAAAGGGCAAGAAGGAGGACCCAGGGAACTACAGGCCGGTCAGCCTCACCTCCATCCCAGGAAAGGTGATGGAGCAGCTTATCCTGGAGGCCATCATCAAGCAAGTGGAGGAAAAGAAGGTTATCAGGAGTAGTCA
>Ga0181612_151712_pt1:0-20000 | contig 21615 bp, 7 predicted proteins | sample HoacroProtozoa21_FD_119630 | JGI IMG/M metagenome (GOLD analysis project Ga0181612, IMG submission 119630) | Hoatzin crop microbial communities from Cojedes, Venezuel. Combined Assembly of Gp0051906, Gp0051904, Gp0051908
CCATTCTATGATTCCATGAACAATGAGGGAATACCAGTTCTCCTCTCCCGTGCAGCAATTCAGCATCACTGCAATTTCACGGGCTTCAGTCGCCTTACATTCATTCCACCCAGGGCAAGACAGAGCAACTTTCAGGTGTCACCAGAATGACCAGGCTGCCCGTCTCCCTATGCTTAAGCCAAAATACAAAGAAAACACCCTAGAAAAATGACAGTACGTTGACAGCCCCCTGTAACAGTGTGAAAGTAAATGCTGCAGTACTTTGTGCAAATATCTTCTTGAGGTTTGATCTATCCACTTTTTTTACCGTGAATCTGGAAGTCAAAGAAACACAAGGTGAAATTCATGTGATTTTAATTTACTGCTCCTTTTTTTTTTTTTTTTTTTTTTTTTTTTTTGTCCAAGTGATTTGAAAATGAGGGCAGCTTTGGTCAAAAGGATGGTGTGCCGTGGCAAGCCTTGTCTGAATTACAAGTCTAGTCCGAAACCTAAAACCAGGGCAGCTTTGTTTGATTCCCAGCTCTGATCCAGAGGTGCTACACTACTCAGAAAAACCTCTGCAACATCTGGGTGATTTCCACTTTGTTGTTTGTGCTGCTCTCCAACAAACAAGAACCCAGTGCAGGTACCTATTAATTGTTTTGTGATATGACTCCTACAGGAGGGGAGAAACTTGAGCCAAAAAATCAAAGAAGCTGAACTCATTTCCATTTGTAAAGAACTGCTTTACTGTCTGTCTGCAAATAAATCTCCTTAGTAAATAGCTCCAAGGTTGAACTAGAGAATATTGTATGGATCAAAGAATCCATGTCTTCCTGTGTAAAGTGAGCAGGCCGCAAGCTCACTTGTTTGTCTAAAACAATTAGGGCTGGGATGAAAAGGAGGGGGCAGGGACAAATAAGCTGCAGCTGATTTTACTTTGGAAAATTTTTTTTTTTTTGAGGGGGGGCTCAAATTAATAACCGGTCAGGCCCCAAAACAGTCTAATCTTTGTCAATTGGTGCCAAATTATGCAAGGTGCTGCCAATTCTGGTTGTCTAACAAATCAGTACCAGTGTATATTACTTCTAGGCTGAAGCCTGATTGATCCAGGTCATTATTTGGGCTGATCTCATTTGCACATATGGAATCAATATGCAGTCCAGATGTTCATTTGCAGTGAACCACTGAGTGAAACTACTCATCTACACGCAACTTTAGTCCTGTAGCACAGCACCACAGCCCCATCACTTCTCACCAACACAAGGATTCATACAGTACAAAAATCTATAAAACATCCTACTAACATTTCTGTCAGCTCCATGCCTTTTACAGTACTATATAAAGCTGACAGATAATGCATGCCAGTCCTAATTTGAGATAGGCTTTTCTTTTGGGACTTTAAGCATTGAACAAGCAAATAGATTGAGCAGTAACATTTATTACAATGCATAAATCATTTTCCTGCAACTACTACAGGTCTTGCCTGAGGGCGAAACTTCTGAGTAGCCCATGAATCCTAATATACTGGATAAGTCACTAAATTGTATTGTCACTCTGCCATTTGCTTATCAGAAGCAAATTCGTAAAGCTTTGCAAAAGTAATTCTGACAACCTTTTTTGCCCCGTGTGTAGCCTTTAAAAATATGTACCAGCAACTGTTTTACCAATGACATTTTTTTTAATCTGAGCTGCGCAGTTTGTAATGATAATTTTACAGTGTTCTCTCCTGTGTTAAATTTAAGTGAAACCACCCATTAACTCAGCATAGACATTAGGCTACTTGTATTCCACTCCACCGATATTTACTGAAGTAAACCCACTGTCACACTCTATACAACTGTTCTTCTTTTTAACACAGGCTTGTGTAGAAAGGGCTTGTGAACCCACATGCTGCAGCAATATCTAAGCTACGGGAATGGAGAGGGAACCCCCTGAATTGGATCTTCATTCAGATGAAGGCGCTGTCAAATTCTGAGATACATTGCGAAAGATCCTTCAAATGTGTAAATGAAATTGGTAAACAAGAATCTGGTGCCTCATTTTTACAATGATTATGGGATTAGTGTACAAAGAAGTAATATTAAAATACTTTTGTTAGTGAAGTCTAAGGTGGGGTAGTTTTAAATTCTCCCCTTACAATTGAACTGCAGATGAAAGAACTACTGTAAATAGTGAATCATTCTTCAGAATTGCTCAACCATTCTTTAACTGATCTGTAAGTCAAATTCAACAAAAAGAACTTGGAAAGTAATACCAATTCTTGCTTTACAAGTAAGCAATAAAGTGATTGTCACTGTCTCTTTGTTATAGTTGTTCATGCTTTCTAGGGAAATACATTTATGTTTTAACTACCCAACCTAGACTTTTTTCCTCTTTTTTTTTTGACTTGAAGAAAAAAAAGTCTTTCCTCATGCTGATGATTCCATACTTCAAGATCCATCTGTTTCCTCTGGCTCCTCTACCATTTTGGCCTCAGTGGAGTCCTTTTAATTGCATTTAGTCTTATCCTGGATTGTATGAGCGTATTCCCAAGGATGTCTGGTTTTCATCAGGTAATGACCATTAATTCTGGCTGCATTTCCTTCTAAATCTTGTTGAATGGCATAAGAAACAGAAGCTCTATGCCTTTTCTTGTATGCCCCACTGTTTTGGAAATCACAGTTTTCTCTGGGCTTGGACTGAAGGCTGGTTCATCTCAAGGCACAGAGATGGCCCTCAGACCAGAGAATCCTTTCTCTCTCTCCCCGTATTCTGTTGTTTATAACTATAGATCTTGCCTCTGCTATTGCCATGCGCACTTCATCCACAGAGCTCCAGATCATTCCCCAGTATTTGCATCTGCATCTGTAGCTGTTCCCCGCATCACTTACAGGAACATAGGAAAGCACAGCTTATGGTACTGCCACAGGTCCTCCTCTGGGCCCTACAAACACAACCTCAAAAGACTCTGTAACTTCAGTAGCATTTATAGCCTTCCAGTTCTGTAGCCAGGACTCAAGCCTTCCCATGGTGAGTTTTATTTTTATGTGATCTGGTAACAGTTAATAGAGGAAACATAATAGCGGAACACATCTTAGTAAATGCAATCTCGCTGTCTATAACTTACCTGTGTGTATGTACATGTACATGTTGAAGGACTAACTTTATTTTCCGATGTAAACAAATGTGAATTTAATGTCTTAAATAATATGATTGCTTTTGTTAAATAATGCTATAACAATAGAGAGGAAAAAAATCTAAAATTGATGCTCTAAGATTAATAAAAAAGTTAATATTGTAATTCTACTAAGTGCTTCATCGGCAGCTGATCTGCAGAAGAACAAAACATAACCCCCAACTTTCACCACACAAAGAATGACAGTATTTTATTTTATGTTATAGTTGGACAAAGGATTAAAAGCTTTGGGAAGTACAGATCATAATAATGGGTTTGGTCCACACAGAATATTAAAGTGGGTGAATTCTGTTCATTTGGCACAATTTCCCAGTGTGAATCCAGTTACATTACTTTGCCATGGCTACCAATCAACTTTAAATTCCCCTAACCAATATTTTACTTAAGCTGCACTCTTCAAACCCGCCCATAGGGCTGCACAGCTTCCTCGGGGCGCAAACAGGTTTCGGTTGCCAGCGGGAGTGCAGTGCTGACACTGCCGGGGCAGCGGCTCGTCTCCCCTCCAACCTCCGCTCTCCCACCGGGCTTTCACCAAGAGGAGCAAGACAACAGAGGTTTCTGTCCACTCCTAACTGTTGCTATAATTCAGAAACCTCTCTTTGCATCCTACTACAGAGATAACTCCTCTTTGTGTGTTCCTCATTTTGATAAGCACTCGGTATCTCAAAATGACACAATGGTATTACAGAGGCAACTTCAGTTGGTTAACTCTGACTTGATCATGAATGATCTGTACATGCCAAGAATCCAAGACAACTTCTTGACTTTTTCCAACAATGATCTTCACACTTACAAACATTTTCCCCTACAATTTGCACTATTCCTGTTACTCAGAAAATAGTCGAGTATCTCCAAAATCTAAGTTCTTGCATCGGCAGCGTGCAATTAGACTGAACTACTGTATTACTAAACACATAAGCATCCATTTTTTTTTTATTCTGAGGCAGACATTAAACACCTACATCTATTTTTAATAAAGTCCATAAAATATGCAAAAATGGATGTTTTCTAGACAAATCGTTTGTGCAAAATGAATGAATAGATCTGTGCACATCGTAGTCCCTCCTCCCTCCTTTTTCAACTTTGATGCCTGAATGTCGCTCTGCAGGTTCTCATCTTGAAATGCGAGATTAAAGAGTTAAGCAAATATGAATCGAGGTCCACCCATTCCAGGAAAAGAAAAGGTCTTGCTGCAAGACAGAGGGACCCAATCTTCCCAAAAAAGTGCCCAGAACACAGTTAGTGTATCAACAAACCTACTGAATAAACTCTTCCTTGGGTTTTAGGGTGCTTTTGTGGCCATGACTATCACTACAGTTATAAAGAAAAGACTGAAGCTGGTAGGTGAAGCTCATTTAACTAAAAGGACAGTCAAATATTTGATATAAATTATATCACATTTTCCTTCCACCTCTGCTGAATTTTGTACTAAGTGAAGATGGAACTCGGTCATGTTAATTGAAATGGGTTTAAAACTGCATTTTGCCAAGCAGCAAATGCTCAATATCTTGAAGTGTGAGCATTACAATTGTAATAAGCAGATCTTCTAGGCAAACATCAATCTACGAAGGAGAAATAAATACCAAACAGGGCGCAGAGGATTCTTTGCACCTCAGCTTTTTTTATCTGGTCACCACATGAAGGCATCTTGCCCTCCTTTCAGCTGAAATAAGAGGATTTCCAGCATGCCATCTGACTGGCCACCTCCTTCAGTCATCCTGTACCTCAGGTTTTTCTCCAGCACTGAGTAATCTGCTGATTCTAACCCATAAATCGTAATGGAATGGTTTCCTGGGAGTTAGTCTCTTGGGTTTAACAAAGTACTTCCAACTTCTTCAGATGACAGCAGCCCCAGCTGTCAACTTCTTACTGCAAAGAAGGGCTTTTATGAGGCTTGAAATTCCCTTCCATTAAGTCATACACTGAAGTCTGACCTTGGCTCCACTCAGTGAATTCCACATCCGCTGCTTCGGGCTTCCTCTGTCACTCATTCACTCCACTGGACTCGCTATAGTGCTGTCATTTGTCCACCTTCTCAGTATTAGATCTTTTTTTTCTTCTCTTGAGACAAAGATTTTTCATGAAACTTTCTATCCTGTCTCTTTTTTTCTGAATGTCAAGGTTACCAGAAATGCAGTTTCAGACCTTGAGTTTATGATGCTTTGTTATATGGCAGAGTTAAACTCTCGGCTTCTGATTCTGCAACTACACGACAAAACAAGCAGAAGCAAACCCGTCTTGAGCTCTGCACTGGTTTTCCCCAGACTTACTGCAGAGCCACAAAGTTTCTGGCATAGTTGCCCCCTATAGCCCAGTTTTTCTCCCACTATGTGGTAAATTAAGTGTAGTATTACCGCATATCTCAATGACTATGACATTCTTAGCTTTGATATATTTGCAACTAACTTCTTAATTTTTAAATAGATTGTTATGTAGAAGCTCTTAATGTATTTCTGTAAGTGACACACTCGCTGGCAGATTTAAAAAGTGTCTGTTACGAAGTCAAAGTTTAATTAGCTTTCGCTGCAAATAAAAGACATTAACTTACAATTTGCTTAGAAAGCCATATACTGCATGATCATTATTTTTCCGAAGGTGAAGCCACTAATTTTTTAATATGATTTTTTTTTTCTCATTTACTTCATACAAAAATCCCTTAGCTCCTTATGCACACTGTAAATCACTTTTCATGCTTTTGACCTCATTACAATTCAAAGTCCCATATTCAATGTTAATGAAGAGAAAAATTTATATATAATTTCTAAAGCAAATTTCTCATGAGAGCCAACATTCGTTGGAACATATTTGCCATCAGCTTATGGCCTCTTGCACGTAGCAGATGATAGGCCATCTCTAAGTAATAGGTTATAGTAATAACAGAAGGTTTTGAATGTGCTTTTTTTCAGAGTATATTACTTAATCTCTTTCTATATTAAGACATAATAATTTAATTCATGTAATTGCCATAGGTAGCCAATAGGAAATGTGTGGAAGCAGGGTACATCAATCCAAAAAAGATGGTTTCTATTTAATAGGGGAAATGACACTGACAAAATGGCAATGGGATGTAATTAATTCTCTGGGAATAGAAAGCTGAATGACTTTGCAATACATATGATCCCTTAACCCTGCATTTATCATAGCACATATAACTGGTTGCTTTTGGGAAAGTACATATAAAACACAAAAGTCATATTGCAGTTTCAATGACATAAGGACAATTTTGCATGAACTGAACTGCTCTGGATGTACCCAGCTAGTTTACGAACTAAGATTAAAATCTGGCCCACAGATATTTTAGTTTCATTGCAGCTTCTCCAAAGCATAGAATGGCCCAGAAGCCCAACTGCTCTCATGTATATAAAACTCATATACACTCATCTTTGTCATCCATTATTCTAAGTTCACTCATCCTCTCAGATGGTGAATATAATTGTAAAGTCTGTGTCTTTGTATTTTCTGCAACAGAAATATTCACAATGAATTCTGATTCTGTTTCCTCTAGGCATTTCTATAAAGTGCAATAGAAAGATACAATTGGATGTCTACATTCACTTTAATAACAGACATACTACTTCATGTTTTAAAATCAAATTGAGTAGTCTTACTAAGCCTGGGGTTTTTTTAATAACTGAAGCACTGTCTTTCCATCTGCACTGATATATTGAATTCAATGCTCTTCAAAGCAGCAGAGCTTCTCAACAGAAAAAAACCCGCACAAAGTAATGGTAAGATCACAATGACACTTGTAACAGCTCTCCTGCAACAAATGAGGACATCATTTACTAGATGCAAATGCCCTAGTGGGACAATCGTTCTGCCAGCAAACTTTACCTGTCATTCTCAGTGTCATAATCCACTACTAAGCTTACAGGTACCTTAAAAACTAACACTGATCAGGTAAACAGATTTGCACAAAACCAAAAATGTTCAAACAATCACATTTAGAAAAACTGCTTTCATGTTACACAAATTACATTTTAATGAGTACAGACTAGCGTCCCATTGAACATCTGCATTCTTACTCATTTTTCTGCAGCCTTCCGCTGTTTACCTATGAGGTCAGACTTTACATGAAGGTACATTAATTACGATTAACAGATGACATAACAAATGGCTAAGGAAGTGTTACAGGAACCAGTAAGTAAAGCAGTTGCTTATTATCACAAATAACACATTCTGCTGTAGAGCCCATGACACTACCTGATACTGCTTATATCTCTAGTTACACTGTATTAACTCATAACAACTACTGATATCCTCTTAGTAGAACATGAGACCATATAATGATCCCGTGAAAGGGCTCTCACAACTACAGAAAACACCTTATGCAAAATTAGTTCTACAGAACCATCCAATATTCTTCAAGAGTTTTTTTCGAAGTGTTTTAAAAACAGTCAAGTAATGGAAGTATCTGTCTTAGACCAGCTACCTGGCCACACATCACTCTTTGACAGGAGAACAAAATGGCATATTATTAAGCAGAGGCTGATTCGCACACAGCATGCAGAACAAAGCAGCAGTGTAGTTAAAGTCAGGTCAAAGCTCCAGGTCCCGTTCTAAGAGCCTGTCCCAGAACCGGAGGGAAGCATGGATCAAATGATGAATTTTAGTGAAGCAAGTATTCGAAATCCATAGATTTTGGAGGTTTTTGAAAGTGAGTCTGCAGAGAGCAATATGATATCAAGAAGTATTTTTTACTTCTAGTCATGATACTTCTTTAACCCTAGAAATTCGCAATTTTAATACCCTCCAACTGCACTGAAACTAGCACTCCCCATTTGATACTGATGCTGTAGCACTGCATTTCCCATTTTTGTCAAGAACACAGGGTGAGAGTAATTTGGTCTGTTTAAGCTCACTTAACACTTTACAATATCTAAAACACGACCCAGAGGCAGGGATGAATTAACTTTGTAGCTTCACAGCCTCAAGTGTTACCACTTTTATAATTTAATTTTCTGATAATAGTTGGGTTGTTTTTTTTAAAGTTTCAGAAAATTACTTAGGAACCAATTCAGAAAAAAAAATTCTTCCCCTTTTAGCTTCTCTACCAGAAAATTATTCTGAAATCTCTAATACTGTCTCCAGGTGAAATTTTCTCACTGCTACTACAATGAGGGCCATAAAGCAGGCCCCAGCGCCTGCAGAAAGCTCTCACTAACTTCCCAGCCTGAGTCCACTTTGTTATCAGGCTTTGATTGTTCAACAGCTCTGGTTAAATACATATATTTGTATATAACTGTCAAACCAACCAGAGATTATAGTAACAGTAATGTGGCATATCCGCCTGACAGAAACTACTGGCAAATTCTGCCATTTGCCTCTAGAACAATTCTATTGGAAACTTGTGGATTTACTTCGTTTTAATAACCAGAATGAGACAAAATGAAACTGCCAAAGATTTTGAGTACTTTGCACACTAACATGGATTAACCTTCAAGGTTCTTATTACCATTTAGATAGATATTCCTAGCTGCTGTCTTAGGTCAGCATGTATTTGAATCAGTGGAACAGTTTGGTGTTATACATGCTGCAGACAGATGCAGCAGAAATGTATGTATTCTCTGGAAAAAAGAAAAAAAAAAAAAGATTAAAACCTTCACTGCACCTTAACGGCAAGGGAGCGTTTTCTTCTGTGGAAAAGGCTGCAAGCTGCTTAAAACTCTACTCACGTTTTGTACTCCCTTTCATCATTATTTCTCTTGGACTGTCAAGTTTTCATTACCATGATGTAAGTGTAAATGAAAGGGGTGCTTTTAAAAAGATTTTTCCCAAGTTTTTTTTCTTTTTTTTATTTTGGTTTTGTATTTTTCAGAAGTAAACCAAGGGCCCCAGTTAGTGCCATCCACTGGTAGCACTAACACTGTAATCAGATGGTAAGTTTTGCTATCAAAGATCTTTACAACGGCTTCAATTCATCTGCACGTACATCAGCTCGGCATTGCACTCCGTAATTCACTCCATTTATCTCATCCGCTCTCCCGAAGGGGCAGATATTGCACCACTCTTGGTACGCTGAGATCATTGGCTGCAATGCAGAAGAAGTGGCCCATTCTGCACAGCACAGCTATATCTTCACACAGCCCAAGAAGTGTTTATTCTTGTTATTACTACACGCTTACTCCCAAATAGAAGCTCACCCCCATCAGAACACTGCTAAACTGAAATGCCTAGCAGGAATGAGAAGATGCAGTACTTCAAACCTGCAGAAAATCAGTGCTTCCAAGGTAGGTGATGCAAATGGATGAAAAGCAACAGCAAAATATAGCCTGGCACTTGTGTAATTTACCTCAGGGAAACCTGAAAAAATGCTACTAAGTAAATGGAATTTTTAACTTAAGCACATGTGAGAGAGATCAAATTTAGGATTAAAATCAATATTATCAGGGATAAATTTGCCCCAAACTTACATATTCTTATCACAGTATTTAACCCATTGCTGAACTCACTACCTGATTTCAAAACAAAAGTACAAAATTTTATATAGCTGATATATGATATTTTGGTGGAATTCAGTTTCAATTTTTGGTGCCGAGTTAAAGGAGGAATTTAAAATACATAAAATACATGTTTGAAAAAGTGACAGATGCTATCACACCCACCAATAACACTTTATGCAAGCCAAGGTCGAAGCAACACAGAAACTTAAATACATCAGTTCTGTGAAATAACTAAACCAAACCTCTGTTGATCCAGAGTATTTTCCTTTGGCGTTTCATGATAAGCCATGGTTTACATAGTCATCTATTATGGTCATACTTATTTCTCATTTTTTGACATCCTCCAGTCTGGTAGACACTGATACTTAAATCAGTGCACGCTTGCCAAATACAGCTGCTGTCTTATCTTCATAACATGCTCAAAAGCATATCTGCTTTGTTCCAAAGAACCCCTTGAAGGCAACTGGGTCAAAAAGCAAAAATTATTTTGTCGCAATTTAGCGGCTATTGTTAGTAGCCAGAATGAAGAAATACTGTGTTTTCTTTGACTGAATGTGAATAAGGAAGATGAGCATGAAACTTGATTCAACTGCTAAAGATGCCAAGGAGGATCTTCTAAGGATTACAGTGGGAGATGGATAAGGCCATACTGAAGAGTCAAAATCGTGAGTAAATGCAGTTGGGGGAAGGAATGCTTTGATGGAAGGCATGTGCCATAATCCCTCCTTCAAACTAACAATAGCCCTTTTAGGACAGCAACCTATTTAGGTGGCGTTGGTTGCAAGGAGCCTTCTGAATGCTTCTGCACGGTATTTTCAGACCAATCGTAACTGAAGCCTTTAACCCACACCTGCAGCCAGTAATATACAAGAAACTTTATTCTGAAAACGTTTTTAGCAGGAGAAAACTTTTCTCTCAGTACTAAAAGTGACAATAGTGTTGAACAAACAACGTAAGCTCTAAAGGCTACACAATCACAAGATGTTTAATACAAAGAATACACTAATCCCATTTCAATGCAGAGGCTGGAATTAAAAATGTGTTTCAGTCACACTGCTTGCAAAGCAGGAACAGCAAGATGCTTTTTGCCATTATTTCCTTACAAATAATGGTCAAAGATATTAGTGTTCTCTAATGAACCTCCTCTTGTATTGCTAAAAAAATGCACAGGTTTCTCCTTTTATCCCATCGGTCCTACATGTGTATCTGTTAGCCTTTTTCAGGCTCCAGAATATCATTTATGCCAACCAATTGCTCTCTGTTACAGTTTTCAGAAAAGAGTGAAAAAGTAAGTTAATCCCATAACTGAAAGGCCAGTCTAGGTAGTGCGATGTCAACACAAAACTCCTGAAACAAAGAGGAAGCCCTGGAAAGTCTCAGTGTTATTTAATCAGTGATAAAAACGTGCTGGTGTTTCTTGTATTTAAAAGTTGGATGGGGAAATGTTCCAAAATCATATACAGTACATGTAGGAAACACAGGGGAATACCATTAACTCATCTGAACAGCACTAATTCTCTGCCTTATGTACCACTTCTGATCTGTGCAACCTCTGAACTATATGTATTTGCCTTCTTTTTTCAGTGAAATTAAATATGAAAGTAAGTCCCACTCCAAAAATCTGAGAAAAGAATGCAAGAGAGAAAAAGAAAGATAAAAAGACATATGACAGAAAGAAAGGCAAAAAGACATCTGCAAAATAATCATGTAGAAATGATGCAAATCCAAATTAACAACGAGGCCAACCTCGAAAGCATCATCTAACTGCTAGAAACAAATAAAGGTACCTGGGATGTGAGTCAGGCTGTCATGTAGGCACTTAACCCTTATTATTTGATTTGTAGTAGCATGTAATGAAGCCAAGCATGCATTCAGACAGTTTGAAGCAGATGGACAGCATACTCTGGACAAGTTCATGGCAGAGGCAGGTACATCTGCATAACTCCATAGTCGAAATGGCCTCAACAATTAGAGACAGTTACAGATGCAGCATTTTTACATTTGGATCCCGTACATGTAAATATGCAACAACACTTACGTTGATCCTGTGCATAGCTTGTCTGAGAAAATTGTTTTTTTCCAGGAAGCAGATTAATAAGGTAGAAGCGGCATGATTGTTAAATGAAACCTGCCTTTTTTTTTTTTTTTTTTTAAAGTTGTTGAACATCATTAGGGCAAATCCACCTCTTCCCATTGCCAGTGCAAAGGCCATTGCCCACAGCAAAGCTTATGCATCTCTAACGACGCACAGAAGCAGGCGCTGGTAACTTTGCTACACAACCCAACCATGCTTCTCCACGGAGCAGCAGATCAGGGGAGGGTAATGAGGGAAGCCCAGCTTGTTTGCTTTGATCTCTCCTATGGAGCGAGACAGAGTTCTTGCGTCACAGCTTAGCCAAGCCAGTGTCCAAAATCACATAAAACTCTCATTGCACTTGAGCCTGGTTTAAGAGTCTCAGAAGCAAGTCAAGAGATTGAATATACCTGCACTTTACTCTTCTTTGCAATAGTATTGTTTCATACTCAAGCACTTACACAAGCTGTTGATTACCACCCAGAAGGTCTAGAAGGTCAGCCCTGGAGCATGAACACACACCAAGCAAGCTGAGATATAGAAAAACCTGTAGTCCTTTATTCGCTCTATGGATACAGGCAGGAGTTGATAACCAACAGTTGTCCTACACTCAAGTTTACACCCATGTGTAAACCACCATAGTGGTAAAAAACCTGTAGCTACAGATGAAACAGGAAGTTTCATACCACTCAGAACAAGAAATATCAGCAGTAACTGGAAGTTCAAATTCTTGCTGGTATAAAATTAAATAGATCACAAACTCAAGGCATAAAAATCACTAAATATCAATAAACTCAGTTAAGCAGTACTTCTTAGATATATTACCATAAAAAATGAATGTAATGTTAGAGAGCCACATACTAAACTCCATGGTTTACAGCTATAATTAACCCAATCAATAAATAATAACAAACAAAATGCCTAAAATCTAGATTTCTTAAAATTGCTTATAGAAGCCAATAAAGCATACACATTATCACACCAATAACTTCATATTTCCTGAAGCAACGTCACAAAAAACGTTTAATCATCTCTCTTAGAATCAAGTTTGGAAGCAGGAAGAGAAAAGAAATGGTCTTCTGAACATCTCTTCCACAAATTTAAGCAAAAATGAATTTCACAGAAGCATTTTTTCTTTCTGCACTACTAGCCTTCTTGTGGTATCTCCTTGAGGTTTCCAATCTACCAAATCCTTGTTCCAGACACAGAGGCGTCTCCAGCACAGTAAGGTTTTGCTAGCAGCCTCTTCCTGCATTACAGAGAGCATATATACGACATCCCCTGATGGGTCTGCTCCCTCCGTCATGGTCATGCTCACTGCCTTCAGCACTGCCACGGGCGTGTTGCTTTTGAAGCCAGACAACGTGCTCCACTGATGGATCACGGAGACGATATTTCTCTTGGTTTCAGGTTCTGAAAGGGGCTTCTCCAGCTCTGGAGTATGTGTGGATCCCAGAAGTTGTGTCCTCTAACCCACCCAACCCAGCCAGAAAAGCATGGCAGAAGAAACCACGCTACTTCCATCTGTCACTTCCAGTGTAGCTGCTACTGCAACTGTGTTTATATTCAAATTCCTCATAACCTACTTTTCATCATGTATATTCCTTGGTATCTCTTGTACTGTCCAAGATTGTACTGTCGTAGCAGGTGCCAAGTGACTGCACTGCCTACTTGCCAGAGGGATGCCTCATTGTTTCTATCAATAATATATTACTCAAGCTAGCACTGAACGTTTTTGAAAAGCCGAGAGCTCTATTTGTTTGTGTCAGTTTATTATTTCAGAAACAAGAGTTGCTACACAAACAACCAATTTCATATGCCTCAAAAGGAAGACAACAAGGTACACAAGCCACAGAAAGAGAGGCGTAACAAAAGTTCTTTTAGTTGCTAGTCATACCATGGACCTACTTTCTGCCTATATATGGATGACCGTGTTTTAAAAGCTGGGTTTGCTTTTGGATTTTTCCAGTTGGCCACAATATTTACAGCTTCGAGGCCAGTTCTCCTAAGAGGATAAATGTCCTCAACTTCACCTGAAGCTACCAGGAGCTCTAAATCCTCACCTTTCCAGAAAAATCAATCCAAACCAAAAGTAAAAGGAGGAGTGCTCCCAAAAACTAAAGGCACAGGTTAGGAAAAAATCTCAGCCACAGCTTATTTCTTTATTCTGAAGTGGAGATCACATCTGCTCAGTTTTTCTAGGTTACTGAGGCTCCTGGCTGAAATATTCCCTACCAAGATACAAAATAAACATGGACCATCAAAATAGACTGTGCTCTGTTTAATTCTCCTCCCGTGACTCAGTACTAGCGAGATACAGGGAAGCATTCAGCTCCCAGCACCGCTTGAGCAGCAGCTGGGAAACAGCAAAGGAACTCCATGTTCACCATCTTAATGTGATCATATCAAAATGTGTTGAGTGATTTCTTCCACCCCTATCCCCAGCATCATTTCTCAGTGTCCCAAGGAATCACAGATGGCAGACCAGAAAGTGCAGTCTGGTCATGCAGCCCATCCTGTTGCGGCAACGCAGCATTTTCCTTTACAGTAACCTCTTGATGGTATTTGCAGTCAAGTCCACTTTTAAATACCTTTACTCATTCCTCTGTGAAAGTGAAAAGTAAAATCAGTTCTGTCACTTACGTGTAGAAATATTGCTGCTATATTTTTTTATGACATGCCCTTGTAGTAGACATCAGAAAAATAAAAAGGAGGAAATGGATCTGAAAACGTTTGGGACAGTTTTATAGAATATTATTGCAATTAATTCTCATAAAATCCATCTGCCACACCAAGGGCTTGTGTTACTAGGAAACCATTTGTAAAGGGTTCAGAGGGAGAAAGAAATTATAATATCCCTTTCCTCTGTTTCTCACACTTCTCAATCTGCCTTTCACAAAAAATAAAAACAAGTTATGTGAGCTTTTCCATGCAGCCAGCTTACCACGGGATTAATGTGAAGTATTGTACAGATTTAGAGGAAATGCTAGATACTACTAAAGCAAAATGAGTTTCTTCTATCTGCATGATGCAATAGTCAGTTCTATGCATCCTACAGCTTGGCATAACAGACAAAAAACTTTCTATTTCATGCTCTAAATCTAAACCATGGAAAGGCAAAGCAACAAGTTCTCTGTGCCTCAGTCTCTTGTAATTTGGAGGCAGAACAGAATGCACAGAGATCCTTCTGCCTAAGCCCTAGAAAACAGTTGATGGACAAATATGTTAGTGTGAGGCTTAAGGAAATGGGTGAGTGGAAAGAGAATGACTAAATGCAGGATAAATCACAAATATTTATGAGAATATATTACATGTTTCTGCTTTTCAATTTGCATGTATTGCTTCTTTTTACATCTCCACATTTTGTAGATCACAGTTGTCTGACATACAGAACCTGTGCTTTCCAGTGTAGTCAGCGGAAAGAATCAGATACACCATCTACCCCAGGGCGGCATCATCTTCTAGAGATGCCTACTCTTCGCTATGCATCACGTGGACCTATCTAACTCACTGAAATCAGACTTCTGCTACTCATACCAGAACAGTATTATCAGGCAAGCTAAATTCCATCCTACAGTATTCCACAAGTGTCACAAAAAAGTTAACTGCAATTGTGTTCACCAACCTTAAAGATCCTCTTTAAATCTCTGTCATTTATACTGTTGGATGCCCACAGTTTTAATGACAAACATCACGCAAGGCAGCTCCTCACTGCACCTAGCTGCAGCCTTTTCTGTAAATGCACTGTTGATGTGGGGGCGAGAAAAAGCAGGAGTCACTTGCACCTATTATTGTCATGAAGAAGACAGGCTAGCAAAAGGAAAAACACGTTGATAAGAAAGTCAGGTAGCATGTATCCTACCTGAAATGTGGCAAAGTGTCAGAAACAAACAGTAACGAAGTCATAATCAGACTTTCAAATTAATTCTTATTTAGATAATAAAAAAAAAAATCTAGTAAAGACAGAATTATGGCAGTTCTAGTACATTTAAATAAGGATTATTTAAATTTCTAAGCATTAAGACGTTTAAGAAATATGAGACACACTTCTTTCAGTCTATTATCTAAAAATATTTCTCATATTTTTTAAGGGTTTTCTCTAGTTTATTATCTCAAAGATCCTACCAGAAATGAAAAACTGACCTCACTAAAGTCTCATCACAGCAGAAACTTCATAGTGAGCCACATGGAAACATTCTTAACTTAGATAATTATACAAAATCTAGGTTTCTAAACATTTTCTTTAAAACTCAAATTAGCTAGAGCTTCTGAAACGCCAGTGACCTTACATATGCTCCTAAACTTATGTGCAAAAATCAGAACAATCGGATCTAATTATGGCAGAAAGAAATTATGCAAGAAAATGAGAGCTACTTTATCACACCCCCTTCCAACTGAAACCTGGCCAGAAACAACACCACCAGGAACATTCCTAACTGGTCAGTCCAGACAGGTTTCCATCATCTGGGCAAAGCCAGTAACTTGGTGCTAAATTTATTAGCATGGAACTTTACATTAAACAGCACGAAGCAGAGAATGAAAGCATTGCTCGGCAGAACCATGAGTGCTCCAGCAACAGCAGAGCAAAATCAGGTGCCTCGTAGCTGGCTATATCACAGGGATGATACACCACAGCTTCTGGCAGCTTGAGCTGAATGCTGGCGACCACCCTCAGCCAGCAGAAAGAGCTTCCCTTCCTGCTCTCTTGCAACATCTGAAGTCCCTGTGAGAATTAAGTGGATATCAAGATAAACAAAGCATAGCCTGATTCGACAAAAAAGATCAGAGAAATGATGAAATACTGAACAAAATGTCAGCAAAGAAATAGATACTTGCCAGCATGACTAACAGGAAAGTCAGAGATTAGGAAGACTATGTATCAGATTTTTCTTCTGGGTTTGGGGTTTTTGTTGTTTCTTTTATCACCTCTCCAAATCTAAAAAGAAGAACTTTTGTGTACGTTCCTTGCATTTCAGACCCTGTAGGGCCATTTTGGGATGTACCATTGCAGACAGTATGTCTGGCAGGAACACATCTGTGACCAGGTGCCCATTAAATCATTTCCTGAGCTGTTTTAGACCTCTTCTGAGGGCAGTTTGGTAGCATGCCAGTTCTGGTCTAAAATCTGCACAGAACCACTGATTAATTGGGCTTTTGCTATTCCACTGCTATAAGCAACTGCACTCCTTTCACATTCTTATGGGACACCTTGTGTGGTTTCACTGGCAATTGCAGTAAATTCACCTCTATGTCTATCCTTTTTTTTAAAATTAAATGAAGTAACTAATAAACTGGAAAAATACTGCTTCAGCAGTGAAACAATGCACTGATTCCGACTGACAATCATGTTTTGGATTCACTATCTTCTCTGATGTACTAACCAACATCCTCGAGTAAGATCTTGCTACTTTTCTTGCACTGCACCTAAATCACATTTTTAATATAGGCAGGTGCCTAAATAAGGGGATACCGAATACTCAGTAGGCTCCACTGGATTAAAGCAATCATATATACACTCAGAACTATATTTCAGGTCTACGCTACAGTGCATAGTGTGGGTAGTGTCAGCACTGCCGGTGCTGTCATATCCAGGTAAACTTTAAATCTGAAGGCTGGCAAGTCCAGACGCAAGAAAGGTGGCTGCAGCACGACAGCCTTCATTGAGGAGGAGCGAGCCTGCCCGCAGCTTGGACTGTGAACCTGGCACAGCCATCCCAGGCTGCAGCAAGCAAGAGCGACATGGCTAGTGGGCACACAGATACACCTGAGATGCCATCAGACCTTGATGGCTGCTGAATAAACCCACAATTTAGAAAATGGCTTGCTTCAGTGGCACAGACATGCAGCTCTCCCTTGTGCTTTTGAAAACGTACCCTTTAAATCCCACATTATCTGACAAAAACTTGACATTTGCTTTCAGTTAAGAAAAAGGTATCAGATATATTCACTGGCTAGTAATTAGTGAGCAACTGAAGAAACAGCTGTTGGGCATCTTGGAAAGGGAGACCCTGACTTCTAACCTCAAGGGAGATGGAAGCCAGAAAACTTGTAACAACTTGAGCATCCAGCCTCCTGCAATCAAGGTATTTTTATACATCGCCAAAAAGCAACTACAAAGATGTGGTAAATGTCACTAGGACTCCAGAAGTGACTCCACTGTGACTCTAGAAGGCCTTAAGAGGCAAAGGCACAAAAGCAAATGACTTCAGCTCCCCTGTGTGACAAGAACTTACCATGGCTAGCAAGTATCTTGTGAATTATGGATTGAGATGCTTGCAACTAGACTTTATTCAGTGTTCCAGAATGCAAGACAAAGCAATCTCTCTTAACACGAATACCACCAAAAGCCCTGACCTGCCCTGTTATGATAAAGGTCCCACTGATTGGAAAGCTAAAAATTCTTCCAGGATTAGAATGGAGTTCACCATGTCCTCACAGCACAGTTCTATGCTCAAAGGCTGCCAGGAGTTACACGTACACATAGTATATACTCCAAAGCTGCTGGCATTCCATAGCGTATAATACACTGCTTTCCCAACAGCTTATCATGTATAGCCTTGGAGAAGGGCAGGTAGAAGAAGGTGGCACCTATACTGGAGTAGGTACTCTGCTCTCAGCTGCCTATTCATCTCACTCAGCTGTGTTACTACACCAGCTATGAAGAGCAGAGGCAGAGGAGTAACTCTGAGGGTATCCTTACAAACTGGGCCTGCCTCTGAAACGTGCCTGGTGCCTGAATGCAGGAGTTCACCCCATCTCATCATGAGCACAGTTACGCATGCAAGGATGCTCAGCTATTTAAGATCAAAGGAATCTGTTTGTCTTGCTTCACCTTGTTCACAAACCAGGTTAGTTGAAGACAAGGACAGCTCAAAAGATCACAGGCAGAATGACCCAGTGAATGGAAAAAGAGGTTCACGGTGGTTTTGCCACTCCTTAACCTTGAAAGTCACATCACAGAGGGGAAAACCCTTCAGCAGTCTATCCAGACGTCCACTTGCATCCACAAAACACTGCAGTAAGAATGTGCTACATATTTCTAATTACTTTGACTAGCTTTCTGTCTGACTGGCCTTGATGAGCTTCTGTAGCTACAGAATTAGTTTAATATCACATAAAAAGAAATCAGCGGTAGCATAACAAGCACAGCTTCCATTCACATGAGTAAAGAGGTTCAGCGTTGAATGCTATACCTCTGCCTAGTTCTGTCAAGGAAAATGGAGCTCTGGCCATTTACACTGCTCTGGGACTGGCCTTGATGAAAATTTAACAGCGGGGAGGGGGGAGGAGAATCAACCTAAGGAGTTATCTTTATTAGCTTGAGGAAAGGGGGAGAAGCAATCTCCTAAGGCCTTCCAAGAAACACGTCAGCAAGAGTGAAAAACATAGACAAAAATAATAAAACAGCAATGTCACGAGAAATAAGAAATGAGTGCTATCAGAAAAACAGATGCCAATCATGGCAAGAAAAAAAAAATTTATACTCTTACGTTGCTAAGAGTTGGCTGTTTCTGGCACGTGACAAATGTGACCAACCTGGTGTTTCCAGAGTATGCTTAAAAGTAGCAATCCAAATAACGCTAAAGATATGCATACAATACTTTAGATATACAGACAAATATATATTGTTAGACACACATATCAACAAAACACTGTATGTATTATTGTTGATAGCGCCTCATTTTCAAATGCGTTTTGTGTTGTCCTGCAGGGTCTCATCCAATTGGAAGTGGTTCCATTGACTTCAAGGGACTTTGGAAGAGACCCTGAGAAGGTACTGCAAAGCAGAATTCTCAGCTATCTTCCTTGTCCAGTAAATTTTTTCTCTTTAAACTTATAATTCAGTTACTATCTTTTTTCATGCATGAATTTGATCTTATCAACACTGTTCTGTCCAGGCACGGGGGACTACATTATCTCCCTTTATCAAACTGCAATGAAAGGAACTTTTCCGCCCTTGGGCATTTTTTCCCTCTTGCAGATATGTCTGTGTTCCTTTATCTGGTCCTTTTTTGCATTCACTGTAAATCAAAAACTCTCCAGAGGAACTTCCTGGATTCTCAGTTATTGAATAAGGCTAATCAAGTTCCCAGCGAACAATCTTGCTTTTTATGTCTATCCACATCCGCAGTCTCTTTATCGAAACAGTCCTATTCAAGATTTTTAAGGGCTCTTCAACAAAAATATTTTAGATCTTCAAAACAAAAGTTTCCTAGCGCCAGGTTCACCACTCTCTTAACTTTGCTTTAACTCTCTTCTTATACACAACTACAGTAACACCACGCTATAAGATATTGTGCCGAGCGCTTCAACACACAGCTCTCAG
>Ga0181612_125999_pt1 | contig 21610 bp, 9 predicted proteins | sample HoacroProtozoa21_FD_119630 | JGI IMG/M metagenome (GOLD analysis project Ga0181612, IMG submission 119630) | Hoatzin crop microbial communities from Cojedes, Venezuel. Combined Assembly of Gp0051906, Gp0051904, Gp0051908
CCTGCGCCTCCTGGAGTGACATTTTCAGAAGAGGTTAAGATTTCTGTACTGCATCTTTTCCAGTCAGTGAGTAGGTGCATTTCCCTTGGTATATCAAAAAAGTGAGAGGGTGTAATTAATGCTTTATGCCTTATAGTTGAAAATCACTTGGGATGATGCCTAGATTTCCTGGGGAGAAACCGTATGCTAGGTTGAGTGAAGGTTGAATGTGTACAGACAGCTCATTTGGGCAAATGTGGAGATATCCATTAGATCATCGGTGATGTAATACATTTAGAGACTTACAAGAAAAGGTTTGCAGCATTAGATGTGTGATTTTTTTGGGGGGAGTGGGGGGAAGCTTAGACAGGGAAGATGTAATGTCCTCACTTATCCACCTAGGTATACCAAGATGATGAGATAAGAATGTGTGAGTCATTGAGGGCTCAGCTTTTTAGGAGGAATCAGGAAAGTAATTGATTTTTTGTAGGGGTTATATCTTTGTAGATTACAGAAGCCTTGTATGGCCTTGCCTATCTTGCCTTTGGAAAGTTAAGTTCCATTGAGTGCAGTTTTCACTTATACTTCTGCAGGGGGAGCGGAAAGAAAAAGAAATAGAAATCTGAGTTGGCTGGAACATTTTTGACTGAATGAAATGTGCCGTTTCCCTGATGGGCAATGGAGTTGCAGCAGCAGCAGGAGTAGAGCTGTATATTATCATACTCAACAGCAAAAGGGCTAAGGACTGGTACTGGGATACAGTGTTGTAACACAGTGTGATCTTTGTGTCTTTGAATGTGTGCAATGTTTAAAAATAATTTTTTTCCTACTGCAAAATTAGTCTCAGAACCTGAAGCTGATGTGAAACAGTTATTGCTTTTTGAATAGCTACAGGAAGAGGAGAAAGATAAGCTTAACATAGGCCTGGTTAAGCAAACCTGGACCTGGTTTGCATCTTTCTTGTTTTGTTGTTATATATTATGTGTATGTTGTCCTATCGTGGTGCTGTAAAAGAAAGGGCAAGGAAGTTGTTGCCCTGCAAGTGGACAATCTGAAGCCTCATCTCTGCAAATTGTGTCTTTCCTTGTCTTTCTGTTATATCCATGGTTACTCCCTCCCACTCTCATCTTTGCATCTCCCTTTCCTGTTCCGTAATTGTGTTATGACTGGCTCCAAGCTACAGCACTGCTGCTTGCCCAGTCTGGAGTCCAAACAGAACAGACAACTTATATGGAGTTTTATTATTTCCGTATTAGATCAGGCTGCAAAGCTAATGAAGCTCTGACTTGGTGCTTAAAGTGAAACTTGAGATAAATGTTGGGTGTATCATTCTGAGCAATTTATAGCCGCTGTAGGGGAATACATGTAGAATTCCATTCCTGTACAGAGAACTCTCTAGCCCGTGTGTATAGAAAGCATTGCATAAGAGAGATTATTTCCCACCCCACCTAGTCTGTTCCTGGAGAGGTAGAGTATCTTTTAAATATCAGTGGGTGGACATTATGAAGTGTCATTTCTAGTACTGTAGACAGGGAGAAGATAGAGACTTTGCTATCTAAGTGGAAGATAACCTGGAAAGTGCTGGTGTTTGTTGCAGAAGTTGTTAGTTTATGAGTTGGAAGAGTAGTGCCAAATTTTAAAAGCTTAGGTGGGGGAGAGGGTGAGTAACTGAAATTAAAAATATTTGTTGTGTGTGTGATGTGAACATATTAGTTTGCACAATGCTCGCTGTCCTTGGGGTGATACCTGCTGTTTTTTGTGGGTGTTCATGGTTTGAATTAGCTTAAACAGACTGAGTGATCCACAACCACTTAAACTGTATTTCTTTAATATTCTGTTGACGCTCTTAGTTTTTTATTGTGTCGTATATGATGTGCAGAAGCTAATGTAGGAAGGTTAATGGTCAGATTATGGAGAGCAGAATGCCCTAAACATGGAGTTCAGAAGGCTTTGGGATAAATAGACATTGCCCTGGTGAGCCTGTGTTGAAACAGGAAAAAAACCCACGCCTCTCACCCACGCACACAACCTCACATCTGTGTTTTGGGCATACATGTATCAGTTCTGGTGTATGCAAGCTACAGAATATGCTTTGTGTACTGGAGTAAAAGTACAGTAAAAAATTAAAAGCCTCTAACATAACAGGAAAAGAATGGTGATCAAAGATTTCGTCAATGTCTTGGACCTCTGCTGTAACAGAGAACTTGTGAGATAGAAGTGGGCAATGCCCACCGCACCTGGAGACCCAGGGTCCCCTCTCCCTGCTTTCTGTGCAGACCCTGAGCTGGTGGCGAGGTCAGCCAGCACAAGACACCGGGTTTTCCCAGCGTTCCCGGTGCACGGCCGTCACCGGCACCCTACTGATATCTCTGGTGCGATGGTGGTGGAAGAAGGGTGAGGACAGAGAAGTCTCTCTTAATTCTTCCAGACCATTAGTAGAAGTCCAGAAGCATAGAATTAATTAGCTAGAAAGTACTCCAGACCACATCAAATACATGGTGACTCTTTTTGGGTGCTGCAAAGGGGTATCAGCAAATCAAACACTTTCAAGCCTTTTTAAGATGAGCTCACCTTTTTGACCCCTGATTCACCCCAACCTATCAATGTATTTCAGCTTTACTATGGTGTGGTTTGTGTTCTAGTCTTCAAGGCGCACTTTGCTAGAAGTGAATATGGGACTTTGATGGTTGGAACTCTCTATGTAGTTTCCTGCCTTCATTTATTTGTAGTCAATTTATACTCATTTTATCTTTTTCTAGTTAAAGCTCATGTTTAAATCTCAAGGAAGGAGAGAAGTTGTATGTATTTAGAGAGTTGCCAAAAACATTTTAACCTTTGCTTTGCAGGCTGGGCAAATGAAATTTTTAATTTCCATTTTTTTTCCTGTGATTCTAGCAGCTTTTTGTTATGCCCCATTTCTTCCAGTTCTGGATGAGGCTGATGCTTTTATTGAGGCTGAATGGAAGCCTGGTAGGATAGTGTTAATAGTTACTATTAGTCTGAATATACTTCTGCAAGAGCATAGAACGACTGTAGTTTTAGCAAATTCAGAACTGCACAATTCAGAACTGAAGATAGTCTTTTATCTACCACTTAAGAAGAGAAAGAGTGTAAATTGGTATTACTAATGCAACGTGATTTTTATTTGGAGGATATGTACTGTAGAACTGGGAAGAAGTGGTCCCTTTATAGTGATGTTGACAATGACATGTCTTTGCTAATACAAAAATAGCTTGTTCTAAATCCTCTCGCTTTGAATGTATTGAGTGCTGTTTTATTTATACTTCTATACACAAAGTACAGTCCTAGAGGAAAGTCTTTCAAGTTTAACTTTGTCCTTGTTTCCATAATTAAGAGATCTGGACAGTGAAACAAACTACCTAAAGGTCTTTAAAGAAACCTATCTTAATTAAGAGTTAAACTGGTTGCCATTTGATACCATCATCATCCAGAGCTGGATTAGAATCTTGTTTTGCAGCAGTAGTTTAGGAGTAAAATCCATCCATTTTACAGCAGAATTTCACAGGCTAAATTTTCCTCCTAAGAATAAAGATTTTATAGCATCAGCACCAATATAAAATGCACAAATGCAGGTTACAGCGTATGCCTGAGATCTCAGAATTATTGTAGTAAAGAAAAATATTGCAGCATCAACACATGTATTCATTCATTTTTGCTAGCTGTGTTCTAGTACCATTGAATGCTATATCTAACTCCTTATAAATGTAGTAATCAGACATTCATTCATGTTGGCTAAAGTAGCTAACAGTTCCCTTTTTTGGCACAAATAGCTGAAATACATTGTGTGTGAACATAAACAAAAGTGTTTGATTACCATTTGCATATTTTATACATTCTTTTAACAGATGTGATGATGAAGTTTATAGTACTTGTATATTGCTGCTAAGTGTTTGAGATCCATTCAGGAATATTGTTTTGTCATGGCTTCGCGTTCATGTAGGGGAATGTATGACCTCTCCTGAAGGGTATGAGACATTGGGGATTTATTACAAACAGTAAATTACTCTCTTTCTCCTGCATATAGAAAAACAAGTGAGCAAAGCCAGAAGGATGTTACATTTTTTTAGGTTTCACACTGTAGTAATTTACTCTTGTTTATACTTTTTCATTGATGCTAATGCATAAAATCACAGTGGTCACCGCAAAATTTAACAATTCAAAATTTATCCCATAAAGTTAGCCATATTCTAACTTAGCCATTTGTGTAAAAAAGCCAGAGATAGACTATTTTTTTGTTTGCTTGTTCTCTAAAAAGACAGTTTATTGGTTGCATAGTGGTAATTCTGCTGTGCGTTGGGGTTTTGATGGTGTTCATTGCATGTTATGAAAGAGAGTGATCTAAAGCAGAAAGCACTCTATACTACTTAATGTGGTCTTTAGCTTAAGCGACTCATACAAAGTCTTCGTTTGTAAACTGTGTTTCTGAACGAAGGTCAAGAAAAAAGCAAAATATGTAAGTGAACCAAATATAAAGCAACAGTGAAGTCAGAACACCCTTCGAGCTTGTGCCCTGTTTGAAAGTAGCTAGTATCAGAGGAGGGTGTGAGAACAGGTTAACTGGGTAATGTTCCCTCCCCAGAGTACTCTCTTAGCTTCCAGCAATTTGCAGTTCAGGGACTTACTCAGACACAATTGATACCCATGTGTATCTTGCATTTTCTGAACGTTTAAGTAATACGTTGTCTTTCTTTGAAATGCTGTAGTTAGGCAGGAGGGTGCTAGGCTTTCATCTAGGTAGTAATTCATAGAAAGCAACATTCGTTGTTTCATACCCTTCATTATATTTTTTCAGGTGTTGAATTCTTGTGACTGGTAGTTTTACATATTGCTGTGGTCTCTAAACAGATTTAATAAAATTAATTTAAATTTTATACATTCACTGTACTTGAGCTGTGTCCTTACCATGATGAATGAACTCATACTTTGTGCATTTATCATAAGAGATTTCTGACAGATTTGTATTCATTTACCTTATGTAAAAATAAAACCTTACATGACTGAAAATTTTCTACAGTTCTTATATAGCAGTTACATTTTCAATTTCATCTGCTTTAAATGTAGTGATCTATTATCACATTTAAAAATGTTAGGTTTGCTTCATTGTACAAGTGATCAGCAGATCTGTTAGCACACTAGCAACCAGCAATCCTATTTAGATTGTTAAAATATCTGGATGTTAATTCAGTGCAGTGCATTCATAACTGCAGCCTTCTGCTTTGTCAAAATAATTTTTAGTTCAGGATTCAGATATTTTCGTGTTGGCTAATTTTCTGTTTTTTTCACATATCTGGCAGCAGAATAATACAGGGGAGTATCTCAATGTTTAATTTCAAGTAGTACTTTAAAATGACTAAAATAAAATTCTGCAGTTAGATTTTGTTGTGGTTAAATACATTGCAAAGTGATTTTACTGTTGTAATAACGCTGTTCTTAGATGGGGAGTACGGCAAAAGTAAGCTTACTGCTTTTACTCCTCTGGCACATTATTTCACAGAAGATTGTTTGGAAAATTGAGTAGAGCTCAGATTGCTGTCACGGTTGATACAGATGGGAAAGAATAGGCTAATATGGCATCTAAATAGAGAATGAAGTAGTAACCAGTTTATAAAATGTGAGACAGTTTCTTAGCATAAGCTGTTGAATTTCGTTTGTAATTACAATTGTCTAGTGGTGGAATTTTTTTTCCAGATCATGCAGAGATTAGAAACCCCCAACTGGACATGAAATGTGCTGAGTAACTGAGCAGTGCAGAACAAATTTCTTTTGAGGTTGTTTAATACCTGATCAGTATAACATATTGGTGCTCAACAAAATGTTTATTAGTTGAAGTATAAATATTTAAAGTTTAAAAGTATACTTTGAAATTCATAATCTGACTGTTAATATAGTTTTCCTTCACTGTCATTCCTTCTTCATTCACGTGTAGTTTTACATAATTCTTCACTGTATTTTCTGGCTTTTAAAATAGGTATCCCAATATGTTGTGTTTACAGGTGGAAAAAATGGGTCGTTTGATACTGGATGCTGTTTTCCTGACCCCTTCTTATTTGTAAAATTAAAGCAGAAAAACTGTATGGATGCTCAGTTTCAGATTACTGGAGCTACAGTAACATAGCCATATGTGAGCATGATTAAAGTGCAGATTAAGCTTTGAAGGGAAGAGTTTTTTGAATATCTGCATCTATTTTACATGTTACTGTGTGTTTTCAGTTGGCCACATAGATAGAATCATGCTGTTTAAATTAAGTGACAGTGTTCTGGAACAGAAATCTGCTGCTTACATGTGCTTTTTATAAGAAAAATACAGATTATTTTCTTCTTTAAGGTACATGTGTTTATAATTTAATGGCTCAGTACTCCTTCACGCAGAGGAGGGTTCCAGGGTCTCAAGTACAGCAAATTTTAATAATTCTCCATGAAAATGTAATTGTGGCAGATGATACTTTGACAATTTCAGTCTAACCATTTGCTACCTTCAAAGCAATGTATTCGGGGTATTTTATTACTCTGTCACTGATATTAACACGTCTCAATTTTCTTTCCATTATCCAGCTGTAGTTCAGAGTGCCTCGCTAATTGACGTACAAAGCTTAAATCTCTGCTGTCTTGAATACACTGTGTGGATGCCAACAGCTTGCTGTTTGGTTATTTGGTTGCGTAACTTTTAGTAACCCTGCCAGTCTGCACCAAATACGTGATTGTGGCTCTTAAGGATCGGATTTAAAGCTCGGATCTGTTCTGTGCTGAAACCAGCCCCTATAGGTCTGAGCAGTTTCACTGGCAGTAGCTGCTGCCTGCTGCTGTTGCTTGCAGGTTGCCTGGCTGCCCAGAGGAACGGGAAAAACGTTTGATTTTGTGTGTGTGGTATTGCTGGAGGGGTGTAATGGTGGTGAGCAAGAGGAAGGTATTCTGGGGACCTGCAACAGGGCTGCTAAGCAGAGCCTGCATAGTCTGATGTTGCCATTTTCCTCAGGGCTGGGAAAAAGAAGTGGAATATTTTGAGTTCTGTGGTGTGCCTGGAGAGTCTGTTGTCCAGTTCAGGGATAACCAAGTGAGTTTCCAAGACAGCAGAGAGTCTGTCCCAGATTTGTACAGTGGCTGTGGAGGAGCGCATCTACCTGGGCTCCAGGTAGATGGTGTCAGGTTGGTCACTGTGAATCCTGGTGTTGTACACCAAGGTTGCTCTGGGAATGCTTATGTGTCGTTTGTGACAGATGAGGTGATGGCTTTACTGTTTTAGTATAAAGCAGTATTTCATTGAAAAAATCCTGGCACTTAAGTGCCATTAGATTTATGTGTATCTGACTGCGCATCCAGTCTTGATGTCCTTCCTTTCACATGTGGTGTAATGAAATTTCAAGGACTCTTAGATTTAGCCATCTTCAGGGCCAGAGGGCTCTGACTGCCAGCCTGTTGTAATGTCTGCAACCCGTGGAGCTGCCTAATTTCATTGATTTCCTCGTGGATGGTATTTGTTAGCAGCTAGAGTAGCAATTGGCACGACAATTCTGCAATAAAAGCCGTGGGCAAGACAGGCAGTCTCTCCCAAAATCTTACATATTTATTGCATCCATTCGTTTCATCCCTCTGTGCTGGCTGAGCTCTAAGCATCTCACTGGTTTGTGAGAACGAACGTAGGCTGGGCTGTATTTGCCCTGCACATACTTCGCTGGTATACGAAGTGTCGATATCAAGAGACTGCTTTCTTCTTAACCTGCAAGGATGGACGGACACACACACAGCAGCGTGGGGATTTTTGAACTTACTTGTCTCAGGAGGAGAGTGTTGTAATAAGGCTTAGTTGTCATTCTGGGAGAAAATGCAAGGATTTTATAATAAGCACTGGGATGTCTTGAGGATTTTTACAGTTTCTTGGAACATTATGTTTTGGAGTCAGCCTTACTTGCCGGAAACTTTCCGAATGCTGGCTAAAGCCTTCCAGCACATTGGTACACACAGAGCGTGCCCGGCAGCACTTTGGTGGGGGATTCTGAGGAAACATATGATCTGGAACAGATGTTTTTTGATGTGAAACCTCAGCAAATCTTAGCAGAGCTTTCACCTAGTTGACTCTGTTCTGTAGCGCACACAGTTACATTAGAGATAAAGCCTGGTCATGGAAAAGCTACACTCAGAGGATTTGTGCTTTTCAGCTTTGACACATCTCTTTCACTGCTGTCTTACAGTGAGCTCACTGTCTTTTGCTATATTTCCTTTGGGCTGCATCCACTGACGGTGCTTTGGTTCACTCACTCCCGAAGATAAACTTCTAACCTGTATGCTTTGGATACACCCATGTGTCCTTAATCTCAGTCTTGTCCTAGAAAGCAGCATTGAGGCAATTTAGTTGCACAAAAAAACAGAAATGGAGTTTACCTTAGCTCTGCAATCTACAGCCTGTTCATGGATATATACTGGAAGTTGTAGCTGTGCCATTAGCAGCAGTGTAAGTCAAGGTGAACCTTGACAGCAGGTTGTCCGTTTCAAAGCTCTTTTCTGACAGTGGTTGCACGAATATGGTTGTAAGGAAGGTGCAGATCAGTATAGAATTGATTCTTCACATAAAAAAATCATGTTTCCTCATTGATTGACTTAATTCCTGAAATATGGAGATGAATGTTACAGGTTTTGGAAAAAAAAAAAAAAAAAGAGAGAAGCCAAACCCCGAACATGGTTCTTACGCATGTAATTAACCAATTGCTGGTCTGGATCAAAAGTAGAGGGGCAAAATAGTAACCAATATTTATACCCTCTTGGAATGAAGTATGCTATGTAGAGTTCAAATGTAAACTGTCTCTCCCCAAGGTGCACCTGTCTGCACATTTAGGGTGGGATATTCAGGATTCAGTGTTCCTTATATTATGTACCGCCAGAAGAACTTGTAGACATAGGCAATGAAGTGTGTATTTGGCTGTTTTGAGCGCAGAGAGGGGATGATGAGCTTTTATCCAACATCTTGCTTGCATCTTGAATGAAAGCCCAAGATTCTCTGCACTACTTAATTCTTCTGCTTACCTATTCATGGGAATGTGTCCTTAGTGAAAGTTTAAAAAAACACCAACAAAATCAAAACAACCCAAAGGAAAAAGTTCACTAGCTATATGCCTTCCCCTTAGAGAAACACAAGTTTTGTTTATTGATCTTATGATTATTCTTTTACAGCGAAATAAATGCCCGGCTTGATGCTGTGTCTGAAATTCTACTGTCAGAATCCAGTGTGTTTGGTCAGATTCAAAATCTTCTTTGTAAGCTGCCAGATATAGAGAGAGGCCTCTGCAGTGTTTTTCACAAAAAGGTATATCCATAATTACCCTAATTTATTATTTTCTATTTGACATCATTCTTAATGTACTTCCGTAGTTCTTACATGTTTGTCTAAAAATATTTTCTTCTTATCAAGACTGAGGCTGACATGATAAAAATTATTTTTGCCTTATGCTAGAATTTTATTTTATTTGTTATTAGTGATATGCTGATAGAAGAAATGTCTGAGTAGGGTTCTGTTATACACACATTGTATTGCTAATGCTGACAGGAAAAAAGTCTACGGAACTCGTGATTTAGTGGCTGGATTCAGTGAGAGGAGGTGGTGCAATAGGTCCTTGTGTCATAAATTATTTCCCTCTAGAACAATGCATTGCATTTTGTATGCTTATCTAAAATCACACTTGCAAGTGAAACCACTTGGCTGTGGTTAGCTGTTTTCAAATGAATGTTAATTTGTTTATAAATTCTGTAATTTGGGTCTGTCTTGCACATTGTAATGAGAATTACTTGTAATAAGATACTGACAGTTCTTAGTTGAAGCAGATTAATGTGCTAATAGCACCTGTGCAGTACTTCATGTTCTTCTATTTCACCGTTATATTTAGATATTCTGACAGTTTGTTTTAGATTAAGGAATAGGTGGGTAGGAGAGCAAAGTTGTAATTTCTTTGGATGGTACAGCACAAAGGTTTCCTCTTTCTGAAAATCCGAAATTCAGTTCTTGTATAATTTTTAAGGCCTTAATATGTTGTAGTGTTAGGCATATGGAAAGACTTGCATATTTCAATGAATGGATACAGAGGTCCACCCACAATGAAGTTTAGGAAAAGAGGGAGTTCCCACCACCTTCCCCATCCTCTAAAATGTACCATATCCACATGATACAATTGTACTTTCTAAACAACTGTCCAAGAGTTAGATAATTCACTTTTTGATGGTTTAACTCATTTCAGGTAGAGTGATATGTAAGAAAGGTTGTAGGGATACATCTGTATTTCACAACATCCTGCCAGTCGTCCACTGGTATCCTGTGCTTCCTTTTTTTTTTGGGGGGGGGGGCTACTAGTCTGTATCTGTTTCTTCAGGTGTCCCTTCCTGTTGTAAGGCTGTATACCCTTCTCAGCTTTAAAGCCAGCATTTAGGTGGAACCGTTCAGAGACCCTGGATTTTCATGTGAATTTTGGAATGAGGTGACAATGTACTTTGTCTTAACAACAGCCACTGTAGCACAAAGGTATGTGTTTAGTGACTCAGATGTTCAAAAGAAGTTGCAGGAGAGGAGAAGTGCTCCAGCAGAATCTTTAAGGTTGAATGGAGGGGGAAAGCTCCAAGCACACACTCGTTTCCTTTGATGAATTAGCTGGCCCTGGTAAAGATCTGGTTTGTCATCCATTACAGAACACTGTGGAGAGTGTCCAAAGCATTGAAGATCTTAGGACTTTGAGGAGATGACAGTGTCCCTGAAAGACAGAGTCTGTTTTGAATAAAGAATCAAAAGCAAACTGTGGGAAACAGATTCTGCAGTCTAGACAGACAATGAGTATGGAGCCTGAAGAAAAGTCCTTGCAATGCAGATACATATTAAGGAATGCGTAGAAACTGGTTTTCATGAATACTTTTTTTTCTCAGAATATCCAGTAAATGCTGCCGTTTCAGTTCCCACTAGGAGCCTTTCCAGTTCTGTTAATTCCAGATGTCCATCTCCCACATGCTCAAAATGAGGTTTCCTGCAATTTCAGGCGCACTAAGGGTTCCAAAAATACGAGTGAAGTACACTGATGGCTTAACTAAAAGAATATGCTGTACTGCAGTCTTGTTAATTCATCATCAACTGCAGGAAAAATAGGTGAGTGTGACAAATATTTAATCTGTTAGGCCCTGTAGACTTCAGTGACATGAGTATTTGAGGAGGTATGTTTCACAAAGGGAGACCTCTGAAGCATACAGACGTGGCTAGATTGTCTCAGTCATTCCAAACATCTTTCATTCTGATCACCCACTGCAGAACTTTCATTGTGCAATGCACTTCACACCAGTAACCTGTAGAGGAGACAGGGAAAAAACAAATTAAGGCAGAACAGTGGTGTTTTGGAACTGACTTTGCAAGGCAAAGCGTCCTTATGGGAGCTCTTCTGGTAAATAACAGCATTGTGTATTTTCCTGATCTGACTGTTAATTTTTTTTTAATAAGTCTGCTAATGGGTCTCATCTGGGAGCATCGTTCAAATTGGCAGTTGTTAATCTGACCCTCCACAACTTCCTATTACCTCAAACCCAGACCAGCAAAACCCATTACTGATCTACCCCCAGGTATGAGCAGTCTGGAATTAGAACAACATTCTTTTAGTGGGAATTAGGTATTACCCTGGAGGTCACATTACCAGCTCCGAGTTTGCCCCAGCCTGGAAAAGGACCATGAGAATGGTTAAGGAGACAAGAGCGCTGTTCCTGTTGCTATGGAGAGTGGAATTAATACAAGGACTGGTTGTTCTTCTCAGTTCCTGCAGCTCCAGCACCTGAGGTCTTGCCAGGCAGAAATGCTGTCAACAGCAGAAAGGCCTCACCCTTCTCTATGGCAAGAGAAGGATGGCTGGTGATGAACAGTTTGAAGACTTCTTGGTAGCGTTCAGAAGTTGACTTCAAAAGGAAACTGAGAGATGGGGAATTGTCAAGAGTTTTGTCTAAATAGTGCCCGGAGCTGATGCAGACAGAATGAAGATCTTGCTGGAATACACATTGGCTCAATGTTTTCCGTAACCAGTTCAGCCATGCTGTCTAGCTCCTGGAGAAGGCCACCAAACAACAGAACAAAATTTAGGCTGCATACATTGCTTTTTGTGATATGCATCTCAGGACAGTGGAAAATATGAACGGCAGGACCCTGCTTTTTTGTCTCGGTTAACGTGATGGCTGCTTAACCTTGCCATCATGATCTTGCTTGCTGGTTTCATGCCTGATTTCATGCAATGTGTTTCAGAAGATAAATATTTATACAGGCTTGATCCATAAATGTTTACCTTATTTGTACCCTTTGCTCAATAAACATTTTTTTTTTGACTAAAGCTCAGTCATCAAAGTGAACAGAAATGATCATAACAAATGGTCATTGAATTTACGGAATACATTAAACTGAAGCTGTTTCAGTGAACTCCTACACAAGAAGTGAGGTCAATAATCAAACCTTACCAGGGCGTGTAGCAAAATGTCATTTCAGTTTGTTTTGCTCCTAACTTTAACCATAGGCTCTCCCTTGTTCAGAATTCTGTGTAAGTTGCTGCAGTTGGGAAAACCTATTCAGTTCTGAATAAACCTCTGCTGCCCACTTCCAGGCTGCTCACCTGTGCAAAAGAAAGCAAGCAGTTGCTACAAGGGGTGTATTTGTTGCCTGGCTGCCTGCACCCTCCCTGTGGGATTTGCCTTTCAGTTTTCCAGTGAATACTTCACTACTTCAATGTCATGCTCAGACTCCTCAGAGGGGAAAGGTGCTGCTCAGCTGGGTACTAAGTGTTTAAAACCTTTCACAAAAGCTTGTCAACCAGAATGATGCTGAAAATGTGCCCTTCCCTGGAAGGTGTGTGTGATACTTCATTGAAGATGGTGTGATTTTCAGAAAATTCAGGGAAAAATATTGTATTTACAATTTTATTATTTTACTTATTAAATCAGTACCTGTTATATATGCTCAGGAAATTTGTTATTGTTTGTATAGAATGTTTGAAATAAATTCTCCCCATTGCATAATTTATTATTGACTTCAACTAACACACATCTTAACTTTTTTACATTTTTTCTTCTATGATAGCAGTATGTACATCTTGCATATGCTATACTTTTAATCTTTGAAAGAATTTGCATCACAGATATTTTTAGATTTTCAAGACTAAATACTGATTTGAGCAAATTGTTCCCCGTTAAGCTGATTAATATAAATAGTGTTGTAACAAGGGGACATAGTAACCTTAAAATGAAATACCTCATTTTTCCTAAACAAAAAATAGTATGCTCACCATACTAGAAATGTAAAGGTAGTTATTACAGTTTGAAAGGAGCGATAAATGTATGCTACATTTCAACTAAGTTTTCTTTTTTTTATTTGAAATGCTTTTAACTTGGGGTGATCAATGGCTGTCAGCTGTGGGTCTTTGTGGCTCCCTTTTAGATATGCTGGAAACAGTTTCACTAGTGTAAGCAAGGCTAAATTGCTTTTAATGTTGTTGTTGAAGGCATGTTAGACCTGGCATCCTGCTGTGTATCTTTCGTGCATTCTTCTCAGTGGCAGCCATACCATTTTCCATACAGCTTGGTAAACTGCCTCTTGAAACTATTGTTTGGTATCATTGTCAACTCTGAGGTTATTTTTCTAGTGCCAGAGAAGCTGTAGCTATCACTGACAGCATTTCAGAATTAGACTTCAAAAATAGCATTGAATAAGCTTGTGAGAATCTTCTGTGAATGCAAGACTATTAATCCTGCTTTATGTAAACCATTTTTACTGTATTTTAAAAGCTTCTAATTTATAGCATAGTTATATATCTTTTGTAAGGTTACTTAGGATTTAAATGAAGTTAAGTCCCACTTTAACGGAGACCAGCTTTTCAGAGTTATTTTTATGCATCTGTTCTGAGTTATCTGTTCGCTTAGTAAATAATTTGTGCAGTGGAGCCGTAAAATTTTAGATGCAAAGTCCTGCAGTGTTGCTAATATCAAGCCAGGGGAAACAGTAATATTCTGAATAAGCACAAAAGAGGTGTGTTCACCCTCTTTCTGAGGAACGTTATGTTTAATGAAGTTGTTTGCAGTAAAGCATGCTGAATTTCCTATTCTCTAAAGGTACTGCAGACTGTAGCTCACAGTAGAATCAAATAGGTTTTAGCTCGTTAGATGACTATTACGGTGTCTAGGCTATCAGAGTTGCTGTGAGAAGCTTCAGCATGTTCATTAGGCATCCTTTGAGAAATCTCATTATAACTTTCAGGGTTGTTTACAGTGTCTTTTGTACATGACCAAGTATGGGGTTTTTTTTTGCCATTGATTCTTTTATAGGTGACACTGCCTTGAAATATGTCTTCCTCCTCTTATAGAAGCCTCACCTTCACTTGCCTCACCACCCTTATTGAAGAATGCCTCAGACAGGTGTTCTTATATTCTTAAAATTTTTTCCCACCCTCATATAGATAGTGTACTAATTAAGTCCCCATTTGGCTTCTTTTTTCAAAGAACAATTTAACAAAAAAACCAAACAAACACCACCTGTTCAACTGACGTATTGCTTATTTGCTCATTCTTCTTTTCTGGACATTGTTCTCCTATGAATCACTTAATGCTGTCTGTCAGGGACCTGCTTTGCAATTTTGCGTGGCGGGGCTTCAGCCTTTGCCTCTTTGAGTAGATTTTGTAGTCAAGGGAAGTCTTGCAGATTTTTATCCTTTATCTCCATCAAGGTTGATGAATATGCTGCTGTCAGTCATACTGTATTTTACTTTGACTTTTGAGTCCAAGCCTGGTTTTATCATTTGTTTAATCTTTCTTTTGTGCTTTGACTTTAGATGCCATTGACGGATTTACTGCTTTATTACTTTGTTTTATTTTGTTGTCAGAGCTTTTACAAGATAGAATAAGTAAGTTCCAGATTATCAGAAAGATGTTGATAAATTGCAGCAAGTGCAAGGGAGAATCAAAGTTTTTATGAGGCTGAATAATGGATGGTTTATGAAGAAAGATTAATATATTGTCATTTGGTTGAATTGATGATTAAAGGAGAACAGAGGTTTAGAGGTATTTGAAGGGTGTTCACAGCAAAGAGGGAGTTGAGTTAGTGTAATACAGAAGAGTAAAACTGGAGATACTGGGGTTAATTTAATGGAATTGAAACTTAGGCTATAGGATAAAACTTTTAGATGATGGTATTTATTGCTTTATGGATTGGTTTCTGAAAGGAAGTGGTAAGCATATGGCTCCTAGGAATATAAGAGCCCAAGAACAGATGAAAAGAGAACTCACGTGGAAAAATTGAGCAGTTGCAAGGAAACCTCCTAATGGGTCTCTTCTTTCCCTGACTTCCATGGAGCTGAAACAGAGATTGATTTAGGTTTTCCAGAAACACTCAGAATGTAATCTCTCTGGCTTTCCTGAATGCCATTAAATACCATGGTTAAATTGCGTATTCCTTCGGTAAAGTATCTACCAACCTTACCTGTTTGATATGGCAAGTTCAGTCCTTCAGCACACAGTCATGTTTCAGGTTAGTTGCAGAGTAGCTAGCAGATACTTGCTTCATCATAACTTCAGTTACATTTACTTATTCATGTGATTGAATACATCTTAAATGTCCAGGAATGATTTATCTTTGACTGCTGTTTAATAGCCTGTATGACAGAGCAAATCAGTGAACACAGCAATTAACCTTATAAATTATTTTCTTTCTAGCCTTATTGTTGTCAGTCACTTACAGCTTCCAGTGCCGATAGTTGATTGCCAAGCTTGCAGGTTTATATGTATCTTTATTCATTGTTTATGCAGCATGGAGGCCATCTTTCCGTAACCAGTGACAGTAGTGACATGTATTTAATGATGAGAGGGCTAAGGCTGTAACAGCAGTGTACCTTAATTTATTTTTTTATGGTTTTCCGAAGGTTGCATTTAGATGTCCTTCACATTTTGAAGGGTTAGTAGGCATTACAGATCAAACTTATTTTAGGATTTACAAGTGCAGGGTGAGAGAGAAAATGTTCCTTTCCAGCCCAGCATTTTTCTTAATACTTTCTTCTGTGTTTGGGTACAGAAGTTATTGGGGAGAAATAACTGCAGTCTAATAGATGAGAGAATTGTCTTAGTTCTTGCATATGGGTATGGGAAGGAAAGAGAAAGAAAAATTTACCTTTGGGGAGAAAGTGAAAGAGAAGGGATGACAAAATGAAAATGTAGACATGATTTATGAAATAGTGATTCACTGAAACCGGCATGTTCCGTAATCAGTGTTGTACTGATTCCCCACAAAATACTGACCAGAAATTAGATTCTAGACTGTATGTTGCCTGGCTGGAAAGACAAAAAAAGTAGTAAGAGAAGAGTGCGGTGTACAAAGAATACGTACAAAGAATAGAAGCATTCAGTATATCTGAATCCCTTCTTCACATCCTGAAGTGAGGAAAATAAACTGTTTTCTTCAGTGTTGTCAGTTGACCAGCGAGGGAAATTCAGAAGACCAAAGAAAGAATATTTCTACTGATCAGTAAAATATGAAAAAATATCAGCATAATTACTTATGAACAATTTTTTCAGACCTTCTGAAATGGAATTGTCCTTGAGTGCCACTGAATTCAGCAGGGTTTTAAGGCATAAAGTGTCTCGTAGGACTGGATTTCCATCTGGTATGCAAATATCATGTAGCACAAATGCAAACTGACTTCTGTAAAACCCATTTCAGAATTGGTATTACTTAATTTATAGGTGGGGCATGAGTACCTCGAGTAACTGAGAGTTGAATGGGATAACTGAGGCGGGCTGATTAGGAGTGTGGCAGGAGGTGGGTTGTTTTGTTAGAGTTGTTAGCTGCTTGCAAAATTCTGATCCTGACTGCTATTTCTTGAACATGAGCTAAAGGTAACAAACTATGCTGACGCTGCAGAATGTCTAGAATCAAACAGCAAAATATTTGAGCCGCATCAGAAATAATATTAATGGTTAGAAAAGACAGAGAGAAGAGTTTCTTTTAGAAGTCACTGCTTTTGGTGAGAAGCTACTTTAAGGGAGCCAACATGCTCCTACTCTGTGGGTATCATGAAGCAAGCTCTGAAAGCGCTGTGTGCTATTGTCTCAAGTCTGGGAGATTCTCTTTCAATGATAATCTGGCTAACTGCCTGAAAGAGATAGAAAAATCTCTGTCGTAACTCTGTAGTGAGGAGAGGATGAAAGACAAAGGCCAGGTTAGTGTGTTGTTCTTAGTCTCCTTATGACATAGACCTGGGAGTAACCAAACAGAGGCTGAAGCTGGCAATAGCTACAAGCACTTTAAGTAGTGACTGCTGGTTTTCTCTTTTTGTGTTCCCTTTCCCTGTTCTATCCTCCCCTCCCCTCCCTCAGTCAACTCTGGACTGATTCCTAATGACAGTGGTTAAAACAATTAGTATTAAGCTTGTGAACGTGATAAGGTTATGCAGTAACAGTCCATACATTTTAATTGTATCTTGTCTTGTTTTCAGAAAGTAAAAGCCCTGCAGGATTTAATGAAAATATAGTGCATTGTAATGATTTAGACATTGCTTCTCTTCTCAGTGCTCAACCCAAGAGTTCTTGTTGATAGTCAGCACCTTGTCTCGTCTGGACGTGGAAATTCAAGCTCTTGTTCCAGTCATACATTCGCATGTGAAAACTCATCTATTACAAAAAGCACTGTTGGAAATCCCAGAACTTCTCTCCCCAGTAAAACATTATTTAAAGGTCCTTAATGAAGAAGCAGCCAAGTAAGTACAGAAAACAGATAAATCTTCCATGCCTTGTAGGCTTTCTGACTATTCAGTCATGCGAATTATGCATCTGGTTTTAATACATCTTAGTTTTATATTTTTGGTTTTATATTTGTGTGTATACAGGCTGCTTATAGTTAAAGCAGAGGTTGTTGTTTTCTGCAGCTTATATTCTTTTTTTAAAGTTAAACTAGACAAGCAAATATTTTGCCCAGTGGGTGTCTGCCTCAGGTTGAATAATTTTTTTGAAAGTTTTTCAGCTGTTTGGGGAATGAATTTAGAGGAAAATATGCTCTGCTCCTATTCATTTGTTTAACAACTTTTAAATTATATTTTTAAATAGAGAAACTATCCTTTTGAAGAGAGATTTGACCTTTAGCAGAGTGGCTGCTCTGCTGTCAGGAATGCTTTTTACTGTTTTTGTGAAAATTCATCAAAGCTTTGAGTGAGCCCCATCTTTTTTTAATAATCTCTTTACATGCTCACTAATGACAGAGAATACGAAGTTTAATAGCTCTGAAGATTCCATGTAGCCTGTGTGATGTGTACCCTGTCAGAGCATTTCTGGGGTCAGTGCCCTGCTCATGGAGAATGACTAAATGAGCACCTACCTCAGGCTCTGGCTGTTATCAGGCTTTTCCCTGCAGTCGCCTTCCTGCAGTCTTGGAGACATAAGCTGAAACTGTGGACGCTGTCTGCCCTTTTTTGTCTGAATTCTGTCCTTTTTTAGTCCAAGAAAAAAAATGCTAGACAAAGAAGATGCTAAATTGGAAGGAATATGGAATGAACATGCATTATAAAGAAGAGTGTCTTTAAATAATTTGTTGTGTAGTGTAGTGTTTCTTCTGAAGAACTGCTGCCTCCATTGTTACCTCTAGATCCTAGTTTTAACCATAGGAAGAAGGTGGCAGGAATCTTAAGATGCAGAATAGTAAAGCAAGAACATGAGTGCAGTGAGGGAGGGATGTGTGAAAAGCTCTCAGCGAACTGGATTTAGGAGGAATACCTTGTGACCAGTAGAAGTCACTGCCTTTCAGGAAAACCAAAAAAAAGAGCAGTATAATATCTTCTAAAAGAGGTTCTCTGATGATGCTACAGACTGAGGCAGTCTGTCTGGCTTGCACAGCCAACCTTTCTGAGCAGTGACTTTGCAGTTTTTTTAGTCTCCTTCCAGTGTAGTTTCTGTTTACACAACATGTTGAGAGGACATTCTGAACACAAAATAAGCGTCATCCAGCTTTGTATCCAAATCATCTTCCCTGCTATGAGCAAGTTTCATTTAACTGCGAACACTTCCTCATATGTAATATTATGAGATATAATTGACTGTGAAATACCTAGAGATTCTTTGATTAAAGATGTGATATATAGTTTAATGTGTAGTTATATTGGGGAAGAATAGTTTTGATCTTTTATTTTCAAAACAGACTGAAAATGAACATCCAATTTGTTTATAAAAATCCTTTTTTATCTTTCTCCAGCTAAGATTTAAAATTAAAGAAATTTAAGAATTAAAGCTTAGAATTTACTGTATTTGTGTCTGAATTAGAAACAGATGCAAACTGTATAAATTTAGAAGTTGAGAAAGGTAGAAATATTTGCTATGGCTGTTGGACAGGTGGGATTCTAAGATTTCTACTGATGCATAGTATCCAGTTGTAGTTGTGGCAGGCTATGACAAAACAGACTGTATCTTAGTTGTACCAGATTTACTGTAGGTAGGTTTAAAATATGTTTTTTTTTCTGTTGCTGTGTTTATGGTGGCTAGAATAGTGTACAAAAATACAGTAGCATAAGTAGAAGATACTATCATTGATCTGCAGAACACATATACTTTATTTGCATTTATTCAAGATTACTAAAATAACTTACCTTTTGGCCCTTATGTATCTCAAACTTGTGTAGCAATATTATATGCACTCAAAAACCTTTCTTTCATCAAAATCGTGATGACTACTCATATATACATGTGCGCACACACACTTGCATACACAGAAGTATACTGCATCAGGTGTTAATATTGTTATGTAGTGTGGATAAAATCATGTAGTGGTTTTCAAAAGTATCGCTCTGCTCCAGGGCTTTTTAGGGGGAGTTTGCAATTTTGAGTTTTATGGGTTTTTTTGAACTGCCAACTTTTAGATTTTTGGTAGACATCACGTAGCAGTGACAGTCTTCACAATCAGCTGCTGGCTACTAGCAATCTTTTTTAACTTGCATTCCCATGGAAAACAGGTCTGATTAGCACAAAATAGTTTCTAAAAATTAATATTGTATTTAAAAATGGCATCTTTACTGTCACTTATATAATAAATACATTCATGTCATGCAAAATCAAAGCACTGCTTTGTGTTACCTGTCTAGTCTCTGGCTCCAGTTCTAGTTTCATTCTCAGGCAAACAGGTATTGGAGCAGGTAGAATATTAGACTTTTTATTACTTCCATGTTTTATTACTTTTCAGTTTGCTAATTACTTGCTTTCCAAATATTAGATTTCAGGGTAGTTATGTAATTAACTGTTACAGTTTTGTATTTGCTCTGAAATAAAAATGTATATTTCAATTACCTTAGGGCTGATGGCACTACTTTTTATTGTTTGCCTGATACTTATTAGGATAAGTTAAATTTTTGTGATTTTTGCTGACAACCATATTTTTAATAGCTTGCTCAGCTTCCCAATTTTAAACATTTGAATGGCATTGTCTGTTTCATGTTTCAATCCTGAGCTGAGAGAGTGCAGCCGAAACAATTCTGTCATTTTCTAACATTGAGACTAGAAAAGAACACTGTTTTGTATGTATTAAAAAATGTTCTGGTTGATGTTTTCTTGAGAAAAGAAGGAAGCTACTCTGAAAAACTCCCGATCACATCCTGCTTTGATGAACGCCTTATGGGAGTGATTTTTCTTTGCAATCTTCGTAAAAGTCTGCCCAAATTTGGCTAAATTCTGAATATGTGAAAACTCTGTTCATGTTATGTAGAAATTATCAAGAGCTTTGCATGTAATCATGATAAAGATGTTGTCGGCACTTGGGATGCTCCAGACTGGGGTAGTAATTGCATTCTAGATTAAAGATTTAGACACAAGGGAACGATCTTTCTTGTGCTTCCTTTTCTTGCTGTGCTTGGCTGAGGGAGAACAAACAGAAAGCTGCAGGATGCACAGTCAGAGACAACAAAAAAATCAAGTTGGAATGTTTGGCATAGAAGAATGAGCGTGACGTGATAGAGTAGAAAGGAACAGGGACAGATTGGTTTTGAATGCATTGTGGGGGACTAGCTTGGTGTAGCCTCTTAGAATTTGTATATAAAGTGCCTTTCTATTTACATAGTGTGTATGGCAGCTTTCAGTAAATGTGCTGTACTATGACCAAGTAACAGAAAAGCTGTATTTAGAGGGGAATAAAGCTAGTGTTAAAACAAATGAGAATAACAAACAAAAGTATGGATGCAGCCAGTAGAATTTGGGAACATATCTGCGATAAGTAGGATCAAAACCTTGGACCTCGGGAGGGCTAACTTTGGCCTCTTCAAGGAGCTGTTGGGAGGAATCACGTGGGCCAGGGCTCTGGAAGGCAGGGGGGTCCAAGGGTGCTGGTTTCTGTTTAAACGGCACTTCCTCCACGCTCAGGAGCGGTGCATCCCCCTGAGCAAGAAATCTAGAAAAGGAGATAGAAGACCAGCATGGTTGAACAAGGAGCTTTTAGCGGAGTTCAGATGGAAGAGAAAGGTCCATGGAATGTGGAAAGATGGACAGGCCACTTGGGAAGAATACAGGAATGTGGTCAGAGCATGCAGGGATGCAACAAGGAAGGCCAAGGCCCGCCTGGAATTTAATCTGGCAAGGGATGTCAAAAACAACAAGAAGGGTTCTTCAA
>Ga0181612_163743_pt1 | contig 21610 bp, 9 predicted proteins | sample HoacroProtozoa21_FD_119630 | JGI IMG/M metagenome (GOLD analysis project Ga0181612, IMG submission 119630) | Hoatzin crop microbial communities from Cojedes, Venezuel. Combined Assembly of Gp0051906, Gp0051904, Gp0051908
ACTATAGAACAGATAAATTCTGGCAGTAGTCCAAAGGTTTTGACAAGCAAGTTTGCCCACAAGCAAGGCAAGAGCTTTTAATAACATGAAACAAACTCGGTCAAAATCCTTTCAGTGCAGTGCACCTTAGACATGTAGATAAATGTAATTTTGTATTACTGTCTGACGTCTCATAAAGATTTGCAATTATGCCAAATAAATGACTGAGGCACCTTTTCAATTCTCTACTGATCAGTGTTTTCTGTGTCTGGAACATATACCAGGGGAATGTATGAAACCCGCAATTCATATTTAAGGACGTCCTTCAACAGCTGCTGGACCAACAGTATGTTTGATACTGACCTCAATCAGATCAAGATATAATTCCTGCCATTCCTGCAGGTCAGAGATGATGTGCCATTTTGGAATGCCCTGCAACCTTTCCTGAATCTAAGAAACTCTTATTCACATAATTAATTTATATGCACAAATCTCCTACTGAAACCAACAAATGAGTCATAGTTACAGGATCAGGTTCACGTCCTGGAACTACTTCAAAACATATTTGTAAAAAGGAAATTGAAGTGGGCATGGCAACTGTAAATCTAATGGGATTTAAATATAATTAATTTTGAATACTGAAAATTAAGGTGTGTAATCATAATGACAATTCAAGCTTAACAGGAGTAGCACAGTAATGAAAGTATTAAAAGCAATACCCTTTCTCTCTCTCTCAAAGCAAGTGTTTGAAACTACGATTTAATACAAATCCACTATTTGAACTGAGATTAATAAATATTAGTCTCATTATAAATTCTAATATTATTTGCATAAACTTTACTGAGAGAGAAAGAAAAGGAACAGAGAAATATCAATTTCACAAGAAAAGTGCAAAATAGAATTGAATTTTCTGCTGCCTTAAAAGCCTGTCTAGGTCACTAAGCTAAACAGATTTCCAGAGGTGGAAAATGCTGAGTTAACATTACAATAAACAGAACTGATGGGAAGGGAGGCTACAAGTAAAACAATTAGCTTAATAAACAGATGGAGAAAAGACTTCTAAAATTACTGCCTTTGTCAAATGTTCTGTATCTTAAGCCTGATAAGATCCTGTTTATCAAAGCAGGAATGCAAGTACTGGTAAAAATGTAACATAAAATTTATAGTAGACATGTGTTAACTTATTAAAGCAGAACTGCAGTACCCAAATGAAAGTAAACCAGAATCAAAAAAATCAGCATCCGTGTTTCTCTCTCTGGGAATTCAAAGGCTGGCAACAGATTATCAAGGCAGAATTAATTTATTTTCCAGTATTCTCTCGTTTCCCGAGCCTTGCCTTCTCTGCATCTATCCCTGTTTCAAAAATATTTCAAAGGCACTGAATGAGAAACTCGCACATTCAGCTGTGCTTCCCGTCAGGAGGGATGTCACAATGAGAGACAAAATCGAGCAAGGTTATCTCTCCTTGGGAATGAAACTGTCTGCAGTTCTCCAGGCTCGACGAGGAAATGCTGAATGAAATGCATGATTCTCAACTAATAATGATACATGCAACAAGTTAAAAACTATCTGTAAGGTCTAATGTGTCCAGGAGCACAGTGTGTCCCGGGACGGATGTGTTACACTTCCTTGGGACTTAGAAATGCAATGAACTCAGCTATTAAGCTCAAGAAAAAGAAAATCTTTCCTTAACAAACAGTAAAGTCAGCAGTTTACACAACCCCGGTGCCACAGGATGGGGACCATAAGAACAGTGCCATAGGAACTCACTCGCACTGCTGCCTGAAGACCGTGCCAGCTGAGTCTAGTCTGGAGACATACTAAAATGCATATAGTGCAAGGGGAGCATGGCTTGGGATAGGTTAGTTTATTTGCTTAAAAAAAATTTTTGTGAAGGAGAATCTACAAGAGGGCATCAGAGAAGAATGACTTTGGACTCCATTGATTTCCCCGGACCGAAGATTTTGCTCTGGGTCTCTTCAAGGGAAACTATTGCGATGTACAGTGAGGACTCGGCCAGGATGGCTTCAGTTCCACTTGGGAAGCTAAACCCAGCAGGCGCCTACTTCTACCTTCTCGCGTACACACTATTGTAGGAACTGCACATAGGCTACCAGTGTAAGGTATCCAGCACCTTGTAAATTCACTAGCTGCTCTTCCATTCACTCATTTCCCCACGTAGACAAGTTAGCAGGAAATGCAATTTGCTCATTATTATAAAACGAGATCTCTTCAATACAGCCTAAAAAGAAACATGAGAAAGCCCATAAAGAAATTCACACTCTCAGTGAACCATACTTCATTAACTCCCATGTAGGCAGTTGTATACGTTCACATCAATGAACTGTTTGGGAAATAACCAGTATTGGTTAAGCAGCTTCAAGAAGAGTAAGGGTTTCTTCCTTACAAGCACCTTTTTTAACAGGGCTTCTTTATCCAAGCCTTGCAGTAAAGTAAGGATTCAGTTATTAAACAACATACTATTAAGACCTATGACAGAGCAATACTCTACTCGTACTGTGCATAGCCATCTATTTAGCATGCAAAATAATAACCAGAAGTAATGAAATATGTCTCTATATTATGATGCTGATGTCCACCACAAACATCCATTAACGGGATACAGCAACATCCCATAGACAGGTTAATTGAAACAATGATAAACGACATGACCGAGGTCATGCTGAGAATCACTCGTAGACATAGAAGTAGATTGAGAGGGTTCCAATTCTAGTCTGCAACTCTAACCACTTCCTCTCTCTCAGTTATAAATGAAAAAGATTAAGACTCCCTTCCTATTTTTATGACTTGTGCAATTTCGTTGCTTGAGACGGCTGATGTACACATCCCTCGTGTTACTCCCTTGCCTCACTTAATGACTACCTTGCCTGTCTGGCTGAAAGTCTGCAGTCTGGAGGTTTGTGCTCCCCACAAACAGAACATTATGGTAAAAAAAACAGCATGCGTCCTCCTAGTTTCTGCTGGTCATGGTTTCTGTGACTCAGTGGTTTTCTTTTTTGAATACTATAATCTTTACTGAGTTTTTCAGTAAAATCAAAAGTTTAATTGCTTTAGGAGGTAGCAGGAACGGCAGGGTTTCAGGTCAGGTCAGTTGCTGACTACTTGTTACTGAGTGACTCTAATTGGAATATTCGCCTCAGAATTTTAAAAGCAATACGCTTTGGGGGTATTTGCACAGCTAGTTTGGTTTAGGTATATCCTTGCTTATTAAATCTTCTAAGGAATTAACATTCATATGCCTATTTTCCTGATACTAACTTTAAATCCTCTAAACCTCTAGGAAGTAGTTTATTTCTACCATTTAATTGCTGTATTTTATTTGATGTGACAGGGCTTTCTGATGATCACGTAAAGTTTAACATGTAAGTGTTCAAAAGGACAGAAGATTTTTTTTTTGATCTGTTGTTTTTACCAGGAGAACAATGCCTGAGCTTCACTGTACTAGGGGAAGAAAAAAAAAAAAGAAATATAAAATTGAAATTCTTAAGCCTCTTGCCCTGAATTGCTCAACGACCAAGTGACAGATGACTATTTTCTGAAGCAGTAATAAAAATATTCTAATATTACATAGATCATCACACATACCTGAAAAGTATTGTGTGTGTGTGTCAACCTTTGAAGGCCTAAGGAAAGATCTCTGTTATTCATGCTATTATAAGCTCTGCATGCCTTCCAATTCTTTGTACAGAAAACTTAATGGCCATGGATTATTTGCCTCATTGGTTATGGTGCCAGGAAATAAAACGATGGGAAATATTCATTACAATGCTCTCTTATATTGAACTTCCAGTTGGTTGAAGTATTAAAACAAGCTGCAAGGAAAATTAAACCTCAGAAAGAAATGGCAGGTGTATTTATGAATGCAAAAGACAAACTAAAGGCTCTATTTCTCTTGGTTTACAGTGGGTGTACTGTAAGTGCTCTTCACTATCGGTTTACTTCTTTATCTACCCAACAGCTTTTCATTCACTTCCATTACTAGGTGGCAGCCTAATAAGAGAAACTAGAGGTATGTTCTGGAGGTGAGATTAAAAAAAGAGAAAAAACCCCACCAAATGACTGGAAAAAACAAAAAAGAGACTCATTGTCATAGTCTCTATTTCAAGAAGTATGATACTGAGTGGCATATTACATGTATTTCACGTGTAATAGAAGAATTCTAATATATGTTTTACTACTAGAATTATTGATTTATGATTAGGTTAACTTCCATCCAGCAGTTTGTGTTGGCAAATTTGAAGGCACTAATAATTAGAAAATTCAATACACACCAGTTAAAGAGTAACCTCAGAAAAAATATTAATGGAACAAAAACTGTGTCTCAGGGCTACTATGTTGAAAATTTAGCTTTAATCTTTTTGGCAGTTAGCATAGATTGTGAATGACAAAAAGGCAAAACAAAATGGCAAGCCTTGATTTGGAGACACTTGAAACAATGTCTGATCGATTTCTTCCTATGATATTCACAGGATCCTCAGAAAGCAGGAGGACTAGATCATCTGTGGCGAGGAGGAGCATCTAACCTTCTACATTTTGTATAGCTATATATGCTATATATGCCAATCACCGCCAGAGCGACATAGTTACACTTTCCTTTTGGCTAAGGCTGGTAGCAGTATAACAATTTCCCACTTTTTGCTACTGTTTTACCCCAGTAGCAAATTGCACCAAGTTCTGCACTCTGTTGACTGATGACAAGCTGTGAAGCAAGGCAGTCACCTCTCTGCCACATGCAGCTGTGCCAATGATAAGGTAAAATGCTATCTTGTGTCTGTTAGATGTGCAGACAAAGACCTGGTGGAAAAAAACCCCCAAACTATAGAAAATCATTACTGCTGTGCTCACATTTGCAACTCCAAGTCAAAAATAGTGCAGTGGGTCCCAACGTCATATTGCACTAAAGTTTCCAAATGGTATCACAAACTCATTGCAAAAGGCTTCTTTATCTATATATATATATTCTTAAGTTCAGTACAGTCACATATTTGAAATGAGGAAATTTCATTAACCGGTTAGAGTCATCTTACAGGCATGGTGAGTTTTGCTTTCTTAAAAACACAGGCAAAAGCCAGGACAGTGATGGTTTTGTCTTATCCTCCAAGATCAATAAAACTGAAGCTCTAATCCTTTAAAATAGGAAGGAAATTTTAAAGACAAAAATATGGTACAATTCACTCTGGAAACCTGTCACATACACTGTTTTGTTACCAAAAATGTTTCTACCACCTACTCAGGCCTCCAAGTGATACACACAGTAATTTTTATTCCTATCCTCAATTTTTCTAGGCACTACCTTTACCTTGTTCCAATAAAAATCAGTGTAAAGATGCATCTCATCCACCTATAAAAGGATTACAAACAGTTATAGTCTTAGATACCACGGCTTCCCATTCAAAATTAAGAAGGTGAAAGAATAAACTCCCCTACTAGTCACAAAGAAGTGTGTTAAACAAAGTCAGCAGTGTTTGAAGCTCTCAAAAAGAGAAAAGAGGGATCTCTTAAGAGCAATGCACATACCTCTCTCATGGCCTGCAAGACCTTTATTCAGAACTAATCAGTCACCTGTAGACTTGAAAACAGGGAAGGCTTTCATATAGATAGGAAGAATCCACCATCACTAAGTGAAATGAAACTAGAGCAGATTCTGGGCAGTAACCAGCCCTGATGCTGGACTGACACTGAGCAAAAACCATGTGAGAAGTCCACATCCTGACATAGTTGGCTCATTACAGTGTTTTAAACATCCTTGCTCTGCAAGGGCAGAAGATACAATAGGCTTCAAGTAGCAAGAATTTTGTTTCAGAATCTCAGCTGGTATGATCTTGCACAGCCCGATGGGAAGCAATGACATTGCACCGCACCCGAGGAGGAGCCAGCCCTCCTCTCCCCATCTTCAGGAGCTGCTGGTCCTTTAGGAAGCAGGAACAGCAGCTCCAATGGCACCAACAGATCCAAAATTCAGACTACTCTCTGTGAGGACAAGAGCAGGCACTTGGCAACAAGCTGTTCATATCCAATTCAAGCACTGGGGTTTATTTATGACAGCCATGGCAAATTAACTCTTTAAAAACTAGTCCACTGTGGCAGCAAACTTGTACATCTGTTTTGTTACATCCTTCAGTCTTTCTACGGTAGTGGAGGATTTCTTTCTTCATTTGTACTATGTAGATAAGGTAATAAAGCCAAGCCTAAACCCCCAATACAGGAAATTAAGATGCATAATTTTTGAGAAACATCTGCAAAGTATTTTGACAAAAAAAGTATCAAGATATCATTTAAAACAGTACAGAAATATTCATTTATGGTATTATTTTATTGTGAATAAAGATCATAGATTCATCAGCTGATCAGTTTGCTACGTGGAATCAAGTTTCAAACAGGCAGAACAATCCCTAAAAACCTTAAATTATGCTTAACTAAATAGTTAAATGTAGGCTTTTAATGAATGCATGTGAAAACTGTACATTAGATATAGCTGGATATTGACAGTCTATTAGCCAAATATTCATCAATTGCTTTTTTTACATCCTAACGGTTAGTGCTTTCATCTGTCAACAAGACATGGCTGTAATTCAGAAATACTGCTATAGGTCAACACTGAACTGAATCCGCATCGTTCAGTAAAACTGACAAATAAGTCCATTGGAAATATAATACCTTAAACCCTGGTTAGTACACTTGATGACTGCCTCATTCATAATACAGCAAAAATGCTTCAAGGATTTATTGTGGCAACTGATGATTAAATCCTTTTTTAGATTTAAAGGTGGCAAGAAAACGCCATCAGAGATCTAGGAGCGATAGGGGTGTAGTCTTGCTTGCTTCTTCCTGACAATAAGATTACTTCTTTCCCAGCACTTTTACATTTGATCTTTAAAATAAATTAATATTTTTAAAGGCCACACTTGTGGTTTCATTTTTCACTTTGACAGCTCCTGAAATGCAGATAAATTTTGTATCATATAGAATATTTCCCCTGTCTTAGTCTTCTGTTGTTCTAGTACCATACAACAAACCACTGACTTTTGAAATGACCCTGTAGAAACACAGATCAGAAAACAAAGCTATCCCAGCTGGACAGCAACTTTGCCTTCTCATCTGGAGGAATATGCTTTTTGTTCTTATTTTCTTCTTTTCCAGCAGTTCTTTTTTAATCTGTTCTAGCAAGAGGTTTAACAACTAAAGATTCTTTTGCAAACTCCTGGTGAAATGTATAATAGTGAAAAATCCTAGCACTTCAGTTCAAAGATGACATGAAAACAAGCTGCTTATTTCACCTAAGTCCTTTAACTTTTTTCCTATTTGGTAGTTGTTTCTGAAGGTTTTCCCAAATCAAAAGGAAACACGAAACACTGAGATTCAAGTAAAAATAAGATCACCTGAATCTGGCACAATCTGTAAATGTAGATTCCAGCAGATTAACCTATCATACAAGACAGGGTATCCACGGTTGTAGGTGCATATCACCTCAAAGATAACAAGTGGCCTTGTACGCATCAGACCAGAGAAGCTTGAAAATACTGCCTAGATAATAAATAGCTTTGATATTTTGAAGAGAATATTGTTTTATTTGCCACTGAAAAGGACAGCTTGTTTTCATTTTGTGAAAGAGCATAGTGTTTTAAAAGCATTTTTGCCTTCCAACTCCCTGGATGACCCTTGTGTGTTCAGGGGAAGCTTTAAGAATTGATAAAAGTTAACACAACCCTCTTGAGGTATTGAACTTCCACTTGATTTTCTAGAGCTGTAGGTAAGGATTCTGCTTCCCAAAAGATGAAAAATTTGTTTATAAGAAACTTGTCTATACAGTGCATACAAAAGTGCAGTAGAGGCGACAGTCAGGTTTACCCAATACATACATTAAAGCACTAGCACAAATGCGCTGACTATGCAGAACATACAACTTCTTGGTCTAGAAACTTGCTCCAAGGACTCTAATTTTGAGTTTAAATTAGCTATTAAAATATAACAGGTAGTTTATTAAACAATAATTAAAATTTAAGTTTTATTAACGTTGTGCATATTAATCAATCCCAGCTTCATTTGCTTTATATAATTCTTCTAAAGCAATGCATTACTGCTCTTCTAAAATATTTTTGTGTAACATTTCCTCCAAGAGGGACTGAAAAAGGCCATGTATGTATCCAACAGTTCCCAATCTGATTTATTTTTGAGAAACTAACACCATATGGGCTCTAACAGCGTACACTATAATGGCATTGGACACCAGCTTATTTTTCTGTGCTGTTTTGTAGACACCGAGGACATGAAGTGAATGTAAAAACCTGACTGTAAGGTATCAAAGTGATGGAGTATTTGTCAGCAAAAGAGAAAACTTTTCAAACTGATGATTGACTAGGGATGTCTTCTCCTACAGACATTTTACATTGTATAATGAGACCATAATATGAGCATACATTATTCTGTGGCTTCATTAGAAATTTAAACAAGCTGCAACAACATAAAGTATAGGCCCCTGCGTGCATAGCCGAGCTCAGCGGGTGATTTATTATCATCTGAAATAGAAGCAGAATTGGACTTGACACTGCAAACTTTGATTCATCCGCATCAGGACAACTGCATGCCACTAATTCTGACATTAAGTAACACTCAGAATATAAATTAGTAGTGGAACAATATTTTCCAACTGTTTCAACTTATTCTAAAGCAACAGACATGTCATGACAAGATAGAAATTAATTTAAAAATCCCAAAAATACGAGGCCAGCATCTGATGTATCAATTGCAAAGTCATTCAGTCATACTATGTAGCTAAAAGGCTAGAATTTCTTATTGCCAGATTAAACAGAAAACACAAATCAATTGGTGTGAGAGGCAACACTGAAAAATTTATGTAGCAGCAGGAGAAAAATGAAGCACAAAGTATTTAAATGTTTCCCCAGGTCACAGAGCAAATTTGTGTCAGCAGATGATTCTAGTACTCTCACTCCCAGGACAAAGCTATAATTGCAAATCTATGCATCTTGGAATAGCTTCTGATTCCTAATACAAAACAGCTTTTTATTTAGCAAAGACATTCAGTCCTTTACCCTCCACAGAGATTAGGCATGGATGGCATGGATATTGGCAGCCTAGGTTTGTATTTGGGAATAGGAGGATAAGGAGGAAAAGAGCTTTTTAAGCTACTGTAATGTATTTACTTTAGTGAATATGCAGCTCAGATATTAACTTGAGACTACAAACAAAAAGGAGGAGGAAATTCCAGATATGGGCACCTTTTCAACCGCTGTTGAATGCTGTACTCGGAAACACAGAATTACAATACGGGTAACACAGGTAGGATTCAGCAAGGAAGACTGGCATAACATACAGATGTTAAGATTGAAAATCTCTTGATACATGTCTGTAACTTTACAATTTTAACACAGTGAAGTAAATAAACCAAACCAGATTGCCTCTCTCATGGACTGCCTGTACAGCTAACCTGCATGCCTCTGGGCAGAGCTGTCCATTGCCACTGAAGTGCAGTAGACACTTTTTTTTTTTTTATTATTTCCTTTTCATTCCTCTTTTAGGAATCACTTGAGTAATGAGGGGCTATTTGGCTTAGACTAATAACAGTCTTTTTGACAAGTGATACCACACTTTGGCACTGGCAATAAATGAATGGGCAGTTCCAGATACATTAACAATCTTTGAGACTGGAACTGATTGAAAAGTTTGTCTACCCTGAGTTCTATGACACGCCAGCTGACGTTCCCCAGGTCATGCAAAGCTGAGTGCTTTGGATTGTACTTTTTTTAAAGTTCTTAGGCTTTCATTCTGTCAGCCATCATTACATAATGAGTAAAGGCACTCTGTTTTCTTCTTGCGAGGAAAAAAACCCCACATTTGTATAAAAGTCAAGTATTAAGAGTTAAAGAGATTCACAAAACAGACTGAATTATAACTGAAAATATCAAACTTAAGTCCTTTATTCTTTAAAAATAGTATTCCCTTTCATATTTGTCCATCTGAATTTGAAAACACTGCCACCTCCTTTCCCTACTTTCTCGCCTTCTACCTGAACTCTGCAGTATCTGTCACTGTCTGCTCTGAAAACAAACTCCTCTGATTTACTTTCTCCTAATTTATTAATCTTTAAAAAGGGCACAATAAACAGTATGGCCATCTAAACAACAAAACCAAGAATGATGAAAATTCAATCACCAGCAGCGCAAACTATCTATCACTGACCTAATGATGAAAGACTGTTTAAATATGATAAACCTCTTATTAAGAGTTAATCTTAAGTAAATGTAACACCTGCCTCATTTAGGTCACTTGGTCTATCACTTAGTTCAAGTTCTGTGAAAAATAAATTAAACATTTCACAATCTGTGCTGTGAGGGATTCCTTAATGTTATATATAACTACGCACTCCTCACTCTGCAAGCACAAGTCTTAAACCTGCACTCATCAGATTATTCCATATTTATCATTAACTTTAAGGTGAAGAGAGACAGGTTCGGTTTCAGTAACATCAGTACTTGGTTGACAGCACAGTACAGCCAGTGGTTTCCACAGCAGCACCTTTTGCACCACTACAAAATGATGATTTTTTTTTTTTTATACATTATCTCATTTCTAAGCACTTTGCAGAAGAACTGGACATCAAACCACCACTAAACTGCATTTGCTTACACAGCCTTCACAGCAAATCCTGACACTGATTATTGACCCTAGCCTGAATATCTTTCCTGTCTCTACTGACACTGTTGCTATTTTTGGAAAGAACCACTCTTCTGCCCTGAGACCTACCAGTGAGTCCAATCCACCAAAACACCCCCAGGCACATCTAACAGCAACAGAGCCCAGCACAAAAAGTGATCCCAGAGCATGCTGTTATGTGGCATCAGGGCAGCAGAGGACAAGATGTTGGTTGGTGTCCCCTAAGGACTAAGGCAATTAATACAGCCTTCTGTTGGATCAAATCAGCCCAGCCTGTCAGCAGAGCTAATTAGTGGCATTTCACCCACACGCTGATGTAGCCACACTGTTGCCAGTCCCAGTATTAACTTGCTGGTTGCTAGCTCCAAGCTGCATGATGCTGCAGCTGAGCCTCCACTGCTCTGTGTTCCTCCTAAATTGGCTAGTTGACTTGAATACAATTGTCAACTTGCAGAAATTCAACTCCTTTTTTTTTTTCTTTTCTCTCTCTTACCCTTCTAAATGTTTTGGCCTAGTGAGGCTTTACAAAAGGTGACTGAACAAGTTGATTTTAAGTGGACAAAAGTGTACTCAAAAAAAAATAAAAGTAGCACTGCTAATAGCTTCTCAAAACCCACATACAACCACAGGCTAGGATTTCATCTCCCAAGGCTACTGGGTAATGCAACCTTATCTCAGGCTGTCCTGACTTACTACCCAGCAGAAGTCAATTCCAGGTTACTTTAGATCATTTATCCAACACAATTCCCACTCTGCCCCTGCTCCTGCTGTGTATCTGTGACTCAATTAGGGAGCACAACTTAATATTCCCGATGTCTTAGTGGCTCCCCGAACCTGCTGCAGCTGTGCTGGGCAGTATCTAACGTCAGGGACTGTCAGTTACTACTTTATTGCATCATGGATTCAGAATTTCTTGTTGGTAAAAGTCATCTGCTGCAATACACTTCAAAAAAATAAAACCATGTGTGAACTAAGAAATGAGTGAAAAAAAGAAGGAGTAAGTTGATATTTCTCCAACCTACCAGTCTACTATGGTCAGACTAGCCTCCATTTTTTATTTCTCTATTATCACTCTGCTACTTAAACAGGGGAAAAAAAAATCATCTCTTTAGTATAAAGTATGGATGGAAAAACTGGCTGCTATGAGGGTTAGAAGACTGACTGATGTGAATGCCCATATATACACAGGGCATCCCGAACTTGTGAGAAACTGTAACACCTCCAGGAAGAGAAGACTGGTCGAAGAAAGAAGTACCTCTTCTCCCTTTCTGGTTTCTCCTGCAGTTAGTCAGAGGTTGATAAGAAAAAAGCTAATCCCTTGTTTTCTAAGAGTTCTCTTTTAAGAACAAGACTTAGGACTAAGTGCAAAGAGCTGCTGAACTTTCTTTAAAATGAGTAAAAAAAAAAAAACATAAAGCAGACATTAGAGGGGTTTGAGCACTTGTGCAAACATACAAGAGTTCTTACCAAAAGCGTAAAACAAACACTGTGCAATCTTCCATGCAGTTTAGCTGCTCTAATTCTGTGCTTGCAAGCAGCCATTCTGCACATCGTCGCGAACATCTCCCTAAAGACAAACAATACGCTTTCCCTCGGTGCTACAAGGTACAGGCTTCCTAACAGAGAAAATTCTTTATGACTGGAAGGCAATTACACATAAATTATTTTAGTAGAACACAAGCCACATCTGAAGCTTGACATGCAGAAAAGAGTGTGTGTGGGAGATCACAGAGGGGACAGAGACTTAAAACTAGTGCATTAACTTGCTGAACTTTCTATCACTTACTCTTCTGTCCCTCTTCATTTAAATGGTTTTCTATTGAATTGCTCAGCAGTGCCTCCCCATTATGGTCTGAATATGTATAGACACAGCAGGTGGTTTAAAAATAGCTGCAAGTGTCTCCGAAAAAAATATGTGGAAAGTATTAGGTTATTTAGGGAGAATTTTAATGACACCTAGAGCAATTTACAGTTGACAAATTTTTATGTTTCTGTGGTGCAGAAATACCCAAAATGAATTATCTTGTTTATCACTGGGAAAAGGACAGTAATGAAACATGCTAATTTGGAAAGCAAAATTAAATTCCAGTCAAGACAGTATTCAAACCATCTGAATTACATTTGTTACACCTTGGGATAATATTCTCCACTATTAAAGGCAGAAAGGTATCACAGGATCGTCCAAATAGATTTAAGTAAGCTCTGCACAAGACTACTGCTGCAAAAGCCTGGATGCACGCTTGAGACTGCCTGCATTACATCTCAGTGGGCTTTGCCCATTACACGGTAAAAGGAATTTTCTCCATGGGATATCAAGAAATAGCTATGTCCCCAAATAAAAAGCAACATGTTCCCAAAACAAGATCCTCTACTTAAAGTGGATCTCTTCAAATACCTATCATACTAATAATGACCACTTCCTAAAAGACATTTTATAGCACAAACCTAAAAAAAAAGCATCACCTAAAATTTATTTATATGCTCACAGTAATATTAATGTTGTTTTGGAATATTTCTGTATGCACTTATGATTCTATCATTTGCAAGCAGTAAATTATAAATACTCTACTATTTTACTTCTACGCTCTTTGATTAGGAACTCCCAGGTTTAATTCCAAGAAATTCTAGTATTAAACTGTCTTATGACAAGGTCATGTGTCACTCTGTTGAGACACATTTATTGCTTTGGATCTGCAGTCCCACCTGTGGCCACCAATCATCATTTCTAATTATCACTTCAAATCATACAAAGTATATCCCCTGCTATGCACAGAAGGCAGGTGGGTGAGTGGAAATCTATTATAAAAACAGTCCTCCAGGGGATGAGAATGACATTATGCTATTTTTCTCGGTTTTCAAAAAGTAGTGCTGTTAGTTACAGCCCCTCTTCAAGAATAACTTCAAAGCTTCAGGGGCATCCCTATGACATGACTAATCACCTGCCAGCAAGAGGTGGTTGTTACAGAAGAAAGAAGAAAGCATGGGTTTCAAAGTAGCAAAAAAGTAGAAGAGTACCAATTACTACCAGATGACATACATGACAAAATGCATTCAGGACAACACAGTTTTATATCCATAAAGCAATCCTGCAAAAAATGTTGGGAGTATAACATCTCACACAGAACCTTCTGAGTCTGAAATGAGGATCTCAGTATCCAAAGGACAGACTAGAATTCTCTGTTTGGCACAAGACTGAACATATTTGATTAAGCTAAGCTGGGAAACTAGGCAATACAAGATAACTCTAGCTTCAAGCAGAAGCTTCTTCTGTATCAGGGTATCTTACTATTTTAATCAAATTTATTAACTCTCATTTAGTATGGAGAGCAGGCTCTTATGCTTTCTCCTGTGCAGCCCCTGGCCATATGAGGCAATACTCAGTGTACCTGGGAAGGTGTTTCATCATCCTCTTTCATCATCCTCTTCAGCCTCCCTAACAGCTGGTCTTCCAGGATGCTACCACTATTCTCCATCATGCTGAGAGTCCAGGGCTTCACCTGTATCTGTATTTCCCACTGGCTCTGCTTTTCCTCCATGCTTATCACAATTTCTTAAAGGAAGGACTAAGGAGTTTTTAAACTGTACAAATACAGTTATGTGATATGTTGGGGTCCTGGTCCAAGACTGAGATTCCCATACACCAGTAGTAGTAACAGTAAAACAGTTCCAAATGTGGATGAATGACCTATGACAAGGTCCAGTTAAGACATGGCAATAAGAACTGCTATAAAAGCACCATTTAGCTATGCCTCTCAGCCATCATGGAGCTTGAGACTGGACACCATGATTTGCCTTTGCTAGTCATCAGTTAAAAGAGTGCCTTCTGAAGGTATCTCCTACTGCTCAGCTAGATACATTAGCTGGACTAACAAAGCCCTGCTGCTGTTTTTGGGCCCTTCAGAAACATGCATTTGAATACAGCACAGCTGGCAAGGATGGAGCAGCTAAACTCCCTGCAGTAGTGTGTGTGGAAAGGTTTCTTAGCTTAATAATTGTGAATAGTGCACAACACTGAGATGAATTAAATCTTACATTGCTCTTATTTATTATTTTCTGTGTAAAATCTTACCACAAACGTGCTAGAACATTTTTTGCCTGAAATGCTATACAGTGCAATACAAGAAAAGCTGCATGGGTCTTTTAGGTAATCAAAACTATTCCCCCGCATACACCGCCAAGGTCAAGTCAACCATTTCTCAGTAAAGACATAGGAGGACGTGTAAAGAACTGTCTCAGTTGTAGACAGGATAGCAGCAATATTACAGGTCAATAGTATGCTATATCTTCATCAGGCAGTTACAAAATCAGTCTTTTAATCTACAAGACTAAAGAGAAAAGGGAGGCAGACGGTGAGCAGGGGAAAAAAAATTAACAAATACGGGACTTTACATTTTATAGGTCAGGGATGGAGACTGGATAAGAATATAAGACTGTTTCAATATTTCTTTCAAAATCCTAGTCCCAGTTCCTCCACCCTCTTCTAAGGATAGAATTAAAATACCAAGACCTTCTGGGTGGGAAACAAAAAAAAAAAAGAAGAGGAAAAGTATGCCATTTCAGAGAGAGTTTCTACTGGACCCTGAAAGGGAAAATAACCAAACAAAATCCAGGAACCTAATCGGGAAAGCAAACTGAATCCATCAAAATGACTTTGGATAAGGGATGGACATAGTTCAGAGAAGCAGGTGCTCTTTGCACACTGTTTTCACCCAAGGATGTGACAGGCTCCCAAGTCACTCAGGCATCAAAGTAGAGTCAAAATCATCATCTGTATCATATTAGAATACTAACTGTAGTAGCTAAAGTAAGGTTTCAGATGTGTGGTGGCTGGGTAGTTAGAGGATTTTCATTTTTAAAAAAGAAAATTCAGCTTTGGTGGGTGAAACGGATTTTTAAAAAGCAAAAGTTCTCCCCCTGAGCACTGTACAGTCTTGGTGGGGATCAATTTTGTTTTCCCTCCAGCAACATTCACTGCCTTCTCAATCTATAACAAACTCACACAGACCTCCTAGGAATTCTCTTTTTCTCCGTAATCACTGAGGCTTGGCTGAATATGTGCTCCCTGCACTTTTTGGGTGCCTCCTGTTGTTTCCTGCATGAAAGGCTCTCAGCTTGCTGCCTTTCTCTTATGCCTGTGCTCCTGATACCTCTGTTCCCAAATGAGCACACTTTGCTGCTCTCCCTAGAGAAAGGAAAACCCTCCTGTCACTGCTCTCCTCCCGCAGCAGCAGTTCTCCACCCCATGTTCCCTGGCTCAGACCGCACCCCTTTCAGGTGCCAACCTACCGCATTAACAAATCATACTGTTCCCACTCCAGAATGAGCAAATGCAGCAGAAATACCTCCTGTCCCAAGGGGTTACTATGAAGAACCTTAAGAGTGCTGGAACAGGAACTAAGAACTAGCGAAAAGAGAAAAAAAGTCTGTGTCAGGGTGAAAAGCAGTGTGTTAAAGCTGATCAGCAGTCGTGAAACCACCAGTGATCTTTCAGAATTCTTTTCAGGTACAACTTCATGTGCTGATCACATTTACTCTGAACACGTGATGGCAAGAAGTATTCCATCATTTCAAGCAACATTTCTCCATTTTTACTGTAGGAAACTCCCAGGACCTCCAAAGTGTAAGACACAATCTTTTTTCTCACTATAACCAGTTTGTAGGCTTATTATTAAACAGACTTTTAATCAGAAAACAGTGATCTTTCAAGACCTTCATTTTTAATTGGAAAGCACCAGTTTCAATAAAATACGTCTCAAGAAAAATTTTCAACACCAACACAGTCTCATTAAAAATAGACTGAGGTTCGAGTCCTTCTATGGAAGGCACAGAGAGAGCTTTCCAGACGAATGTTTTAACCATGTCACTGGTGGCTTTCATTTTTTAATAGTGTCTGCTTCATCCTTATGCTGATTCAGATAATCGTTGAAAACTAAACAGGACAGGAAAAGTGTGCTCTGTCCTAGTCTCATTAAACTTTCCTTAAAATTTCTAACCTAAAAATTCTTCTTCTTTCCCATATTAAACTTCTAACTTTACAGCTTCCAGTAGGATTTAAAAGCTTAAAAACTGTAGTAGGAATTCCTGCATTCTGATGAGACTTTTAAAATCTCACACGCTATAACACATAAGAGTCCAACATAAATCACACATTAAGTCACTATGCTGCCAGATGGAACCCATTTGTATAGTGCTTGGAAGACAAGGACCTTCATTTCATTTGAGCATTGCTTCTTATTAGTTACAGGTCATTCAGTCACAAGATGTTTCTAACACCTAACACAAACCAATTATGACAGCACATTCTGTGCAAGGATGAAAGTGTTACAGTCTCGCTGCTGAGTGGCAAGCATTGCTAAAGGGGCTCTGATTAATATGCAATTCAGCCTGATTTGATTTGTGCATGGCAGAGCAGCCCTTGTTTCAGCATGCTGAAAGTAGGATGCAGAATCTCCTGAGCAGTTCTTATTTTTGAAAGTGCCAGAAGTGTACAGCACTCCTGAAAGGGAGAACACAGACGGACTCTATTCCGTTTGATGTGCTGTCTTATGTCTGCTTTTACCGCATTTAAAAATTCCATTTCATTATGTTCATAAAAGCCGAGTCTATCATGCTGCTGATTCTAACAGCTGTGTTGCATATAGATATTGATACCCATAGGCAAAACTCTTTTATGGGACACCTCGTGGGATGAGATAGAGAAGCTCCAAATGTTTCAACTAAGCAGTAGTTGGGATGACAAATAAATATTTGAGACATACAGACATGTACTCGGACTCTTCACTTTTGATTTCTAAATAAAGTCTATAAAATATGTAGCTATGCCTAGAATCAAATGCCTTGTACCACACACATTGAAACTGATTACTTGCCTTTTACAGCAACACCATCATCTGTTTAAGCAGACAACTTAATCTACGTCTGTATCAGTGATACAGAAGATTAAGTTTAATATCTATTACCCCTCCTAACTCCCATCTAAAGCAACCACAACTGTTGATGCCTACTGCACAAGGAACTATCTGTATGGGATTTCTAACCCAGCTAAAACAGGAGCTGTCTAAAATTGCACAAAATGCTTTCTCATGTGAGTTTTCAAGCCCATTTTCTAGTTATGGAAACTCATTTTCAAAATGGTGGCCTAAGTTTCGCAGATGCAATTTTTACTGTCAATTTTCAGGTGCAATTTCTACTGTCAAATGGAAAATACACTCCAAAGTATAGAGCTCTTCATTGCTGTTGACTTATTGCATTGCCTGAGTACAAAGCTAAAATGTAAAACTACAAAATAATGCAAGAAATCACTAATTTCTTTCCATATTAATCACAAAACATCTGGAAGGCATTTAAAAAGAGAAAATGAACACTCACAGGGTCTAATTTAAAAAACTATGTAAGCATAGTTATGTTCAGTTTTACTTGTATATTTTTATTTTATTTTAATAGTGATTTAAGTAAATTTGTGAGTCCAAATTTCCTAGCTGATTTTGGCCTAGAGCTTCAGTATTTCTGTGCTTCATCCTTCATCTTCCCTGTCGAGGAAACTGGTGTAATAACTGCTTTTGCTCTCAGAGGCACTGTAAGGTATTCTTACTATGGGACAAGTACCTGGGAAATCTTGAATGAGAGGGGCCACAAACAGAAGAATAATTTGGAAGCAGAGAGTCATCAATGTTGAAAGGTAGTTGCGATTTCAGCATAGCTGCTCTTTTTGTCCTTTTCTGTTAAGTTTTAGTGGTTATTTCTTTCCTAATGGATTGCTGGAGCCAAAGGACTGGAAATGAGTAATAAGAGTAATTTGCTGTTTTCATTGCAAGACCGTACAAGTTCTATTTTCAGTGTCTAACAGAGAGCGTTGCACAGAGAGCACACACAGAGATCTGGCCATAAGCGAATCCGAGAGAAGGTTAAAGGAAAATGCCAAGCTTGCAAGTAGCTCACTCATTCAAACAGAGACAGGTAGCAAAGTTCAAAACTTGGTGCGGGTGAGGGCAGGGCAAAGCATGACTCCGGGCCATGCAAATGCAGGGCGAAGGCACCGAGGAGGTCAGAGGAGGTCACGGCTGGAGCAGCGGGGAGAATGCCTGTACATTCACAAGGCTAACAAGGTTGGGTAAGTCCCCAGAGAGGGTCTAAACAACAGGGACTATTTTGAATTAAGTGCTATTGCAGAGCACTGGAAGTTGATGAAAGTGTCACTGTCCTGACTCCCTCACAGTAATCAAAAAGTTAGATTTCCTTTCTCAATCAGATCCAAATCTGGTTTCAACATGCATTTTTAACCTGTGTAAATTTAGATTGCGTTTCAGCTGCCACATGCCCGTCAGTTCAGTTACCAATGCAAGACAACCTTACCGGCTGGCATCCCTGGGTGACCCAGGGACACTCAGAAAGCACCAAACCTACCAGCACAGCACAGGATGTGCCCTCCTTTGGATACCAACATGATTTGAGCCGCCACCAATGGAAGCACCCTATGGCTTTCAGGGGAAAGAATCAACTGGATCAGGAACATCACTGAGACCTCATACCAGAAAGTGTATCTGAATGCTGTATTTTTTAGCATTATCATTCTCAACCATCCAGAGTTTATACTGCTGTGGAATCCCTGTTTAGAGGATTTTTTTTTTTCCTTCCCGTGCTTCCTGCCCCCATTAGTGGTTAAATACCTGCAAGTGTGTTATTTCTCATATTTCAGCTCACGAACTTAGCCCAAACTTATTTCTGTTATTACTTGCTCTACTTTCCTGATCATTAACCTCTATCCTTCAGTTCTAGAACGAACAGCAGAATGAAGCTATGCTTTTTGTTGAGCTTACTTCTAGGAATGAGCTACTTCACAAATCAAATGTTTTGGCATGGTTGTCTCTAATAATGTGACAGTTATTTTAATTTTGCATAAAATTTTGCCTGTTGCAACTAAATAGCCTTAAAATATACTCCTCATGACACAAGTATTACTGATGAAAAGAATATGCACAACTTTAGTTCAATTAAAGTATTTTTACATTTTTAATACATTAAAAATCAGTACCAATGAATAAGAAATAACATATCTGGATGAAAGTCAAATGTTCCAATTCAGGACCAGGCATCAACTTAAAGAAAATTAACAGTGTCTGATGTGAAGAAATGTGTGCTTCACAGCTAATGACTGACTCTGTCTTTCACTTGAAATACCTCTATAATGTAGGGTCAGCACAGAGAATGGTCATACAGAAGAGGTAAGCAGCGTCTTATTACTAGCATTTGTGGTTCTAGATCATGCAAATTGTTTCAAAGACATTAAAACTATTTCTAGACTACCATATGAGAGAGTCAAAACACTATGTTTAGCATAAAATCTATCTTTAACTTATTTTCATACAGTGTAAAATATCTCAAATTTCATTCTTGCATTAAGACTTTTACAAGTCTGGATTAATTCAACAACAGATTAAAGATGCAGTGCATAAAAGCCTCTACATGGGCCAAACATATTTTTTGTAAATATTTTACTGAGCAGCTTAAATCAAGGTTATGTTGAAGTAACATTGGAAGTCAGACCCTGAAATAATAAATCGGTTTTATACATTTACTAAATACTGCTAGGTAAAAGAAGTACCAGCAAGTAAAACAAGTGCCATGATCATATTGTTGCATGAATAAAGTAGATTTTTGCTGTTCGCAGGCTAGATTTTTGTTTCATTGCACTAGTGTAAATCCAATTTAAATGGTGTTAAAATACTTAAAAGGCTTAAAGTGTATGTGAAAACATGAATTATGTAAAGTGTCCCCTAGATGGAGCAAGTTAGCAATGGCCACGCATATGCAGGCATGGGCATTCAACTGTGCCGCCACACTCAGCTTCACAAACGGTTAGTTCATATCGCAGTTTTAATGAAGGACAATCATTTGGCAGTCCTTAAGCACATGACTGATTATATTCAGTGTCGGTCATCTAGAAAAATCCTCAGCACATTTCTGTGCTGAAAATGGGTACAGATTCTTCTTATTCAACAGGTCTACAACGTTTGCCTAACATAAGCTCCACGCTAATATGAGGGTTCTTTTCCTCTTCTTAGCACCGTAGAGCCCAATACAGCTACAAGAAAGTGATGTTAGCTCTCCCAAATGCTCTTTTACTCCATCAAAGGTCATAGATGAATGAAGGTTCAAACAGAGGCTCAGGTATCACTTTCAGCTACAACATTTAAAAGTTCTGAGGACAGAATATAATTTTCAACATCTATAGTGCTTAGCTCTAGGGAAACAAAACCAACTTTTTTTTTTGCTAAAAGGCAAGCAATTAGATATATTTGTCAATAATAAAAATAGTTTTAGGAGTCACCAGGGAATATCAATTCTTACACCCCATAAAGCTCTGCTAATAACTATAGATACCCAAGATTTTGACCATGTTGTTATTTAGACTTATTTTTTCCTTCTGTTTATGTGGCCTGATAAAATTAATGATGCTTCACTCTTTAGCAAAACTTCCCACGCTTAAAATGACTTCTAAAAATGATTTTGTCTCCTGTGCTTTGTTTTTTGTACAAACCAAAGTTAACAAGAAATCAAATGGCCCAGTTAAAATCAGGCCATACAGAAAAGTTTACAGAAGCTAAAAAGTATCTGGGACAGATCAAGAATTCTCTCTTTTAATGTAGTTAAATAAAATCCCTTCATAGGCATACCCATCTAACATTCTCTAAGAAGGAGGTTTATATGAAAAGCCTCATGAGAATTCACAAGCTTGTAAAGCATTTCTTCTCAGCTTGCCTCTGTTGGTATTTTTTTTTTTTTAAATACAGCTTACAGTCTCAGATGGCAAAAGGAAGGGATTAAAAATAGTAGCTAACTATTTTCATGAAATGGGTACTGCTTTCCAACATTTCAGTTCAGGAAATGAGCATTTCTGACACCCTAATTAACAGAACGATATAAGAAAAGCAGCAGTTTC